>Ga0116191_1000679_pt1 | contig 29331 bp, 26 predicted proteins | sample AD_UKC111_MetaG_FD_89897 | JGI IMG/M metagenome (GOLD analysis project Ga0116191, IMG submission 89897) | Active sludge microbial communities of municipal wastewater-treating anaerobic digesters from Hong Kong - AD_UKC111_MetaG | ecosystem: Engineered > Bioreactor > Anaerobic > Digestate... | reverse complement strand
GGGCCGGCGGAGAGAGCGTCCTGGTGTCGTCCTACACGCTGCACGACGAGGTGCTCGCACGTTCGCCGGCGCTGCTGCGCACGCTCTACGGATCGTTCCACGCCGACAAGCCCCGACTGCAGACGCGTGCCGGCGCCGAGGATCGGCCGGTCCGGTATCCGATCTTCCAGCGCGTCGGCGCCGAGCTGCAGATGCGCTACAACCGCGTGTTCCTCGAGCAGGGCGCGGCCAAGGCCGGCGTCGCGCTGTCGCGGGACGCCCTCGAGGCGTTCGACCTGCTCGACGCACTGATGCAGCACGAGTCGCTGCTGTTCCGCCACGTGCTGCAGCGGGGCGAGATGCTGGTGGCGAACAACCTCGCCACGCTGCACTCGCGGACGGCGTACGTCGACCACGACACGCCGGGATTGGAGCGCCAGCTGCTGCGCTCGTGGATGTGGCGGCGGCACGCGCACCCGGGCACCGATCCCGTCGGCCTGGACCTGGATGAGCTCGAGTGACCCCCTGCGCGGCGTCCTGCCGTCGAGCCTGACGCCGTTCGACGCGGACGGTCGCGTCGACTTCGACGCGTTCGACCGGCACGTCGCGCGGATGGTGCAGGCCCGGGTCGGAGGCGTGATCGTCGCGTCGACGCTCGGCGAGGCCGGATCGCTGTCGCCGGACGAGCGCCTCGAGCTGGTTCGGCGTGCGTCCGCGCGCACGCGACCCGAAGGCGTGCCGACGATCGCGGCGGCGGTCGGGTACGGCGTCGCGCAGGACGGACGCTACCTGGGCGCGCTGCGCCGGCACGGCGCCGACGCGGTGCTGTTGTTCCCGCCCGTCCTGTACCGTCCGAGCGCGGAGGAGTTCGTCGCGCACCTCGAGCGGTCGATCGAGCTCGCCGGACTGCCGACGCTCGTGTTCAACAAGCCGGCGACCTTCGGATGCGACTTCTCGCCGAAGCTCGCCGAACGCTTCGCACGCGATCCGAACTGGATCGGCGTCAAGGAGGCCGCCGAGCTCACCGCCCGCGTACCCGAGTGGAAGGCGGTCTTCGGCGAGCGCTGCCGCGTGTTCGCCGGGGACGAGCTGTCGTTCGAGGCGCTGGTGCTCGGCGCGGACGGCTTCGTGGCCGGGCTCGGCAACGCGGTGCCCGACGAATGCGTCGCGTTCCTCGAGGCCGCGGTCGAAGGCCGGCTCGACGATGCCCGGCGGTGGTATCGTTGGCTCGCCCCCCTGTTCCAGCTCGACGTGTCGACCGCCCTCGTCCAGAACATCAAGCTCGCCGCCGGCGCGTTCGCGGGCTTTCCGGAGGCGGTCCGGCCGCCCCGCCTGCCGCTGCGCGGCGCGGACCGCGAGCGGGTCGAGGCCGTCGTCGCCGGCGCGCTCGCGAACCGTCCCGCGCGACCGTGAGGGCGGGCGGCCCGACCTGGGTCACGATGGCCGACGTCGCCCGCCTCGCGGGTGTCTCGGACATGACGGTCTCGAACGCGTACAAGCGGCCCGAGCGGGTCGCGGCGGACACGCGCAAGCGCGTGTTCGACGCCGCCCGCGAGCTCGGCTACGTGCTGAACGAGGTCGCCGGCAACCTCGCGTCCGGTCGCTCGCGCGTGATCGTCGCGGTCGTGCCCTCGCTGTCGAGCTCGTACTTCCACGCGACGCTGCAGGGCGCGATGGACGTGCTGCGCGGGCACGGCTACCAGGTGATGCTCGCCGACTCCGGATACGGGCCGCTCGACGAGCAGAAGGTCGTCGAGGCGTTCCTCGGGCGTCGTCCCGACGGGTTCCTGCTGACCGGCACCGGTCATACGCGAAGGACCGCGGCGATGCTGCGCGCGGCCGAGGTACCGGTCGTCGAGACCTGGGAGGTCCAGGGGCCCTTCATCGACATGGCGGTCGGCTACTCGAACGCCGACGCCGGTGCGGCGCTCACCGCGCTGCTGGTGCGCAAGGGTCACCGGAGGATCGCCTACGTCGACCACCCCGACGCGCGGGTGAAGCGTCACCGCCAGCGGCGCGACGGCATCCGGGGCGCGCTGCGCGACGCCGGCCTGCCGGACGAGCGGATCGTGGCGCTGCCCGAGGTGATGGGCTTCGCCGGAGGGCGCGTCGGGATCGAGCGCGTGCTCTCGACCTGGCCCGATACGACCGCGGTGATCGGTGCGACCGACGTCTACGCGGCGGGCGCGCTCTTCGAGTGCGATCGGCGTGGAATCCGCGTGCCCGACGACCTCGCGATCTGCGGGTTCGGCAATGCGGAGATCGGGCGCGAGACCTGCCCCGCGCTCACCACGGTCGACCTGCGCAGCCACGAGATGGGGCGACGCGCCGCGCAGGCGCTGCTGGCGCGGTTCGAGGGGCGCACGGACGCGCCATCCGTGGTGGACGTGGGTTTCGAGATCGTGGAGAGGCAGAGCGCCTGAGCCGCGGCTGCAACGCCTTCGGCGACGGACGCCGCCGGGTGCGGCGGTTCGGGTGCTTCGGGATCAGTGCGCGTGCCACCGGACCTCGTCCCCCGCCTCGCCCCCCTTCAACCCCTCGAACGCGCTGACCGGCGGGAACGCCTGCGGATCCACGTGCGCATCGACGACGAACGGCCCGGTCGCCGCCAGCGCCGCGCCGATCGCCGCCTCGATGTCCGACACGCGCCGCACCGCGATCCCGTCGCACCCGGTCGCGCGCGCGATCGCGACGTGGTCGATCGGCCCGAACTCGCAGACGGTCGTGACGTCGCCGAAGCGCGACTGCTCGGCGTCGCGCTGGTAGCCCAGCACGCCGTTGTTCAGCACCACGACGGTCACCGGCAGCCGGTGGCGCCGCGCGACCTCGAGCTCGGCCCAGCAGTGCGCGAAACCGCCGTCGCCGACGACGGCGACGACGCGCGACGCGGGATCCGCCAGCCGCGCGCCGATCGCGAGCGGCAGGCCCCACCCGAGTCCGCCGATGCCGCGGGGCGTGATGAAGCGGGCGCCCGCCCGACGGCTCGTCAGGTACTGGGATACCCACAGCGACGAATAGCTCGCATCGGCCACCCACACCGTGCCCTCGGGCATCCGGCGGTCGAGGTCGCGCAGCAGCCGCTCGGGGCGCAGCGTCGGCGCGTCGTCGCGCATCACCGGCCCGACCTGCCCGGCGTGCAGCCTGCGCGCCTGCGCGATCGCGTCGCGGAACACCTGCGCGTTGCGGTGCTCGCGCGCGAACCCCGACGCGTTCGCCTCCTCGAGCATCGCCTCGAGCGTCTCGCGCGCGTCGCCGAGCAGCCGCAGGCCCTCGTAGTTCCGGCCGATCTCCTCGGGGTCCACGTCGATCTGAACGAACCGCGCGGACCGGGAGAACAGCGACCACGAGGCCGTCCCGTTCTCGTTGGTGCGCGAGCCCACGAAGACGACCGCGTCCGCGCCCGACACGAAGGACTTCAGCGGCGCCGCCGGCGCGCCGGAGCCCATCACGTAGCCGACGACGCCGACCGACAGCGGATCGGTCTCGTCGACGGCGCCCTTGCCCATGTAGGTGGTCGCGACCGGCACGCCGAGCGTCCGCTGCAGGCGGGCGAGCGCACCGGCCGCGCCCGAGTGGTGGACCCCGCCGCCCGCGACGACCAGCGGGCGCTCGGCCTGCGACACGATCGCCAGCGCCTCGCGCAGCGACGCACGCGACGGCGCGAAGCGGTCCTGCGGATAGCGGCCCGCGTCCGGCGTCACCCAGGCGGGCGGCGTGGTGTCGCCGACGTCCTCGAGGAGCACGTCGAACGGCACGAGCAGCACGGCCGGACCGGGACGGCCGGTGGTCGCCGCGCGGATCGCGCGGACCGCGTACTCGCCGGTCCTGCGGGCGACGGTCAGCCGGCGGACCCACTTGGCGCAGGGCCTGAACAGCGCCTCGTGGTCGATCTCCTGGAACGCGTTGCGGTCGGTGTTCGCGCGCACCACGTCCTGCACGATCGCGACGATCGGCACCGACGCACGCAGGGCCTCGCACAGGCCGCCGACGATCAGGCTCGCGGCCGGGCCGTTCTGCGCCGCCATCACGCCGACCCGACCGCTGCGCCGGGCGAAGCCGTCGGCCATCGCGATGCCGGCGTTCTCGGTCCGGTAGCCGATCTGCTCGATGCCGACGCGCTTGGCGGCGAGGAAGAACGCGATCGGGCAGCTCTGCCCGAACACGTGGTCGACGCCGGCCGCCTTCAGCGTGCGCGCGAGCGCCAGCGCCGCGCTCGACTCGGCGAGCTCCTGGCGGGCGAGGGTGCTGCGCTCGGTCATCGCGGCGGCTGCGACGCGAACAGGCTCGCCCGGACCTGGCCCATCCGCTGCCGCAGTGCCATCGAGAACAGCCGCCGGTCGCCGCCGACCCAGTAGGTGGTGATGCCCGCGTCCTTCCAGAAGGCGACCTCCTTCGCCAGGCTCGTCGCGTCGGACGCGAGCAGCACGGCGACGGTGTCGATGCCCTTCGCGCTCGCCTTCGCGACGATCGTGCGGAGCACGTCGATCACGCGCGGATTCCAGACGTCGCCCTGCAGCCCCATCGACTGGGCGAGGTCGAACGGCCCGGGCACGATCGCGCCGATGCCCGGCACCTCGAGGATCTCGTCGATCGCGTTCGCGCCGTCGATGCTCTCGATCAGCAGCCACACCGAGGTCTGCTCGTTGGACCACCGGGCGAACGCCGGCCAGTCGGCGGCGAGGTGCCAGTTCGCGCGGGTGCTCGGACAGGCGCCGCGCTGTCCGAAGGACCCGTACCCGGCCTCGGCCGACCGGTACTTCGCCGCGGCGACCGCCGCGTGCGCCTGCTCGCGCGTCGCGATGTTCGGCACGATCACGCCCATCGCGCCGGCGTCGAGCGCGCGCATGATGAACAGCGGATCGTGGCCGGGCACGCGGACGATCGCCGAGATGTCGACGCTGTCGGCCGCCCGCAGCATCTCGGTCAGGTGATCGATGTAGGTGGTGCCGTGCTCGCAGTCGATGACGACGAAGTCGTAGGCGGCGGCGCCCGCCATCTCGACGTTCTCGGCGCTGGCGGTCTGCACGTTGATGCCCATCGCGGTCTCGCCGGCCGCGCGCTTCCTCAGGACGTGGTTGGTGCGTGTCTTCATGACGGCTGGCTCGATTCGGAGATGGGACGCAGGGAGGGGGCGGCCGCCATCCGCAGCAGGCCTCGGGTCTGCGCGACGGTCGCGGCCGGCCGGCCCGAGCGGGCGCCGAGCGCGACGACGCGCTCGACCAGCTCGGCGTTGGTCGGTGCACCGAGCTCGACGTACGGATGGTCGCCGAGCCCGATCGCCACGTGCCCGCCGAGGCCGATCGCATGGGACGCGACCTCGAGCACGTCGCCTTCGCGGCACAGCACCGACCAGACGATCGCGCGCCGGGCGGGCAGGAACCGCAGCATCGAGTCGAGCCCCTCGACCGTGCCCGGGTGACCGCCGAGGATGCCGCCCTCGGTCAGCGCGATCGACACGAGCGCGGGCTCGCGCAGCGTGCCCGCCTCGATGAACGCGTCGATCGTCCTCAGGCAGGGCACCGTCCACGCGACCAGCAGCGGGGTCATCGCGTGGGCGTGGACGACCTCGGCGGTCCGCTGCAGCGTGCGGATCGAGTTCGCGTAGACCTTGTCGAGCGTGCGGAAGCGCCGCGCGGTCGCGTCGAAGACGTCGAGGTTGGTGCTGCCCATGTCCATCGGGACGAGGTCCGGCCGCGTGGCCGGGTCCGCGGCCAGCGCGCGCAGCGGGGCGAGCCGCTCGTCGGCCCCGGGCGTCACGACGCCGGCGATGGTCGGATGGATCAGCACGTCGCAGCGCTCCCGGATCAGCCGGATCGCCTTCGCGTACAGCTCGGGGTCGTGCGACGGGGAGCCGTCCTCGCGCCGGACGTGGAAATGGACGATCGAGGCGCCCGCGCGCCAGCAGGCCTCGGCGTCCCGGGCGATCTCGTGCGGCGACCACGGCACGTGGGGATTGCGCTCGCGCGAGGCCCACTCGTTGAGGCGGGCCTCGACGACGAGCGGCGTGCGGTCGACCGGCGGGCGCGGGGAGACGCCGGCCATCAGTCGGCCTTCGCCCCGGAGACCTCGACGACCTTGCGCCACTTCGGGATCTCGGTCGCCAGCTGCCGGCCGAACTCCTCGGGCGTGTTGGCGACGATCTCGACGCCCAGCGCCAGCTGCCGCTCGCGCACCTCGGGCCTGTCGAGCGTCGCCCGGACCTCGCGCGCGATCCGCTGCACGATCTCGGGCGGGGTGCCCGTCGGGGCGAACATCCCGAGCCAAGAGCTCGAGTCGTAGCCGGCGACGCCGGATTCGGCGATGGTGGGCAGGTCCGGAAGGATCGACGACCGCTTCGACCCCGTCCAGGCGACCGGCCGGATCGCGCCCGACTTGATGTGGGGCATCGAGGTCGACACCGCATCGAACATCAGGTTCACGTGTCCGCCGATCAGGTCGGTCATCGCGGGGCCGCCGCCCTTGTACGCCACGTGGCGCAGGTTCGCCTGGGTCATCGACTTGAACAGTTCGCCGGACAGGTGCGACACCCCGCCGTTGCCCGACGAGCCGAAGGTCAGCCCCTGCGGCGAGCGCTTCGAGAGCTCGACGATCTCGGCGACCGACTTCGCGGCGAGCGACGGATTCGCCACCAGGATCACCGGAAGGGTGCACACGAGCGACACCGGCACGAAGTCCTTCAGCGGATCGAACGCGAGGTTCGGATACAGGCTCGGGACGATCGCGATGTGGCTGCTCGTGAAGAGGAACGTGTAGCCGTCGGGCGCCGAGCGCGCGGCCGCGGTCGAGCCGACGGTGCTCGCGGCGCCCGCGCGGTTCTCGACCACGACGGGCTGGCCGATCGCCGCGCTCACGCCCTGCGCGACCTCGCGCGCCATCAGGTCCGTCGAGCCGCCCGGGGGAAACGGCACGATGAACCGGACGGGCTTCGACGGCCACGCCCCCTGGGCGCGCGCGACGCCGGGCAGGGCCGCCGAGGCGCAGGCCGCACCGAACGCGGCGAGCGTGCGTCGCCGTCCGGGACTCGGGTCGGTGCCGGTCGTCCGGCCGGATCGCTCGGGGTGGGGATCGTCCATGGGGTCCTCCTGGGGGGTCGTCGGGGCGATGGGAGCTGGAACGGCGATCACGGCAGGCCGACGATGCGGCGCGCCTCCTCGGGGGTCGCGGGACGTCGACCGTGTCGCGCGGCGCGTTCGACCGCGGCCGCGACGAGCGCCGCGTTCGAGCCGGGCCGCTCGCCCGCGTAGTCCTCGAGGCCCACGCGCAGGTGGCCGCCCCGCTCGAGCGCGGCGTCGCCGATCACCTCGGTGGCGTCGCCGTCCCGGAGCGCCACCATCCAGGGCAGCGCCACGCCCCCGAGCATCGCGAGCCAGGCGTCGAGCGACGTGCGGGTGGGCGGCAGGCCGAACATCAGCCGGCGACCGGTCGAGAACTCGAACTTCACGATCGAGGCGGCCGGCAGGGTGCCCGCCCGCCGGTGCGCGAGGACCAGCTGCAGGAAGCCGGGCTCGAACAGCGACATCGTGCACGCGAGGCGTCGCCGCCCGATCGAGCGGAACGCGTACGCGACGTCCGAGAACGTCGTCTGGTAGACGCGCTCGCCGGCGGGCGGTTCGCCGTCCGGGCCGAGTCCCCCGTAGTTCATGGTGCCCGGGTCCACCGGGGCGATCCGCAGCAGGCCCTCGTCCGCGAGCGACTCGAGGTGCGCGTAGCGGTCCGGCATGCGCACGGACGGACCGCCGCCGGGCAGCGTCGGATAGGCGAGCAGCGCGGGGTGCCGATCCCGCAGGGACTCGAGCACGCGCCGATACGGATCCGCGTCGTGGGTGCCGGATCCACCCACCACGTCCTGCCCCGCATGGAAGTGGACGATCGACGCCCCCTGCTCGACGCAGCGCGTGACGTCCCGGACGATCTCGTCGGTGGCGAGCGGCACGTCGGGATGCGAGGCGCGCGTGCGCGAGCCGTTGATCGCGACCTCGACGATGACGGGTCCGTGCACGGTGTCTCCTCCGCCCCGCCGTCCCGACCTCGGCACTTTGTCCGGACAACGGGGGTTGCCCGACGCTACAGAGCGCGTTGCGCCGCGTCAAGCGGTGCCGGCCGGAAGGCGCCGGTCGGCCGGTGCCGCGGATCGGGCGCCGGCGGTCGGGCGCCGGTCAGGGGGCGGCCCTGCGCCGGAGCCGCATCGAGTAGCCGATGCTGCCGGCCGGATGCACGACGCGACCCAGCAGCAGCAGCCGGCCGTCGGCGGCCAGGTAGCGCCGGACGATCTCGAGGCCCGGGGTGCCCGCCGCGATCCCGAGGCGGCCCGCGTCGGGCGCTCCGATCGCGACCGGATGCATGTGCTGCACGATCTCCTCGACCGTCTCCGCGTAGTGCGACTCGAGGATCGACGGGATGGAGTCGTGGCTGCGCTCGATCAGCCCGACGATGCCCGGGTAGCGATCCCGCAGGTAGATCTCGCTGACGGCGACGGGCGCGGGGGCGTCGACCGGGAAGCGCCGCCCGACCAGGTGGAGCCAGGCGGTGCCCTCCCTGCAGGCCAGGGCCCGGGCCGTCGCGCCCCACGCCCGGATCGAGGCGCGGCGGTCGATCCGCAGCCACGCCTCCCTCGCGTATCCGGCGAGGTCGGACATCGAGTCCATCGCGAACGAGTACGTGGTGGTCGGCTCGGACGCCTCGACCCGGGTGCCGACGCCCGGCTGTCGCACCACCAGGCCCATGTCGGCCAGGCGCTGCAGCGCGGCCCGCACGGTGTGGCGACTCAGGCGATGCCGTTCGCACAGCGCGTGCTCGGTCGGCAGCAGCGCGCCCGCCGGGTACACCCGTTCGCGGATGTCGCGGGCGAGCGAGGCGGCGAGCCGCTCGTACCGGGCGGGTGCGCGGGGCGGCCCGGCCGCGTCCGGGCCGTCCGGACCGTCCGGGGCGGCGTCCCTCGACGGACGGGGCGACGGCGCGGACGGCGCGCCGTCAGACCGCGTTCCCCGCCGCATGCCCCGTCGCCGTCGCCGCCTGCACCGCGTACGCGACCTGGCAGTCCCCGACCTTGCGGGTCGGCACGCCCGCCGCCTTCAGCTTCTCGTACAGCGCGTCGTTCGGCCGGCGAGGCGTCGAGTAGGCGAAGAACGCCACGTCGTCGATCGGCGGATGCTCTCCGCCGTAGACGTGCCGCACCTCGAGCCGGGCCTCGTCCTCCATCGACGCCGACCACACCGGTTCGGCGAACGGCACCACCCGGATGCCCTTCTCGTGCATCCGCCGCTGGATCCCCTGTCGGGTCACCAGCGCGACGTCCTCGGCGATCGACGCGCGCGGCGTCAGGATCACGACGGCGTCGAACAGCGTCTTCAGCAGCTCGGCGACCGCGTAGGTGCCCTCGGTGTGGTCCATGTCGAAGATCACCGCGGTGCCGCGCTGGCGTTCGCGGTGGCGCAGCAGCTCGGTCGCGGCCTCGCGCAGGTCCGGCACGACGCCCTCGTCGCGCAGCGACTCGGGCAGGCAGCGCGGCCAGATCATCGTCGAGCCGGTGGCGAGCACGACCTCGTCGGGCCAGGTGGCGAGCACGTCGCCGAGCGTCGCTTCGCGCCCGAGCCGGAACGACACCTGCGCCTCGATCGCCTGCTGGTGCTGGTAGTCGTAGACGCTGGACAGGCCCTCGCCGCCGGGCAGCACCGCGTGGATGCGGGTCTTGCCGCCGATCTCGCCCGAGCGCCCGAGCACGGTGACCTCGTGCCCGCGCGCGGCCGCGACCCACGCGGCCTCCATGCCGGCGACGCCGGCGCCGACGACGGTCACGCGCTTGCGCACGGACGCCTCGGGCGGCAGCCAGTCGACCTCGTCGGGCATCGCGACCCGCGGGTTGTTGTCGCACACCAGCGGCCGGTGGTTGACCGCGTTGAACCAGCAGGTGTTGCCCGACACGCAGTAGCGGATCTCGCGCGCGCGGCCGGCGCGCGCCTTCAGCGGCCACGCGGGGTCGGCGATCAGCGCGCGGCCGACGCCGACCAGCTCCGCCTCGCCGCGCGCGAGGATGCCCTCGGCCTCGGCCGGGTCGGTGATGCGGCCGAGCGCGACCAGCGGCACGCCGTGCGTCACCGGGCGCACCCCCCGGAACAGCGGCATGTAGGTGAGCCGCGGCGTGTTGCCGTCGGGGATGTGCATCTCGAGCGAGCGCGCGTGCGCGCCCTGCGCGAGGCACAGGTAGTCGATCCGGCAGCGCGCGCTCAGCGCCTCGGCGATCCTCACCGACAGCTCGGGGCCGATGCCGCCCGGCACGCCGTCGTCGCCGGGCATCTTCACGCCGACGATGAAGTCCTCGCCGCAGTGGGTGCGCAGCGCGTCGATCAGCTCGACCATCAGCCGCAGGCGGTTGTCGAAGTCGCCGCCGTAGCGGTCGGTCCGGGAGTTCGACCACGGCGACATGAACTGGTGGAACAGGTGGCCGTGGCCGGCGGAGATCTCGACGCCCGAGAAGCCGCAGCGCTTGAGCCGCGCCGAGGACGCGCCGAACTCGTCGAGCATCGTCGCGATCTCGTCGGTGGTCAGCTCGTGCGGCATCGTCCACGAGATGTCGTCGGGCAGCGGCGACGCACCGATCGCACCGTAGTTCCGGTACGGCAGGTGCCGGCCCCGGCCCGAGTCCTGGACCTGGCCGAGCAGCCGGCAGCCTTCGCCCTCGACCGCCGCGGCCCAGCGCTTCAGGCCGTCCTCGGTGTCGGGCGTGTAGGCGCTCGCCCGCAGCGCGACGCCGGTCTGCCAGCGGGTCATCGCCAGCGGCTCGGTGACGACGACCGCGGCCCCGCCCTTGGCGCGGTTCGCGCAGTACTGGATCTGTCCCGGGCCGACGTGCCCGTCGACCGCGCGGCCGAGCGACATCGACGCGTGGACGATCCGGTTGCGCAGCCGCTTGCCGGCGAGCTCGAAGGGCTCGAACAGGCGCGGGTACGGGACGTCGCGCGGCCGCGTGCGCTCGCCCCGGTTGCGCTCGGCCTCGCGCTCGCGCTCGCGGTCGCGCCGCCGGTCGATCAGCGTGCGCGTCGGCTTGACGGTGCTCTTCGGGTTCACTTGATCTGTCCGGTCTTGACCAGGGTCTCGCGCTCGGCCGCGGCCGCGGCCTTCAGGAAGTCGACCAGCTGGGGCGTGGTCATCTGCGGGTTCGGCACGGTGCCCAGCTTCTTGAACTCGGCCTGCAGCTCCGGGTCCGACGTGGCGGCGCGGAACGCGGCCTCGAGCCAGGCCTTGCGGTCGGCGGGCACGCCCTTCGGCACGGTGACCCAGCGGATCGCGCCGTAGGTGATGTCCTTCGCGCCGAGCATCTCGTTCAGCGTCGGCGAGTCGGGCGCGAACGGCGCGCGGCCGGTGCCCGAGACGGCGAGGTGCTTGAGCTTGCCGCCGTCGAGGTTGCCGCGGATCTCGCCGTAGAAGCCGATGCCGACGTCGACGTTGCCGCCGATCAGCGCGGTGATGCCGGGCAGGCCGCCCTGGAAGGGCACGCGCAGGAACTTCGCGCCGCTCAGGCGTTCGACGTGCGAGATCATCGTGTCCCAGCTGGTGTTGGGCACGACGGTCATCCGCAGCGTGTTGGGCTTGGCCTTGGCGAGCTCGAGGATGTCCTTCATCGAGCGGTCCTTGTACGGACCGTCGGTGGCGACGACGAAGTTCATGCCCTCGTTGTTCAGGAAGGTGATCGGCTCGAGGTCGTCGAGCGACCACTTGCCCTGCGCGCGGATGAACGCGTCGCCGAACACCAGGCTGGCGATGACCCCGACCGCGTGCCCGTCCTTGGGCGCCTGCGTCGCGAGCCAGGTGTGGCCGATCATGCCGGCGCCGCCGGTGCGGTTGTTCACGATCGCCTTCTCGCCGGTGTACTTCTCGAAGTACTTCTGGACGAGGCGCGCGTTGATGTCCATGCCCCCGCCGGCCGGGTAGACGACGGTGATCTCGATCGGCTGCGTCGGGAAGTCCTTCGGCTTGAGCCTGGCGACCTGGGCCTTGAGCTCGGCCTCGGACTGGGCGGCGGCAGGGGCGGCGACGAGCGCCGCGAGCAGCGCGGCGGCGGCCAGCGTGGCGGATCTACGAGAGAACATGGCGTGTCTCCTTGTGGTTGAGGTGGCGCTTGAGGATCAGCAGGACCAGCGCGGCCGCGGCCGCGAGCAGCCCGAGCGAGACGGGGCGGTCGACCAGGATCGCCGCGCCGCCGGTGGACATCATCATCGACTGGCGCAGAGACTGCTCCATCATCGGCGCGAGCACCAGCGCGAGCACCAGCGGGGCGAGCTCGTAGCCGCCCTTGCGCAGCACCCAGCCCAGCACGCCGAAGCCGAGCATCACCCACAGGTCGAAGAAGTTCTTGTTCGCCGAGTAGCTGCCCACCGTGGCGAGCAGCAGGATCAGCGGGAACAGCACCGAGTACGGGATCCGCAGCAGCTGGACCCACAGGCCGATCAGCGGCAGGTTCAGGATCAGCAGGAACACGTTGCCGACGTACATCGACGCGATCACGCCCCAGAACACGTCGGGGCGCTGGGTGATCAGCGCGGGGCCCGGCTGCACGCCCTGGATCACCAGCGCGCCCATCAGCAGCGCGGTGACCGCGTTGCCCGGCAGCCCGAGCGACAGCAGCGGGATCATGCTGCTCGCGACCGCGGCGTTGTTCGCCGACTCGGGGCCCGCGACGCCCTCGATCGCGCCCTTGCCGAAGCGCTCGGGCGTCCTCGACACCTTGCGCTCGAGCACGTAGGACAGGAACGACGCGGTGACCGGGCCGCCGCCCGGCAGCACGCCGAACACGAAGCCCAGCCCGCTGCCGCGCAGCGTCGGTCGCCACGCGTCGGCGAGGTCGCGCCGCGTGGGCCAGATGTCGCGCACGCGCCGGGTGACGATCTCGTTGCGCAGCGTGGTCTCGACGTTGAGCAGGATCTCGGACAGGCCGAACAGCCCGATGATCACCGCCACCAGCTCGAAGCCGCCCATCAGGTTCACCGAGCCGAAGGTGAAGCGCTCCATGCCCGAGACCGGGTCCATGCCGACCGACGCGAGCAGCAGGCCGAACGCGAGCATCACCAGGTTGCGCAGCGTCGAGCCCTCCGACATCAGCAGCGCGCACACCAGGCCGAGCACCATCAGCGAGAAGTACTCGGGCGGTCCGAAGCCGACCGCGAGCTTCGTGAGCAGCGGCGAGAAGAAGGTCATCGCGACCAGGCTCAGCGTGCCGGCGACGAACGACCCGATCGCGGCGATCCCGAGCGCGGCGCCCGCGCGTCCGTTGCGGGCCATCTGGTGTCCGTCGATGCAGGTGACCACCGAGGCCGCCTCGCCCGGGATGTTGACCAGGATCGAGGTCGTGGAGCCGCCGTACATCGCGCCGTAGAACATCGACGCGAGCATCGCCATCGCGGCGACCGGCGGCATCGTGAAGGTGGCCGGCATCAGCAGCGCGAGCGCGGCGAGCGGTCCGATGCCCGGCAGCACCCCGATCAGCGTGCCGATCAGGCTGCCGAACAGGCAGTAGGCGAGCACCGAGGGCGTCAGCACGACCGCGAAGCCCTGCGCGAGGCCGGCGAGCAGGTCCACGGCTCAGAACCCCCAGGGGCCGCGCGGCAGCAGCGTGCCCAGGCCCGGGCCGAACAGCGCCCAGACCGCGACGGCCGAGCCGCAGCCGACCACGAGCACGAATCCGAGCGAGCGCCGCTCGATCGTCGACAGCAGCACCGGCATCACCAGCAGCGCGCCGACCAGGAAGCCGAGCCAGCGGATCGCCAGGAACAGCACCGCAGTGCCGGCGAGCACCGACAGCACCCGGCGCAGCGCGACGCCGCGCGGCCAGCGCGCGGCCTCGACCCGCCGCAGGCGCGGCGTCAGCAGCAGGCCGGCGCCGGCGAGCGCCATCACGGCGCCGGCGATCGCGACGAAGAAGCCGGTGTCCGGGCCCGACGGGCCGAACAGGCCGAGCGAGCGCGCATAGGCGACGCAGGCCAGCCCGGCGACCAGCCAGATCGCCGCGAGCACGCGGTCGAACGGACCCTCGGGCTGGCGGGCGCCGTCGTGCGGGGCGTTCGGGTCGGACATCGCGCGGTCCGGTCCGGACCGGGCTCAGGCGGCCGGCATCCCGATCGCCGCGAGCGCGGCCTTCGCGACCTCCATGTCCTCGGAGTAGTGGCCGCCGCTGATGCCGATCGCGCCGATCACCTGGCCGCTCTCGACGATCGGGAAGCCGCCGCCGAAGATGATCAGCCGCGGGGTGTGGACGATGCCGTGCAGCAGCGGCGGGTCGTCCTTGATGAAGTCGTACCAGACGTGGGTCGGCAGGCGGAACGAGGCGGCGGTGAACGCCTTGTTCTGCGAGATGTCGATCGACAGCTGCGAGGCGCCGTCCATCCGCTCGAAGGCCTTGAGCACGCCGGCCTCGTCGGTGATCGCGATCGACATCATCTTGCCCATCTCGACGGACTTCGCGACCGCGGCGGCGATGGCGCGGCGCGCCGTCGCAGCGTCGACGCTGCGCTTGACGATGCTCATGCGGGAGTCTCCTGTGCGGGCCGGCGTGCGGGCACGCACGTCTCTCCTGCCCGGATCCATTGTCCGGTCGTCATAGTCACAACACAACTCGGGGCTGTCAAATGCGAAGCGGGGCCGGGCGCGCCGTCTCGTTCCGATGGAGCGGCGTGCCGCGTCCCGCGTCCGGGGCCGCCGTCCGGCCCCTTGCGCGACCGGCCGGACCCGTCAGGTCGCTGCGGGCGGCTGCGTCGCCGCCTGCTGCGCCTGCCGCGCGAAGTTCGCCTCCATCTGCGCCTTCGCGGTCCGGTACGCACGCGGCCAGGCGACTTCGGCGAAGCCGATCCGCGCCGCCTCCGACAGCGTCCATGCCGGGTTCGCGAGGTGCGGGCGCGCGATCGCGCACAGGTCGGCGCGACCGGCCGCGACGATCGAGTTCACGTGGTCGGCCTCGCTGATCGCGCCGACCGCGATCGTCGCGACGCCGGCCTCCTGGCGCACCCGGTCGGCGAACGGCGTCTGGAACATCCGGCCGAAGGTGATCCGCTCGCGCTTGCTCACCTGGCCCGACGAGCAGTCGATGAGGTCGGCGCCGGCCGCCTTGAACGCCCGCGCGATCCCGACCGCGTCGGCCGGCACGATGCCGCCCTCGACCCAGTCGTGCGCGGAGATGCGCACGCTGGTCGGCAGGTGCGCCGGCCAGGCTTCGCGGACCGCGGCGAACACCTCCAGCGGGTAGCGGAGCCGGTTGTCGAGCGACCCGCCGTACGCGTCGGTGCGCCGGTTGGTCAGCGGCGAGACGAAGCTCGACAGCAGGTAGCCGTGCGCGCAGTGCAGCTCGAGCCAGTCGAAGCCGGCCTGCGCGGCGCGGCGCGTCGCGGCGACGAAGTCGGCCTTCACGCGGTCCATGTCCTCGCGGCTCATCTCGCGCGAGACCTGGCTCTCGCCCTCGAGGTACTGCTGGGGCGACGCGCTGAGCAGCGGCCAGTTCGGCTCGCCGCCGTCATCGGGCAGCGGCCGGTCGATGCCGTCCCAGCCGCGACGGGTCGAGCCCTTCGCGCCGGCGTGGCCGATCTGCACCGCGAGCTTCGCGTCGCTGTTCGCGTGGACCCAGTCGACGATCCGGCCCCACGCGTCGCGCTGCGCGTCGTTCCACAGGCCGGGGCACCCGGGGGTGATCCGTGCGTCGGGGCTCGTGCAGGTCATCTCGGCGAACACCAGGCCGGCGCCGCCCATCGCTCGCGCGCCCAGGTGCACCAGGTGGTAGTCGCCGGGCACGCCGTCGACCGCCGAGTACTGCGCCATCGGCGAGACGACGACCCGGTTCTTCAGCGTGACCGAGCGGACGCTGTACGGCGTGAACATCGGCGGGACCGGTGGCAGCGCGGGGTCGCGGTCCATCGGGGTGCGCGCGGCGAACCAGCGCTCGTAGCCCTCGAGCCAGGCCCTGTCGCGCAGGCGCAGGTTCTCGTGGCTGATCCGCTGGCTGCGGGTCAGCATCGAGTACATGAACTGCTCCGGCTCGAGCGGGTCGCAGTAGCGCTCGCCGCAGACCTCGAACCACTCCATCGCGTTCCACGCGGCGTTCTGCAGCCGCAGCGTCTCGATCCGGCGGGCGGCCTGGTAGTGGCCGAGCACCTCCGCGATGCGGTCCGCGCCGTCGCCGTGGATCCGGAACTGCCGGACCAGCTCGATCGCGTCCTCGAACGCGAGCTTGGTGCCCGAGCCGATCGCGAAGTGCGCGGTGTGCACCGCGTCGCCCATCAGCACGACGTGGCTGCCGTGCCGGTTCTCCAGCCACCACTGCTCGCAGACCACGCGCTGGAAGTTCAGCCACGCCGAGCCGCGCAGGTGGCGGGCGTTGGTCATCAGCTTCTCGCCGCGCAGGGTGTCGGCGAACAGCCGCTCGCAGAAGTCGATCGACTGCTGCTGATCGGCGGTGTCCAGGCCGTGCGCGCGCCAGACGTGCTCCGGGCACTCGACGATGAAGGTCGTCGTGGTCGCGTCGAACTTGTAGATGTGCGCCTGGAACCAGCCGTGCTCGGTCTTCCTGAAGTCGAAGGTGAACGCGTCGTACAGGCGGTGGGTGCCGAGCCAGATGTAGCGGTTCGGGCGGACGACGATGTCGGGCCGGAACGTGTCGGCGTACTTCGTGCGGATCTTCGAGAAGATGCCGTCGCTCGCGATGACCAGGTCGGCGTCGGGATAGTCCTCGTCCGAGTCGACCTCGGTCTCGAAGACCAGCTTCACGCCGGCGCGCTCGCAGTGGTCCTGCAGGATGTTCAGCAGCCTGCGACGGCCGATGCCGACGAAGCCGTGGCCTCCGGACCGCAGCGTGCGCCCCTTGAAGTGCAGCTCGATGTCGTCCCAGTGCGCGAACGCCTGCCGGATCTCGTCGGCGGTGGCCGGATCCCACTGCCGCATCGTCTCCATGGTCGCATCGGAGAACACCACGCCCCAGCCGAAGGTGTCGTAGGGGCGGTTGCGCTCGACGACGGTGATGTCGTGGGCCGGATCGAGCTTCTTCATCAGGAGCCCGAAGTACAGGCCGGCGGGGCCGCCGCCGATGCAGACGATCTTCATGGACGTGCTCCCGGTGCGGGTGGAGGCGAGGTCGACGCGAAGCGGGATGCTTCAGGTGTCAACTATTGAGCCTTCAACGACCAGGGGGCTTGCGCCAGGTCAAACGGGGGTGGGATCGGGGGGGGGCGGGAGGGGCGGGAGGGGCGGGAGCGAGGAGGCGAAGCCGCGGGCGCGGTCGCCCGTCCGGCCCGCTTCGCCCGCCGACGTCGGCCGACCGTCGTCACCGGGGGCGAGCAGACCTGTGCAGTCCGGGCCGGCGGCGCGAGGAATCCGGCGCGACCACGGTCGGCTTCAGGGTCGAGCGATTGAGAGTCGGTACAGAAATCTGTATGCTGCAGTCATGAAGACCACCCTGGACCTCAACGACCAGCTCCTCGCCGACGCGAAGGCGCTCGCGGCCCAGCAGCGAACCAGTCTGACGCGTCTGATCGAGGAAGGGCTGCAACTGCGATTGCGCGCGGTGGCGGGCTCCGGAGTGCGTCGCCCGGTCCGCCTGCCGGTGTTCAAGGGTCGCGGAGGGCTGGTGGCAGGGGTGGATCCGCTGAGCAACAAGGCCCTGCTCGAGGCGCTGGGCGATGACGCCTGATGTCAACGTGCTGGTCGCCGCTTCGCGCAGCGACCATCCCCATCACGCGGTCGCACGTGCGTGGCTGGAGGAGGCGGTGAGCGGAGCCGGGGATGGCGCATCGTTCACGTTGATGCCGATGGTGCTCGCCAGCTTCCTGAGACTCGTCACCAGTCCGAGGATCTTCCGTGTGCCCACCCCGATCGGGGACGCCGTGGCGTTCGTCGATGCATTGCTGTCTTCACCCGGTGTGCAGCAGGCGCGACTGGGCCCGGAATGGTCGAAGCTGCGACAGCTCTGCCTCGACAAGGGGCTCGGGGGCAACGACGTGCCGGATGCGTGGCTGTCGGCAGCAGTGGCCCACGCGGGAGAGCACCTCGTCAGTTTCGATCGCGATTTCAGGAAGCTGTTGACGCGAAGCCAGTTCACGTTGCTCAAGGCCACGTAGCGCTGGTCGGGCTGACCGCGTCGCGACGAGCGACGGATTCGGCACCTTCGCGAATGCACGGTACACGGCGGGCCGCATCCCTCGCGCGCGCTTCGTCGGCTACGACACGGGCGGTCACCTGCTCGTCGGCCACGGCGAGGAGGTGCTCGACACGATCGCCCGCTGGCTCGAGACGGGACGTCCGTGACGGCCCGTCCGTTCAACCCCGCGTGCCCAACCCCCGCGCCAGTGCGTCCGCGCACATCGCCACCGCCTCGTTCGCCTCGTCGAGCGCCCGCCCCATCGGCACGAAGCCGTGGATCTGGCGCTCGAAGCTGACGAGCGCGGTGCGCACGCCCGCCTCGGTCAGCTTCTGCGCGTACTGCACGCCCTCGTCGCGCAGCGGGTCGTAGCCGGCGACCAGCACGAGCGCCGGCGGCAGCCCCGAGAGGTCCGGCGCGAGCAGCGGCGAGGCGCGCCAGTCGAGGTCGTGCTTCGGATCGTCGATGTAGTGGTCGTGGTAGTACCGCATCGAGTCGGCGGTCAGCAGGTAGCCCTGCGCGTTCGTCGTGTGCGAGGGCGCGACGCGGCGCTGGTCGGTGGCCGGGTAGATCAGCAGCTGGTAGGCGATCGGAGGACCGCCCGCGTCGCGTGCCGCGATCGCGACGACGGCCGCGAGGTTGCCGCCGGCGCTGTCGCCGCCCACCGCGAGCCGCGACGGATCGACGCCGAGCGCGGCCGCGTTCGCGCCCACCCAGCGGGTCGCGGCCAGGCAGTCGTCGACGGCCGCGGGGAAGCGGTGCTCGGGGCCCATCCGGTAGTCGACCGCGACCACCGCGCAGCCGGCGCCGAGCGCGAGCTGGCGGCACAGCACGTCGTGGGTGTCGAGGTCGCCGATCACCCAGCCGCCGCCGTGGAAGTACACCAGCACCGGCAGCGTGCCGTCGGCGGCCGGGCGGTACAGGCGCAGCGGGATCGGGCCGGCGGGACCGTCCGCGCTCAGGTCGCGCACCACCGGCAGCGCCGGCGCGTCGGGCTGGGTCAGCGCGCGGCGCTCGCGGTAGAAGCGGCGGGCGTCGGCGGCGGACAGCGTGTGCACCGGCGGGATGCCGTTGCGTTCCATGAGGTCGAGCAGCGCGCGGGCCTGGGGGTGCAGCATGTCGGGGTCTCCTCGTCGGGGGCGCGGGTATCGTAGTCGAGCGACGGGCCGGGCGTCTCCGCGTGGCGTCCGTACGACCGTCGACGCGGGGGGACGCGGATGCCCGTGCCACCATCGGGGTCCCGAGTCCGCCCGACGCACGCGCCATGCTCCGCATCCTCGCCGCCGCCACCGTGGCCGTTCTGCTCGCCGCCTGCGCCTCGTCCGGCGCCGGTCGCATCGCGAAGGAGACGCTGTACGTCGTCAACGACGCGAACCGGCTGATCTCGATCAACGGCGGTCGGCCGGACCAGCCGCTCAGCGACCGCGCGCTCGCGGGCCTGGCGCCGGGCGAGCGGGTGATCGGCATCGACTACCGGGTCGCGCGCGGCCAGCTGTTCGCGCTCGGCAGCAGCGGCACGCTCTACCGGATCGACACGGCGTCGGCGACCGCGTCGGCGGTCGGCGGGATCAGCGCGGTGCCGCTGCGCGGCATCGAGTTCGGCTTCGACTTCAACCCGACGGTCGACCGGATCCGCGTGGTCAGCGACGCCGGCCTGAACCTGAGGCTGCACCCGGACACCGGCGCCGTGGTCGACGGCGACCCGGGCTCGGACGGGCTGCAGCTCGACGGCACGCTCGCGTGGGCCGCGGGCGACCGCAACGCCGGCCGTCGGCTCGCGGTGGTCGCGGCGGCCTACAGCTACAACAAGGTCGACGAGCGGATCACGACCAACTACGCGATCGACGCGGCCAACGGGTTGCTGGTGATGCAGGGCTCGAAGGAGGGCGCGACGCCGGTGGTGTCGCCGAACACGGGGCGCGTGAGCACCGTCGGCCCGCTGCGCGTGGGCGAGTTCGACCGTGCGAGCTTCGACATCGCCGACGTGGGCAACGCGGCCTACGCGGCGTTCACCCGTCCGTTCGCGCGCGAGTCGGTGCTCTACCGGATCGACCTCGCGACCGGGTCGGCGACGCGCATCGGGCCGATCGCGGGCGGGCGCGCGGTCGCGGGGATCGCGATCGAGCCCTGACGGCGGGCCGCCCGCGGCCCCGACGGGCGCGGCCGTGCGTGCCGGCGCGTCGCGCCTCGCTACGGCATCGGCTGCATGCCGCCGTTGACGATCCACGGCGTGCCGAAGCGGTCGGTCAGCATCCCGAAGGCCTGCGCCCAGAAGGTCGGCGCCATCGCCATCGTCACCGTGCCGCCCTCGCCGAGCGCCTCGAAGATCCGGCGTGCCTCGTCGGGCGTGTCGTAGTTCAGCGTGATCGACACCCCCCGGATGCCTTCGTGCCTCACGCCGTGCGGCGCGTCGGCGCCGTAGAGCGACGCGCCGCCGGGCAGCACCAGGCAGGCGTGCACGATGCGATCGGCGGCCTCGGGCGGCGCGTGCTGCGCCATCGGGGTGTCGGCCGTGCGCAGCATCGCCTCGAGGCGGCCGCCGAGCACGCGCTGGTAGAAGCGCATCGCGTCGGCGCAGGTGCCGTCGAAGCCGAGGTAGGGGATCGGCTGGAGCATGGTCGGGTCCTCCCGGGGTCGGCGCCCCGGCGGGGCGCCCCGGGGCACGACGAACGAGGTGGCCCGGGATCGACGTCGTCCGCGCGGGAGCGGTTCTTGCCGCGGCGGGCGGGCGTCTTCCGCTGCCCGAGGAGGTTCCATGTCCGCGTTCGTCGTGCCCGCCCGGATCGTCGCGCCGGCCGCGGTCGCGGTCGCGCTCGCGCTCGCCTGCGCGGCCGCACCCGGCGTGCGCGCGCAGACGCCGGACGCGGCGCAGGGCTCGTCGCCGTCGGACGGGTCGTCACCGGCGCCGGCGGCCGGCCCCGCGCGCACCGTGTTCACCGCCGCCGGGCCGTTGCAGGTCGAGCGGCTGGCGACGCTCGAGTACCCGTGGGGTCTCGCGGTCCTGCCCGACGGGCGCGTGCTGGTCACCGAGAAGCCCGGCCGGCTGCGGATCTGGGCGCGGGGCGCGCTGTCGGCGCCGCTCGGGGGGGTGCCGGAGGTCGCCTACCGCGGCCGGGGCGACCAGGGCGGGCTGCTGGACGTCGCGATCGACCCGGACTTCGCGCGCAACCGTCGGGTGTACCTGTCGTTCGTCGAGGCGGCGTCGCCGCAGCCTAAGGACGCGTCCAACCCGCCGGATGCCCGGTTCGCGGACAACCTCGACACCTCGGACACCGTGGTGCGCGGCGGCGCGGTCGCGCGCGCGGTGCTCGACGGCGACCGCCTGACCGGGCTGCGGGTGATCTGGCGCCAGCTGCCCAAGACCGCGGGGCGCGGCCACTTCGGGCATCGGCTGGCGTTCGGGCCGGACGGCATGCTGTACGTGACCTCGGGCGACCGGATGCGCTTCGATCCGGCGCAGCGGATGGACACGAACCTCGGCAAGGTCGTGCGCATCGCGCCCGACGGCGGGCTGCCGCGGGACAACCCGTTCGCGGGCCGGGCCGGTGCGCGCGGCGACGTCTACAGCCTCGGCCACCGCAACGTGCTGGCCGCCGCGTTCCAGCCCTCGACCGGACGGCTGTGGGCCTTCGAGATGGGCCCGCTCGGCGGCGACGAGCTGAACCTCGTGCGCGCCGGCGCGAACCACGGCTGGCCGCGGGTCAGCGAAGGCCGGCACTACGACGGGACGGCGATCCCGGCGCACTCGGGCGCGACGCGCTACGTCGCGCCCGCCAAGACCTGGACGCCGGTGATCTCGCCGTCGGGCGCGCTGTTCCACGACGGCGCGATGATCCCCGCCTGGAAGGGCGACGTGCTGGTCGGCAGCCTGTCGGGCAAGGGGATCGTCCGGCTCGAGGTCGACGGCGAACGCGTGCTCGACGAGGAGCGCATCGAGCTCGGTCGGCGCGTGCGGGACCTCGCGCAGGCGGCGGACGGCGCGCTGCTCGTCGTCACGGACGCGGCGCAGGGGGAGCTGCTCAGGCTGGCGCCGGCGGCGCGCTGACGGCGGCGCGCTCCGGCGCCACCCGCGGCCGGCTCGCGTAGCATCGGCGGCCTCGTCCGATCCCGCGACCCGCCGCCATGACCCCTGCCGCCGCCGTCGACGCCGCCACCCTGCTGTGGCGCCACTGGACCGACCGCACGCGCCTCGACGCGCTGCCGCCGGCCTGCCGACCCGCCGACCGACGCGACGGCTACGCGGTGCAGGCCGAGCTCGCGCGGCGCTCGGGCCAGTCGACGGTCGGCTGGAAGATCGCCGCGACGAGCGTGGCCGGGCAGGCGCACATCGGCGTCGACGGGCCGCTCGCGGGCCGTCTGCTGCGCGACCGGGTGCTGCCGCCCGGCGCGCGCGTGCCGCTCGACGGCAACACGATGCGCGTGGCCGAGGTGGAGTTCGCGTTCCGGATGGCGCGCGCGCTGCCGCCGCGCGACGCGCCGTACACGGTCGAGGAGACGATGGCCGCGGTCGCCTCGCTGCATCCGTCGGTCGAGGTGCCCGACTCGCGCTACGTCGACTTCGTGCGCGTCGGTGCGCCGCAGCTGATCGCCGACGACGCGTGCGCGTGCTGGCTGGTGCTCGGCGACGCGACCGGCGACGACTGGCGCGCGCGGGACCTCGCGGCGTTTCCCGTGCGCGCCTCGGTGGGCGGGCGCACGGTCGCCGAGGGCACCGGCGCCGCCGCGCTCGGCGACCCGCGGATCGCGCTCGCGTGGATCGCCAACGAGCTGCGCGTCCACGGCCCGGGGCTCGCGGCCGGCGACGTGGTCACCACCGGCACCTGCGTCGTCCCGGTGCCGGTCGCGCCCGGCGACGCGTTCGTCGCCGACTACGGGCCGATCGGGTCGCTGGCGCTGTCGTTCGGCTGAACGAAGCCGCCCCGCGGGGCAGGCGCCCGCCCCGCCCCTCGGCCGGGGCGGACCCCGTGATGTGCTGGCGCGCCGCCGTTCCGGCATTTACCATATGCCCGTAATGCGAAATGCGAACGCCGCCGACCCGACGCGACCGACGCCGCGCGTGCGCCGTTCGCACGCCGAGCGCAGTGCCGAGACGCGCGAGCGGCTGCTCGCCGCGACGGTCGCGGTGATGGGCGCCGCCGGTGCGCGCGGCGCGTCGATGTTCGAGGTCGCGAAAGCCGCGGGCGTCACGCCCGGCGCGGTCCAGCACCACTTCGGCACGAAGGCGGAGCTGATGGCCCAGGTGGTCGAGCGGCTGGTGTCCGAGCAGCAGGGCGCCGCGGTGCGGTGGCCGTCGCCGGCGCTGGCGCTGCCGCGTCGCGCGCGCGCCTACGTCGACGCGCTCTGGACGACGCTGTACGCGCCGGAGCGCTTCCTGGTCGCCTGGGGCGTGTACTTCGACGCCGCCGACGACGCGGCGCTGCGCGCGCGGATCGGCGCCCAGCGCACGCGCGTCTCGGCGACGATGCACCGGCGCTTCCGCGAGGTGTTCCCCGAGGCACCGGTCGCCGGGCTCGACGCGTTCGTCGACCTGGTGCTCTCGAGCCTGCGCGGCATCGGCGTCGCGCGCCTGTTCGGCCCCGCGCCGCGCGAGACCGCACGCCAGCTCGCGACGCTGGCCGCGCTGATCGAGGCGCGCTGCGCGCCCGTCCGTTCCCCCGCGCCGGCGCCGGCGCGCCGTTCACCCAGGAGACCCCCGACATGACCGACCGTGCGCACGCTCCCGATCCCACCCGCCGCGCGCTGTGCGCCGGTCTCGCCGCCGCGGCGGCGGCGCATGCCGGGCCGGCGCGCGCCGCCCTCACCGATCGTCCCGTGACGATCGTCGCGCCGTACCCGCCCGGCGGCGCGGCGGACACGCTGTCGCGCATCGTCGCGCGGCACCTCGGACCGCTGCTGCCCGGCCGCAGCGCGATCGTCGAGAACAAGGCCGGCGCCGGCACCGCGATCGGCGCGGGGGCGGTCGCGCAGGCCGCCCCCGACGGCCACACGCTGCTGATGAGCAGCAACACCACGTTCACGATGCTGCCGGCGCTGCGCACGAAGCTGCCGTTCGACCCGGTGCGCAGCTTCGAGGCGATCGGCACGATCGGCGCGATCCCGCTGGTGCTGCTCGCGAACCCGGCCACGCCCGCCCGCAGCATCCGGGAGGTGGTCGAGCTGTCGAAGTCGAAGCCGGGCAAGCTCGCGTACGCGTCGTTCGGCGTCGGCACCTCGTCGCACTTCGCCGGCGAGATGTTCAAGAACGCGACCGGCGCGGACCTGCTGCACGTGCCGTACAAGGGCTCGGCGCCGGCGATGCAGGACCTGATCGGCGGGCAGGTGCCGTTCTCGTTCGACACCAACGTGCCCACCGTGCCGATGGTGAAGGCGGGCCGGGTGCGCGCGATCGCGGTGACCTCGGCGAAGCGGCTCGCGTCGCTGCCCGACGTGCCGACGGTCGCCGAGTCCGGCTACCCCGGCTTCGAGCTGACCGCGTGGATCGCGCTGGTCGCGCCGCGCGGCCTGCCCGAGTCGACCCGCGCGCAGCTGGTGAAGGCGCTCGCCGACGCGATGGCGACGCCGGCGATGCGCGGCGACCTCGCGGCCGCCGGCCTGGAGGTCGCCTACGAGCCGCCCGCCACCTACGAGGCCCGCGTGTCGCGCGAGCTGCCCGCGATGCGCGCGCTGGTCCACAAGGCCGGCATCCCGTCGGAGTGACGCGATGCGCGACGACGCCCTGGTCGCCCTGTCCGCGATCGAGCTGCGCGCGGCGATCGGCCGTCGCGCGCTGTCGCCGGTCGAGCTGCTCGACGCCTGCATCGCGCGGATCGAGGCGATCGATCCGGCGGTGAACGCGATCGCCGCGCGCGACTTCGAGCGCGCGCGCGCCGCGGCCCGGGCCGCCGAGGCGGCGGTGATGCGCGGCGACGCGCTCCCCCCGCTGCACGGGCTGCCGCTCGGCGTGAAGGACCTGCTCGACACCGAGGGCCTGCTGTCGACCTCGGGCAACGTCGGGCTGCGCGACCACGTGCCCGCGCGCGACAACAGCCTGGTCGCGGCGCTGCGCGCGGCCGGCGCGATCGTCGTCGCGAAGACCAACGTGCCCGACATGGGCGCGGGCGCGAACACGCGCAATCCGGTCTGGGGCGCGACCGGCAACCCGTTCGACCCGCGGCTGAACGCCGGCGGCTCCTCCGGCGGCTCCGCGGCCGCGCTGGCGACCGACATGCTGCCGCTGTGCACCGGCTCGGACACCGGGGGCTCGCTGCGGATCCCGGCCGCGCTGTGCGGCGTGGTCGGGCTGCGGCCCTCGCCCGGGCTCGTCGCGAACCGCAGCCGGCCGCTCGGCTGGTCGGCGATCTCGGTGCTCGGGCCGATGGGCCGCGACGTCGCCGACACCGCGTTCATGCTGTCGGCCTGCGTGGGGCTCGACACGCACGACGCGCTGTCCTACCCGGCCGAGGCCGCGCCGCTGCGGGCGCTGCCCGAGACCGATCCGTCGTCGCTGCGCGTCGGCTGGACCGAGGATTTCGGCTGGTGCGCGGTCGATCCGGAGATCCGGCGCACGTTCCGCGCGCGGGTCGACGCGGTCTCGAAGCTCGTGGCCCGCTGCGAGCCGATCGACCTGGCGCTCGACGACCCGCACCCGGCGTTCGACGTGATCCGCGCCGAGAGCTTCGTCGCGGCGTTCGCCGAGACCTACGCGCGTGCCCCGGAGACGCTGGGGCCGAACGTGCGCGCGAACGTCGAGCTCGCCGCGGCGGTCACGCTCGCCGACCGCGCGCGCGCGCACCTCGCGCAGACGCGGATCGCGGCGGCGTTCGCCGACGCGCTCGACCGCTACGACCTGATCCTCGCGCCGGTCACGCCGGTGTCGCCGTTCCCGTGGACCGAGCTCTACGCGACGCGGGTCGACGGCGTCGCGATGCGGACCTACTACGAGTGGCTCGCGCTGTGCTACGTGGTCACGCTGTCGACGCACCCGGCGCTGTCGCTGCCCTGCGGGCGCGACGCGCACGGGATGCCGTTCGGGCTGCAGGTGATCGGGCGGCTGCGCGGCGAGGTGGCGCTGCTGTCGGCCGCGCGGGCGTTCGAGCGCGCGTTCGCCGGCGACCCGGCGCTCGCACGGCCCCGGCCCCAGATCGACGCGCTGCGCACGCCGCGGCCGGAGCTGAAGTCGATCGTCACGCACCCGCCCGGCAGCGTGGCGGGGTCGGGCGGGGCGGGGGCGCGCACGGCGGTCTGACGACGGTCCTGCGCCGCCCCGCGACCGGTCGGACCGCGTCGGCGCACGCCCGGCGGCGTCGCCCTCAGGCTCGCGACAGCGAGGCCCGGGCGGCTTCGGGCAGGTCCGCGTCGACGCGCTCGCGCGCCGCACCCTGCAGCGCCCGGTAGGCCTCGCGCAGCTCGGCGAGGCAGCGCACCTGGTACTTGAACGTGCCCTGCTCGTAGGACAGGCCCCAGGCCTCGAAGCGGAAGGTCTGCTCGCCCCGCGCGAGCGCGGCGGCGTTCGCCTCGAGGAACGGCAGGTAGACCTCGGCCGCGATCGCGAGCAGGCCTGCGATCGCGGGCGGGGTCGGCGCGTCCGCCGCGCGCCACGTGCCCTCGACGCCGGACGCGTCGTCGAGGTTCATCAGCCATCGGAACAGGAACGGGAAGCGCTCGCGCATCCGGTCGGCCGGCGTCGGGTCGACCGCGAGCTGCGACAGCTGGCCCAGCCAGCCGAAGTCGGCGATCGACGGGCGCGAGCCGAACAGGTAGCGCTCGGCCGTCACGTGCGCGTCGAGCAGCCCCATGATCCGGTCGGCGCTCGACTCGACCAGCGGGGCGTTCGCCTGCGTGCAGCCGACCAGCGCCATCCGGCCGACCTGCCGGTCCCGGAACCGGGCGGCGTGACCGAGGATCGCGTCGCGGCCCGCGCCCGAGAGCCGGTCGAACGCGAGCCACTCGCTCATCTGCTTCTGGTCGCGCTCGCGCAGCCAGCGGTAGAGGAACATCGCCTTGGTGCCCCACTCGTCGGCCATGTCCTCGAGCAGCATCGCGACGAAGGCCTGCGCGGGGTCCTCGGGCACGATCGAGCGCGAGCCCGGGTGCAGCCGCTCGAGCTCGCGCAGCAGCGGGGTCGAGTCGTTCATCCAGCGCCCGTCGGGCAGCTCCAGCACCGGGATCACCGGCACCTTGACCTTCGAGAGCGCGTCGGGCGCGCCGGGCGTGCCGATCTGCACCCAGTCGTGCGGCAGGCGGCGATAGCGCAGCACCGCGCGCACCTTCATCGAGTACGGCGAGCCGAGCCCGCCGTGAAGGCGGTAGCGGGCGGTCGCGGCGGGGTCGCTCATCGTCGTGTCTCCGGTCGGTGGGTCCGTCCCGGGCGATCATAGTCGGGCGGGGCGCGCGCCGGCTTGACGCGGCGGCAGCGCGCCCCCATCTTGGAACGCACCGGCCCGGGCGCGGCCGCTTCGCACGGGAACGGGTGGATGGACACGCTGCTCTGGGTCGTCGCGGTCGTGCTGATCGTCGTCGGGGTCGCGGGCACCGTGCTGCCCGCGCTGCCGGGCGCGGCGCTGGTGTTCGCCGGCATCCTGCTCGCGGCGTGGATCGACGACTTCGCGCGGGTGAGCGGACTCACCGTGGTGATCAGCGGGCTGCTGATGCTGGTCGCCTGGGGCGTCGACTACGCGTCGGCGATGCTCGGCGCGAAGCGCGCGGGGGCGAGCCGGCTCGCGATCGCGGGCGCCGCGATCGGCACGGTGGCCGGCATCTTCACCGGCTTCGTCGGGCTGCTGTTCCTGCCGCTCGCGGGGGCCGCGATCGGCGAGTGGCTCGCCGACCGCGACGCGGCGCGCGCCGCGCACGTCGGGATCTCGACCTGGATCGGGCTGCTGATCGGCACGGTCGCCAAGGTCGCGATCACCTTCGTGATGGTCGGGCTGTTCGTGCTGGCGCTGCTGGTGCGCTGAGCCCGCGGCGTCGCGCGCGGGCGACCGTCCCTCGCCGCGACCGGACCGGGCGTCGGACCGGACCGCCCGCTCGGGACACCGGGCGCGCGTCGCGCGCGCGACCCCCGCGATGCTGGCGGGATGAGCTTCGCCGCCCTGAGTCCGTCGGTGCCCACGAGCGACCTGTCGCGGGTGCGTGCGCTCGTGGTCGACGAGAACGTCACCGCGCGGCAGGCGATGCGCTCGCTGCTGAACGCCGCCGGCATCGACCACGTGCAGCAGGCCGGCGACCCGATCCGCGCGATCCGGATGATGGAGACGGAGCGCTTCGGCCTGGTGCTGTGCGAGCTGAAGTTCCGCACGCAGATGGACGGGCTGCAGGTGCTCGAGTACGTGCGCACGCGCCGGCTGCTCGACCACTCGGCGGCGTTCCTGCTGGTCAGCGCCGAGGCCGACCGCGGCGCGGTGGCGGCCGCGCGCGAGTGGCAGCCCGACGGCTTCGTGATCAAGCCGCTGTCGGCCGACACGCTGTCGCCGCGGATCGAGCAGGCGCTGCGGCGGCGCGCGATGCTCGCGCCGGTGCACGCCGCCGCCGAGCGCGGCGACCCGATCGCGGTGCTCGCGACCGCCGAGCAGCTCGCGGCGCCGCCGGCGGAACGCGCGTCGCTCGAGCTCACCCGCTGGCGGGTGCAGGCGCTGGTCGACCTCGGGCGCTTCGAGGAGGCCCGCGCGCTGTGCGAGCGCGCGCTGGCGGTCCGCGACGACCTGCCCTGGGCCGAGCTCGCGCTCGCGCGGATCGAGCGCGCGGCGGGGCGGCCCGACGCGGCCTGCGAGCGGCTGCGCGCGACCATCCGGGCGCACCCGTTCTTCGGGGGCGCGTACGACCTGCTGATCGAGATCCTGCAGGAGCAGGGACGCACCGCGAAGGCGCTCGCCGTCGCGCGTGCCGCGCTCGAGCAGATCGCCACCTCGCGGCGCACGCGCACGCTGGGCGAGCTCGCCTACGCGCACGGCGAGCTGGAGCTCGCCGAGAAGTGCTACGCGGACCTGATCCGCAAGACGAGCGCGTCGCTGACGAAGAGCGCGCTCGACGTGGGCATGCTCGGCCAGGTGTTCGTCGGCCAGGGCGAGTCGGACAAGGCGCTGCGGCTGGTCGCGAACGCGGACGTCGAGATGGCCGACGACGTGCCCTCGCAGGCGCTGGCCGCCTCGGTGCAGGCGCAGGCGCACGCGGCGATGGGCGACGCGCAGGCCGCGGAGGGCGCGGCGCGGCGGGCGCTCGCGTTCGCGTCGATGGCGCCGCCGCCGGAGAGCGTGGCGCTGCTGGTC
>Ga0116191_1000677_pt1 | contig 29338 bp, 26 predicted proteins | sample AD_UKC111_MetaG_FD_89897 | JGI IMG/M metagenome (GOLD analysis project Ga0116191, IMG submission 89897) | Active sludge microbial communities of municipal wastewater-treating anaerobic digesters from Hong Kong - AD_UKC111_MetaG | ecosystem: Engineered > Bioreactor > Anaerobic > Digestate... | reverse complement strand
CGGAACAGGAACGGAAGGAAAAGGCCTCAGTGAAACAGCCGGTAAACATGTCTCAACCTGAGGCCGTAGCGGTGAATCTGTAACCGGATCCGAATTTACAGCAGTTCTGGGACTTGACTAAGACCACAGAGCTTCGCATCTGTTTTTTGCAAAATAGAAAAGGCCAAAATTGCAACAGAAAATCCCCAGTTTTGCAAGGAAGAAATCCCCGGAAATGTAAAAAGGCCATTGCAAGCAATCCCATACCCCCTACTCTTTGGTTCGAGCCAGAGCCAAAAGGGAGGGGGAAAAGGAGGATGCTCACAATGACCGAAGTTGATGATATCAGAACGCTGTATTTCGAAAAGGGAGAAACGATCACGGAGATTGCGAAACAAACCGGCAGGGATCGAAAGACAATCCGGAAGTCCCTGGCGAAGGAGGATTTCAATGCGCCTTTGCCGAGGATCGGCAGGCAGGAGCAGAAGAAACTGTCTCCTTACACGGGAACCATCGACAGATGGCTGGAACAGGACCGCAAGGCCAAAAGGAAGCAGCGCCATACCGCCAAGCGGGTCTACGAAAGGTTGTTGGAAAAGAACGGAGGATTCCCCTGCTCATACCGGACGGTAGCGGCCTATGTTCGGAAGAGGAAGGCGGAGATCTACGGAAAGCCGCGGGGGTATCTGCCGCTGGAGCACCAGCCGGGAGAAGCGCAGGTGGATTTTGGGAGCGCCGAATTTTACGAGAACGGCACGCTTGTTTCGGGGAAATACCTGAATGTTTCCTTTCCTTACAGCAATGCAGGCTATCTGCAACTGTTCCCTGGGGGAAACGCGGAGTGTCTGTTCGAGGGACTGAAGCGGATCTTTGAATTTCTGGGGGGAGTGCCGCCCCGCCTGTGGTTCGATAATCCACCCACCGTGGTGGTATCCGTTCTGAAAGGAGGGGGAAGGCACCTCACGGAGAGGTTTCTTCGGTTCAAGGAACACCATCGTTTCGAGGCGGCCTTCTGCAATCCCTCCGCGGGGAACGAGAAAGGGAATGTGGAGAACAAGGTGGGGTATCACCGAAGGAACTTCCTGGTACCGATCCCCCGGTTCCAGGACCTTGAGGAGTATAACCGGAAACTGCTGAGCAAGTTTCTGGAGGACCAGCAGCGGGAGCATTACCGTTTCGGGGAGACCATCGCTTCCCGCCATGAAGAGGACCGGAAAGCCCTTCTGCCTCTACCCGCGGTTTCCTTCGACTGCGCGAGGTACGAGCAGTGCCTGGCGGATGCCTACGGGAAGTTCCGCCTGACGCCGCAGCACACCTATTCCGCGTCCCCCCGCTTCGCCCGGAGACGCATCCTGGTGAAGATCACGGCGGAGCAGGTGATCCCGCTGGATGAGAACCAGAGGCCAATTGCGGTCCACAGGCGGCTGTACGGTTCCGGGAAGCAGGAGTCCATGGACTGGATCCCCTACCTGACCCAGCTGGCGAAAAGCCCTGGGGCGCTCAAATACACGGGGATCTGGCAACTGCTTCCGGAGACGCTGCAAGCCTGCCTGAACGGTTTGGAGAAGCCCCGGCGGCGGGAATTCCTGAAAGTCCTGGCCGAACTGACGGAGCGGGACGGATTCGACCGGGCTGCAGCCAGCCTGGAGGACGCCGCAAGGAAAGGGCTGACGGATCCGGAAAGCCTAAGGGTCCTTCACAATTACCTGACCCAGATCCAGACGCAGGAACGGATGGATCTTTCGGGCGGGGTTCAGCTGCCACCGCTTCCGGCCTTTGTCTTTTCCGCCGGAGAGTATGACGCCATGATTCCGAAGGGGGCCGCCCAATCATGCTGAAAGAGGAGCTTGCGGCCTGCTGCCGGCAGCTCCGGCTGAGCCGTTCAATGGCGGAGAACAGCGAATCGCTGGAAGGGGAGAGTTTCCAGGAAGGGCTCCTGAAGCTGCTGAGGCTGGAGATCCAGAACCGGGAAGCGTCAAAGCGGGAGCGCCTCGTGAAGGCTGCCGGGTTCTATACCCTGAAGAGCTTCGAGTCGTTCCGGTTTGACGAGGTGAAACTCCCTTCTGGAGTTACACCGGAATCTCTCAGGAAAGGAGAGTTTGTGGAGGAAGCCAAAAACCTGATTCTGTACGGCAACGTGGGGACGGGAAAAACGCATCTGGCGACAGCGTTGGGGGTAGAGGCCTGCGGACGGGGGCGAAGGGTCGGATTTTACAGGACCGCCGCTCTGGTGAACCGCCTGTCCGATGCCCGGAAATCCGGAGAACTGAGCCGCTTTCTGGCGAACCTCCGGAAACTGGACCTTCTGATCTGCGACGAATGGGGATACGTGCCACTGGATCGGACGGCGGCCCAGCTGCTTTTTCAGGTCATCTCGGACAGTTACGAAAAGAAAAGCGTGATCATCACGACAAATCTGGAATTCAGCCGATGGGTCGGGATCTTTTATGACGAGGCGATGACCGCGGCGATCATCGATCGGCTGGTGCACCACAGCTACCTGTTGTTATTCGATGGCCCGAGCAACCGGGTGAGGGATTCCTTGATGAGGGGCGGGAACCGGTAAAAAATTCCCCGCCCCACTGGGGAATTTTTTTGCAACTTTGGGGAATTTGCTCTTGCAAAAAACAGTATTACGAGTTGTATTGATTGAGGCTGCCTCAGGTGCAAGCATCTCTTTTAAAAATACCCTTGACGCTGGTTCCCATTGTGTTTTTGTATTGCAAACTAGAACATCCTTTGGTAGGATCCCTGCCTTTATCATATTTAATATTTCAAGATCTGAGTTTGCAATATTTATCTTATTTTCATGGTAATAGAACCATTCTTGGCTAGCCAAACAAAAACATCTCCTTTCAGATATATTTTATTAAATCAATGGTAGGCATTCTCGGACTTCTCCACCCGTCCGGGAGTGCCTATTTTATTGGAAAGGAGGCCCCCTATCATGCGAAGAGCCAAGGTCATCGCGTTCCTTTCTGACCAACCCGCCACCTGGCAGGAATTCCTTGAGGAATTCCTCACCTTCAAACGGGCCCAGGGCAGAAGCCCCCGCACCCTGCAGGACTAGGACGGCACCTTGAATCTCTTCTTCAAACGATATCCCCTCGCCTGGAACAGCATCAACCTCAAGATGCAACGCATGGACTTTTTGACGAAATCGAAATGCCACCCGCCTACAAGATTTGGCTCGCCTACCTCAAGTGCTTCTTCCCCTGGTTTGTCGACGAGGAGATCGTCTCGACCCTCCCCTTGTCGGACATCACGGCCAAGGCGATCAAGAAGCTATTGGAGACCCGACCAGGCAAGTGGAACGGGGAATCCCCCGTCTTCGCCAACTGGGAAGGGAATTTCATGCGTGTGGAAACATGGGCCCAGCGAGTAAAGGATGTCTATGCCTCGCAACTAGGGGTTTCCCTTAGGCCCTATGACCTGCGCCATGCCTTCGCGTTGAATTTCCTGAGGAATGGGGACAACGCGTTTGCCCTGCAAAGGATCATGGGACACTCGAACCTGGACATGACGAAACGGTACTTGGCCTTGACCAGCCAGGACATCCAGGGGGAACACGCGTAGTCCAGCCCATTGACGAAGATCGCGGGAAGGAAAGCCAGGGCGGTGAAACTCGGCACAGGAAAGGAGGAATCCGAAGAGGATTAGTCGGAGGGTTCTCGGTTCGGGTACGGCTTTCAAGGTTCGGATCGGAAAACCTTGCAAAAGCTGTCACCGCATCAAGTCTGGAAAGGTTAAGGTATTCAGGCCAATAAAACATCAATCTTGCCCGCTTGTCTATCAGGGAATCCCCTAGTTTGGAGACAATTTCATGAAGGAAAGAGATATATGCTCATGAGAGAGGGCTTTTACCGTTTCCTTCTAGGCGATGTGCCAGTTGGTTACGGACAAGTGCGCACCGTACGGAAAATACAGTTAAGAAACTTAAGAGTACTGGTAAGGGCAGCGTTCACTTTCAAGAACGCTTACTCAACCTATACCGCCTTCTTCCTCCCCCTGATCATCTGCAGCTCGTCATAATCCAGGTTCAGGGAACCGCCCCGCGACATGTTGCGCCCCAGGATCTCGAAGTTCACCGGCGGGTCGTAAACCTTGAAGTCGGAGTAGATGATGTGTCCCTTCAGCCAGGTACCAAACACGAGCGGATCCTCGTCGATCGTCACCGGGTAGGTCACAAGCCGGTACAGGTTCTTCTCGGCTGCCGTCCGGGGCGGCTTGTCGATGTGGACATAGGAGGAGACGGTCATCTCCCCGATGAGCCAGCCCTTTTCGTAAAGCACGAGCACGGAACCTTTCGGCAGGGCGTTATCCTTGAACTTGATGTTGGTGCGGAAGATGCGAGTGTTCTCGAAGGCTGAAAAAGGCCGTCCGCCAGCCACGGTTGAGTTGTAGCCAATGATCCGGTACAGGGGTTTCTCGCCCGTTATGGATTCCATTTCGGGGTATTCGGCAATCTCGATGCCGTAATGCTTTTCCGAGAGGACGATCACCTCGACGCCAGGCGGAAGAAAGCTCATTCCCTTTCCCGACCAGCAGACGATGATATAGGTTTCTCCTTCCACCATTTGGTCTACGTGGCCGTGCTGGACGAAATTCTGAGCCTCGTACTCGAATTCAACCAGCACCTTCTTTCTGCCATGGTTGCGGAGGTCAATGGCAGTGCAGTCCGGAAAGGCTTTCTGAATGTTGAGGATCTCGAAGCCGAGGTTCCTTGCGTAGAGGCTGAAGATGTGCCGAACGAACTCCTCCTTGCCCAGCTCGGGTCGTACGTATGTTGTTTTGCGGGTCATGGGAAGGACCTCCTGGAGGGTATTTCATCGATGGCCCAGCCTAGCATGAACTATTTTCCTTCAAATACCTGTCGATCCCGGAAAGCGTTCTTATTTTCCATGCGATTTCCTCTAATGGCCTCCAGGATTCAGGCGTTGCGCTCCACCAACGATAAACCGCTTTTCCGGAATAGCCACCCACTTCAAGTTCCGTGAAGCCACCGTCACAGCCCATTTCCTGTTTTGGGAAAGCCTTAATCTCTAGCATGTCGAGTTCATCGAGAATGGATTGGACGGTTTTTGTCCTCAGGCCCTTCTTCAAGGACAGAACAGGTTCCTGGTCTATGTACTCACCTTGTGACGAAGTCCCGGGCATCTTGTCGGCAAGGAGGGCATAACGTCCCTCTTTCGAACGAAGAATTCTGATCCAAATGTCGCCATCTCCCCAGCAGAAGAACGTAGGTTCAAAACGAAGACTGATCACCACACGGAAATCATCCATGCCAAAAACCTCCACCGACAGGATCGACTTCTGACAGCATCCTATGATGAAAAGAGCTTAACACTTTTCCCACATGAAATTCTCGATTCCCACATTTCCCGCTTTTACCACTTCCCTGAATATCATCCAGGAACGACAGGATAGGACGGTGGACAAATGGTGGGTTGAGGAAGGGAAATGGCGATAGGGGGGGATCTCTTGATATGGGAATTTCGGTAAGAGTGGGAAATAATGATTGTTTCTCTCACGAAGATAAACAATGCCCCAGCTCCTCTTCCTCTCTCCAGCCTGACATACCTCCAGCCTTGCTCTTCCCTCAAACTCCTCCTCATTAATCTTTCTTCTCGTCTTGCGAATCATTTCACCCATCGGGTCGTCCCGCCCGTAAAAGCCCCATGTTTCGGCCCACATATCCTCGTCTATCAATCCCATTCATAACTTGCGCTTATAGCCTGCCATAAGTTCAGCGAATATTCATGCAAAAAATAAGGGAATCCCTGATTGTTAAATCGAGGGATTCCCTTGAAAATAGTCGATATGGTGCCGGAGGGGGGACTCGAACCCCCACAGACCCGAGGCCCGGCGGATTTTGAGTCCTGCGGCCAGCCCCCTATCCCCTAAACCGTTGCAAAGACTGCGTTTAAGAAAAACTCCCCTTATTTCCCCCAGCGGATTGGAATTTTACCCCCTCCAACGGATTGGGTTGTTCTATTATACATTATGGACATTAAGTTGTATTCCTGTTTTTTTGTAAGGTTTTAACATGTGGGAAAGTTCCCCCAACCACTGACAGTTGTGGCAATTCGGTTTCATTCCACTTTCCATGACAGCCTATACCTGAATAAAGTTTATCCTGCAAACTTTTTTGGCTCTTCGCTGTTCTTTGTGGGTACTGTAGTGCTCCCCTGAAATCAAGCCACTAATGCCGCTTGTTTTAGCCGATACTGCTTCGGGGAAAGGTACCCAAGAGATTGATGAGGCCTTTCCTCGTTGTACCAGTAGATCCATCGGTCTATTTCCCGCTTCGCTTCCTCGAAGGAACGAAAATTCCTCAACCAGACGCACTCTTCCTTCAGACTCCTGAAAAATCTTTCGATCATCCCGTTCTGTTCCGGCGTGTACGGTGTCACGAATTCCTGGGGCAATCCGTAGTCCCGGCACATTTCCCGGAATCTCCGGCTTTGGAACACAAGGCCGTTGTCGCTGCGGACCACAGGCTTGAACTCTTCGCTCCTCAAGGTCCCGAAACGGTTCGGACAGGCTTCTTCCAGAGCCCTCTCCGCTTCCTTCGCCCGGCCCCGAAGGGCAAATTCATACCCGATGCAGCTCCTGTCATGGCAGTCCACCAGCGCCACCAGGTGCCCCCACCCGTCTTTTCCGCAGGGGAGTTGGGTGATGTCGATGGCCCATCTCTGGTTGCTCTTTTCGGCAACGCTCCGGCTTCCCCGGACACGGGGCTTCGGTGTCTTCGTCCGGTGATGAACGAACCACCGCTTCACCTTCAGGATCCGGTAGACCGCCTTGCGGTTGACGACAATTCCCTCCTGATGCCTCAAAAGGGCCCATATCCGCCTGTAACCGTAAGTCGGATGGACCTGAATCAATTGCCGGATTCGTTCAGACAGTTCCGGGTTCACCGCCGGCACGATCCACAGATGTCCACTCTTTCTCTTCTTCCCAGGCTGGCAGGCGCTCCTGGAAACGTCCAACACTTCGCAGATCCTGCGTTCCGACGCTTCCGGAATCGCCTCTCTCACTCGCTGGACGTCTTCCCGTCGAAAGGGCGATAGGGCTTCATCGCCTCCTGCATGATGTCGATCTCAAGGGCCATGCGCCCAACCTTCCGCTCCAGCCGCCTGATCAGCTCATCCTTCTGTTCCTCTTCGTCCCTGGGGCGGCTCCTCAGGGCGTTCTCCGCCCCGGACAGGAACCGTTCCTTCCACCGTTCCACTTCGGCCACCGTTAGCCCATGGGTCCGGGCCGCTTCCGCTATCGTCGTCTTCCCTGTCAGAATCTCAAGGACCAGGGCTGCCCGCCGCTTTGCCGTCCAACGCTGCACTTCGTCCTGCCTTTCTTCCGTGTCTGCCATCCCCAACACCCCTTTCGGACACCCCTATAGGATGTCTTATTCGTGGCTTGTTGGCTATGGGGAGCAGTATAGTACTCGAAAAAGTTGTTTGCTTGATATGGATCCCCTTAAAATTCAAGAAGGTAATCAAGAGCTTTTCTTTTTGTCATTTCGATGGGTGATCCACCTGCCTTGTCCTGCATAATATCATCTTCAGTTGTGGGGGGGTCATTAAAAAAACTGGTGGGCAAAAAAGTTGTTTTCTCAAAGCGACCTCGATATCATACATAGGTAAGGCTTAGGAAGCAGCATGGCAGCCTTCCCCGCACTCGCGGGGGTGAACCGAGAAGGCCCGTCATACGGGAGCAGTTCAGCAGCCTTCCCCGCACTCGCGGGGGTGAACCGAGTAGGCCCTGTTTTTTCTTGTCACAGATGGCCCGGTGCTAAAGCCGTGCCATCTGTTGTTTTTGACAACCTATTAAATTGGGTAGTGTCCAGTATTTTTCGCACTTTCGTTTAGGTCCAGGCAAACAGCCCTCGGGTAGGGCTGTGCAACCTTCACAGGATATGCGCTCGTCTTCAGCTCAAGGTTCTTCCCCTCCTCTCTTTCCCGCTCCATGGCGTTGAGGTGTCCCATGGCCATGTTGACCCGCGTTCCCCACTTCGTGGAAGCGATGTGCCTCTAGCGCGCCGCCGCCACCTGCATCAATGCCGATTCCCCTTCCGGGAAGCTTCCCACCACCCGGGTTCTCCTCCGGATCTCCCGATTGATCCGCTCCAGCAGGTTGTTCAACCGTATACGGGGTCCTAATTTACAGTAGTTTTGGGGCTTGACTAATCGACACCGTTAATCAATGTGTCTAAAAATCACCCGATTAATTTAGAAAATAGGTTTTTATAACCGTTTCAAAGGAAATCGCCACGAAACTAGACGTTCCCCGTGGCCTTGTTGCAGGCCGCGATCGGATCCGAGTAGAACACCAGGTCGACGCGCTCGACGATCTCACCGGACACTTCCAGGAAGTTCCGCTTGTTCTCCAGCGGGATCAGAGCCTTGCGGGCTCCGTTTTCCATGGCGTTCTGCAGTGGTTCGACCAGGGAATGGACCGCCTTGATGTTTCCCTGGATGCTCAAGTCGCCCAGGATAACCTGTTTTTTGCAAGAGCAAATTTCCCAAAGTTGCAATAAAATTCCTCAGTGGGGTGGGGAATTTTTTATCGGTTCCCGCCCCTCATCAAGGAATCCCTCACGCGGTTGCTTGAGCCATCGAATAACAACAGGCAGGTGTGGTGCACCAGCCGATCGATAACCTCGGCTGTCTTCGCTTGCCGGACCGCTCCGGAAACCGTCATCGTGCTCAAGGGCAACGGGCCGCTGGAACTGCGCTGGCATCCCCCCACAAGGCGGTTCTCTACGCAACGGACCCGGTGTACCTTGAGACCGTGCAGGCGGAGGGATAAGGCTAGAGGGAGCTTCGGATCCCCACCCATGAGCTTGGTGGTGTTAAGGCGCGAAGACCTGGCCGCGTATTCGGTGGAGCCTTTCGAGTTCGTCGCCCAAGAGAGAAAGGGCGCGGAGCCATGACAGACACTCCAATGAACCCCATGAACCAGGCAATGAACCCGACAGAACCCTTGAAGCCGAACACAAACGGAATGCTGAGACTCTTCGTCTACGGCACACTGAAGCGCGGTTTCTGGAACCACGACCGTTTCTGCCGGGGCGTCCTGACGGTGGAGGACACTGTGGTCCGCGGCCGCCTCTTCGAGACATCCTCCGGCATCCTAGTCCTGGAGGTCCCGGAAGAGGACATCCTTGCCGTCGGGACCACCAATCCGCTCGCCGACGTGGCCACACAAGCGCACGTGACGGCCCGCATTTCCAATCCCGAGCCAACCCCCGACCGGCTCCTGAAGAAGGGCACAGGCGCGCCCTTGTGCCTCGTGTACGGGGAGATTCTCACCTTCGACGATCCCGTGATCCGCCTCCCGGCCATCGACCGGATGGGGGGGGTCACTCCGGCGGTCCCTGCCTCTACCGCCGGGTACTGGTACCGGTCCAGGTCAACGGAACCGTGCTTCCGGCCTGGCTCCACGTCGGCTTCCCTTCGACAGAGAGGGGACTGCAACCGTTAGGGTCCTCACACTGGCCCCGGAAGGGGTAACTTCTCTCGAACGCGAGGTTTCCGACCCGGATAGGGATCGATTCCGTTATGTATTCCGTGAGGTGGAAAATCGAGAGATCGGCGGGCAATCGACACAGACCAATCCTGACTTAAGCGGCAAATTGCGGTTGACAATCGAAAAGGATCGGCGTATCACAATCTTTTAGAAAATGGGAGAAGGTACGTTCCTCTCCTTTTGTACGGCTGAGGCGAGCAGAGAGTCGCGAACCGTAACATACTGCGGGAGCAGGAGAAATGGCCGAGATCCAAGACCGATGGCTGTCGGTGGAAGAGATATCCAAATACCTCGGTGTCAGCAACGACACGGTGTACCGATGGATCGACAAACACCGGATGCCCGCTCACCGGATGGGCCGACTGTGGAAATTCAAAAAAGACGAAATCGATGAGTGGGTAAAAGCCGGAGGAGCCTCCTGACACGTCCAGAGGACCGAGTAGGCAGGTATCGAAAAACATGGACCGGATCGAACGGATACAGACAGGGAACCGAGTGATGCGCAAAATCTACGCCGTGGACCTATTTTGCGGTGCAGGCGGGCTGACCCATGGACTCGAGAGAGCGGGCATCAACGTTCGCCTCGGAGTCGACATTGATCCGGCTTGCGAGTATCCGTTCACGGTAAACAACGCCGCGAAATTTCTTCTGAAATCCGTCGAAGACCTCAAGGCGGAAGACCTCGCACGGGTATTTCGCAAGAACGGCATCCGTCTGTTGGCCGGATGCGCTCCATGTCAAACATTTTCCACCTACAATCAGAAGGCGACCCCGGACGACGAACGGTGGTGGCTTCTCTTACAGTTCGCGAGGCTCGTCAAGGAGATCTCTCCCGAACTCGTCACGATGGAGAACGTTCTACGACTTCAGGATCAAGGCGTCTTCGAGGAGTTTCTCGGGGCACTCCACGACGCCAAATATCACGTACACATCAAGACCGTGAACTGCGAAGAGTACGGGATACCCCAGCACCGCCAGAGGCTCGTTCTCTTGGCTTCGAAGCTCGGTCCCATTCGTTTGCTCTCGCCCGAGGAATTCGGTGCCGAGCGCACCACGGTCAGAGAAAGCATCGCCGATTTGCCCCCTTTGCGAGCGGGCGAGGTGCACGAGACAGACCCATTGCATCAGGCCTCCATCCTTTCGGATCTCAACATGAAGAGAATCAAGGCATCAAAACCCGGAGGAACTTGGCGAGACTGGCAAAATACGCTGGTAGCCGACTGCCACAAGAAGAAAACCGGCAAGACCTATCCGAGCGTCTACGGTCGCATGTGCTGGGACGAGCCGGCTCCGACGATCACCACTCAGTTCTTCGGATTCGGTAACGGACGCTTCGGACATCCAGAGCAAAATCGCGCCATCTCTTTGCGTGAAGGGGCGATTCTGCAGAGCTTCCCGAGAGACTACGAGTTCGTCCCTCCCGGGCGGCCTATCTATAAAAAGGTGGTCGGAAGGTTGATCGGCAACGCCGTTCCGCCGAAACTCGGAGAAGCGATCGGACGAAGCATAATCATCCATGTCGAACGGTGGACGAAGACCCGAAAGAAAGCCAGTACCGGAGTGAAAGCGAATGCCCGATAGATCACGACTCGATGCGAGCAGTTATGTTTGGAGTCGTTCCGTCCCCGACCCGAGCCAACTCGTGGAGGTCAGACGTCGTCGGTGGGTCGTCGGCGACGTCGAAGCGTCGGCCTTTTCTTCGACCGGAAACGGGAAGCAGCACCTCGTCACTCTGTCCGCTCTGGACGAAGATTCTCTCGGCGAAAGCCTGCAAGTTCTTTGGGAATTGGAGCCGGGGGCTCGTGTGCTGGATAGGGCGGGGCTGCCGAAAATCACCGGTTGGGATGAAACGGAGAAACTGGAAGCTTTTCTCGACGCCGTGCGCTGGGGAGCCTCGACCAACGCGGACAGGTCTCTTCTGCAGTCACCGTTTCGAAGCGGGATCATTATCGAAGACTATCAACTCGATCCCCTCGTCCGCGCGATCGATATGGCTCGAGTCAATCTGTTGATCGCGGACGACGTCGGTTTGGGAAAGACCATCGAAGCCGGCTTGGTGATTCAGGAACTTCTGGTGCGCCACAGAGCGAGATCCGTCATGATCGTCTGCCCCGCGACTCTTCAGGTAAAATGGCGGATGGAGATGCAGGAGAAGTTCGGTCTCGAGTTCCGTATCGTGGATACCGATTACGTCAAGACGCTTCGTCGGGAACGGGGCATCCACGCCAATCCATGGACGTCTTTCCCTCGACTCATTTCCTCCATGGACTGGATGAAAGCCGGAGAAGGATTTAGGCTACTCAAGGACATTCTTCCTCCTCACGTGACCTATCCACGCAAGTTCGACATCCTCGTGGTGGACGAGGCCCACAACGTCGCGCCAGCGGCCGCGACCAGATACGCGCTGGAAACCCAACGCACGCGATTGATCCGAACGCTGGCTCCCCATTTTTTCCATCGCCTGTTCCTGAGCGCGACACCTCACAACGGGTATCAGGAATCGTTCACCTCCCTTCTGGAACTTCTCGACGACCAGCGTTTCGCCCGGACGGTGATGCCGGACGAAAGGCAACTCCATCGGGTCATGGTCAGACGAATGAAGAGCGACATCGTCGACGCCGACGGTCAACAGGTCTTCCCTGTCCGACGACTCCAGTGCCTGGAAATCACCTATTCGGAGGAAGAACGAAATATCCATCGCCTTCTGCGCGACTACACGACCACGCGAGCCAACGGCGTCAAAGGCACACGGTACGAGTTCGGCACCGACTTCGTGCACATGTTGCTCAAGAAACGCTTGTTCTCGTCTCCGATGGCTTTCGCCATCACTTTGGCGAAACACAGAGAGACGTTGCTACGAGGTCGCCCTCGGCCCGCCACGACATTGGACGATCGAATACTCCGCAAGGCGATCGTTCGAAGCGAGGAGGAGTACTCGGACGAAGCGAAGGCGGAAGAGGCCCAACACGAAGCGGTCGAATTGGCGAGCGAGATGACCGTAGCGCTCGGTGAAACGGAACGAGCCATGCTTGATCGCCTATCCCAATGGGCCGAAAAACACAAGAACCGGGTTGACGCGAAGGCCAAGGCCATCCTCCACTGGCTCGACACCTATCTGAAACCCGGCGGTCAGTGGAACGACAAGAGAGTCGTCCTCTTCACGGAATACCGTGCAACCCATGTCTGGCTCCATCAAATTCTCACGGCCAACGGGTACGGAGGGGATCGTCTCGCCATCCTGCACGGAAGCATGCGCCCCGACGAACGTGAAGCCGTCAAGGCGGCTTTTCAGGCGGATCCGGACGTCGCCCCGGTTCGGATTCTTCTGGCGACCGACGCCGTCTCCGAAGGAATCGATCTTCAAAATCATTGCAACTACCTGATCCACATCGAGATTCCCTGGAATCCCAACGTCATGGAGCAGCGTAACGGCAGGATCGACCGTCATGGCCAGAGGCAGAAGGAAGTCTTCATCTGGCACCCGGTGAGCCGAGGCTTCGACCCACGTAAAATTTCCGGACACCGGAGGTTGGGCGAGATCGAAGGAGACCACGAGTATCTCATGAGGGCCGTCCTCAAGGTGGACATGATCCGGGAGGATTTGGGCTGCGTCGGCCCCGTCATCGCCAAACAGATAGAAGAGGCCATGCTCGGAAGACGGACGGGTTTGGACACAGGTGCCGCCGAGGACAGGGCGGCGAAAACGCGTCGGTTCCTCACCGCCGAGCGCAGGTTGCAGGAGCGAATCGCGCGCCTACACGAGAAACTCGTGGAAGCGAAGAGGGACTTGCGTCTCGATCCGGAAAACCTACGGCGTGCGGTCGCTGTCGCTCTCGAACTCGCCGAAAAGCCGCCTCTGAAACCGGTTTCGTTGCCGGGCGTTTCGAATGGCAAGGCGTTCGAAGTTCCGGTGTTGCCCGGTTCGTGGGGGCGTGCGACCGTCGGACTCGAACATCCACATACGGGAGTGCGACGCCCCATCACTTTCGATCACGAAGTGGCCAAGGGCCGTGACGACGTGGTTCTGGTCCATCTCGAACACAAGCTGGTCCAGATGAGCCTCCGCCTGCTGCGCGAGGAAATATGGAAGCTGGACGACGTCAAGTCGCTCCATCGAGTCACCGTTCGAGCGGTTCCCGACAGAGAACTCGACCGCCCCGCCGTCGCCGTGTGGTCGCGCCTGGTCGTCACCGGTGGAGGCCATCATCGGCTCCATGAGGAATTGACTCTCTCCGGCGGCGAACTGGAACACAAGTCCTTCAGAAGGATCGCCCAAGTGGGCAAACTCGAAGCGCTCGTCGAGAAGGCGGAACCGGTTTCTCCCGACGACGATCTCTTCGCGATGCTAAAAGACCGGTTCGAAAGACACGAGGAAGCGATCCGGGCGGCCGTCGAAGCGCGCTCTCGGGAGCGCATGAGGTATCTGGAAAACACGTTGACGCGCCGAAAGGAAAGCGAGATCGCCGATCTCATGGCCGTCCTCGACGATCTAGATAGAACCATCCGGAAAGAACTCGCCGACTCGGGACAGCGATCCGTGCAATTGACGCTCTGGCCCGAGGAAGAGCGCAACCAGTTGAAGAGGGACGTCGAGGCGTTGAAAGCCAGGCTCGGCCGTATCCCAGAAGAGAAGAAAAGCGAGGCTTCCACCGTCGAAAGCCGCTATGCCGACCCCACAGCCAGAACGTTCCCCGTGGCGGTCGTTTTCCTCGTTCCTCGCTCCTTGACCGGAAAGGTACGACCCATATGAAGAACCCTTCGAGACATACGGAATGGCTTTCCCTCGTCGAGGTGTCCGGGCCGTTTCTTGCCGTGCCTGTCCTAGAGAAGGTGTTTCCCCAAGGCTTGGACGTCGTCGAGACTCCGAAACGGCAACGCCTCCGTGCGGCATACGAAGAGTGGTGCGATGCAGTCGAGGACGGCGACCCACTGCTCGCCGATCTTCATCGCGAGTGGGTTCGACTCGTGTTCACGGAAATCCTGGAATACGACGGTTCGACACTGACGACGGACGCCGAGAAGGCCAAGGCCTACTCGGTGGCTTCCCCGGAGCGAACCGAGACGTTCGCTCCCGACTGGCTGGTCGTTTCGCCATCCGAAGGCAAGCCTCGCCTTTTCGTTTCCGTCCAACCACCGGGGACCGATCTCGAAAAGGTACGAAAAGACGACGGATGGCCCGCGTCGCTCCTTGAGCGAATGGTGGCACTCTGTCGATCCCATGCCGTTCGTCTGGGAGTGGTCACCGACGGCGAACGGTGGACGCTGGTGAGCGCACCCGTAGGGGGAATGTCGAGCTATGCCTCGTGGTACGCCCGACTCTGGTTCCAGGAGCCGGTCACCCTCAAGGCTTTCCAGTCCCTGTGGGGCGTTCGACGCTGTTTCGGTCCGACGGACGAGACCTTGGAAGCGTTGCTCGACAGCTCGCTTGAGCACCAGGAGGAGATCACGGACACTCTCGGCGAACAGGTCCGCCGTGCGGTGGAAGTTCTCGTCCAGTGTCTGGACAAAGCCGACGCGGATCGCAACAGAGAGTTGCTCCGGGACGTCTGGCCCGACGAAATTTACGAAGCCGGCTTGACCGTCATGATGCGGCTGGTGTTCGTGCTGTGCGCCGAGGAACGTGGACTCCTGCTTTCGGGCGATCCCGTCTACGACGAGTGTTACGCCGTATCCACCTTGAGGGGACACCTGGCCGAAGAAGCGGACCGTCACGGTCCCGAAATTCTCGAACGGCGGCACGACGCGTGGGCCCGCCTTCTCGCGGTTTTCCGGGCCGTCCACGGCGGTATAGAACACGAGTCCCTTCGCCTGCCCGCACTGGGCGGTTCGTTGTTCGATCCGGACCGTTTTCCGTTCCTGGAAGGGCGACCCAAGGGGACGAGGTGGCGTGATTCGGATGCCGCCCCGCTACCCATAGACAACCGAACGGTCCTGCTGCTCCTGAACTCGCTGCAACTGCTGGAGCAGTCCGGAGGCGCTCTCCTACTCTCCTACAGAGCCCTTGACGTCGAGCAGATCGGCCATGTCTACGAGGGGCTTCTCGAACACACCGTCGCCCGTACGCCATCCGTGACCCTAGGGCTGGCGGGTTCCAAAAAGGCGAAGAACCCGAATCTCCCCCTCTCGGAACTCGAATCGGCGCGCATGGAGGGTGAAGATACCCTCGTCGCCCTGGTGAAGGAAACCACCAGACGCGGCGAGGCCGCCATTCGAAACGCGTTGGCTCGTCCCGTCGACAACGCCGTCTTCAGACGGCTGCTCTCCGTATGCGGCGGAGACACGACGCTCGCCGAGCGCATCCGCCCCTTCTCCAACCTCCTACGGACCGACGCTTGGGGCGACCCCATCGTCTATCGCGAGGGAGCCTTCACGGTCACCCTGGGTGCCGACAGACGCGAGACGGGCACCCACTACACGCCAAAGTCGCTCACCGAAAGCATCGTCGAGACGACGTTGGAACCGGTCGCCTACATCGGGCCTGCCGAGGGAAAACCGCGCGAGGAGTGGAAACTGAAAACCCCGGCGGAATTGCTGGAACTCAAGATCTGCGACCCCGCCATGGGGTCGGGTGCGTTCCTCGTGCAGGCGTGCCGATGGCTAGCCGAGCGACTGGTCGAGGCTTGGGCCGCCGAAGAGGCCGCGGGTAGATTCGTCACCGCCGATGGCGAAGTGCTGGACCGAGCCGGGGAGGCCGACCCGATGCCCAAGGATCCGGACGAACGACTTCTCGGCGCGAGACGCCTCGTCGCCGAACGGTGTCTATACGGCGTGGACATGAACCCTCTCGCCGTCGAACTGGCCAAGCTGTCCATCTGGCTGGTCACTCTGGCGAAAGGTCGGCCCTTCGGATTCCTCGACCACAACTTGCGGTGTGGCGACAGTCTTCTGGGCATCCATCGACTGGACCAACTCACCAAGTTTCGGAAGAACCCGGACGACGGAAAATATCGCCAAATAATGTTTTTTCAGGACAGGATCAAGACCGCGGTCGCCGAGGCGGTGGAGATGAGGAATCGGCTGCGTACCGTTCCGATCCGGGACGTCCGCGATGTCTATACCATGGCCCGTTTGGACGCCGAGGCGAGAAAGAAACTCAAGGCCATCGAACTGGTCGCCGATGCCATGATCGGCGCGGTTCTGCGAGCCAACGGTAACACACGCGCCATCAATTCGGCGCTGGATTCCCTGGCCATGCAGGCTGGCCAATATTTGAACGGCGATGAAGAGGCGGGGGAAGAACTGAGCGCATTGGCTCGTGAAGCCCTTTCCATTGACCTGCCGCCAGGCAAGCCGCCCCGTCGCCCCTTCCATTGGCCGCTGGAGTTTCCGGAGGTGTTCGCGGAGGGCCGCGGGGGCTTCGACGCAATGATTGGGAATCCCCCATATCTGTTTGGTGAATTTCGACCACGGGTGATCTCAGGTCTTTATAGCCTAGCCAAGGGTCAATGGGATTTATGTTGGCTATTTGTCGAGCGTGCGCTTAGTCTCCTGTCTTCCAATAAAGGAGGATTGGGGTTTGTACTGCCCGAAGCAATTCTTGCTCGTGAAGAACCCGCACTGCTTAGATCGTTCGTGGTCCAGCGCGCGATGAATCTGGTGATCAAACATGTCGGTGCCGCGTTCAGGGCCGGAGTCAGTGTATTCACTCTTTGTCTAAGCCTGAAGCCCCACTTGAATGATCACTACGAATACCACTCAACCACAGGCGAGCTAACACGCCGATCTTTGTCCCAAATGAGAGCAACCCCCAAAAAAGCGTGGACAGGTGACGACGGGGAAGTTAGTCTTGCCACGGAAGAATGGGTTTGTTTGGAGCGCATTGCGATCATCAGCCGAGGAGAGGAAGTGGGAAAAAAGCATCTGTTGCCACTGGAATATGCCGGTGCTAGTTCCGGGTTGATTCCAGTAGTCACCGGAGCAGGTGTTGTTTCGATTCTTTGCCAGCCCAAAGCAACCCACTTGTTGCCTGCAGTGTTGATCAGGAAGAAAGAGTCATTCTATGAATCCCCCAAGATAATCGCCGTAAAAACAGGTGAACGTGTGCGAGCCGGAATTGATTATTGCAACCTAGTGACACTACAGTCAGTATACAATATTCATCTCAAACCGGATGCCACACATCTTACTCCAGAGTTTCTATGTGCCCTCCTCGTGTCCAGTGCTGCAAACAGGCGATTCATTGAGCCGACTACGAGGATGAAAAAGCTTTTTCCTCAGATCACACAGAGCATGCTCTATGCGATACGTATTCCACCGGTGGACGAGACTGCAGTGACCAATGTCACGCAGTTGGTACGCGAGTGGATTTCTACCAAGAACCACGAGTTGTTAGGCCAAATAGATGCTATGATTGAGCAGTTTTACACACAGACGAACACGGAACAGTCTTTCAAGGAAAACGACCTCGAAAAGAACAACCTGAAAAGACGAAGAGAAGATCTTTAGCACAGGGGTGAACGTGTGTGACGAAGATCGAAACGACAAACCGAGTTCCGGCCACGGCGGAGACGGCCGCGTGGATCATCCACATGGGTCCGGATGCCCGTTCGGATGGATTCAAGATCACGGTGGATCATGTTTCCTCCGACCTCCGCGGCGTCCGTGAACGCGACGGTCTTCTGCTCGTCGAAGAAAAGTCCGGAACACACGAAGTCGTGTCCTTCGCACGCGTGTACCGAGTGCAACGTGGCCTCGACGCAACCACGCTGCTTCTCGACGGGCTGCTTCAGGTCGATCCTCCCCGACCTTTGAGCGATTTCGGTATCCAGCCGCCGACCTTGGCGGTTTCCCGTCTGGAATGGCCATCCTTCGAGTCGGCCCTGAAGACGGCCTGTGGCATTGACTTCCCGGCGCTTCCCGTTTTCGAAGGGAAAACGGCGGCGGAACGGAGATACATCAGGGACCTCCTGCAATGGGCGGTCGAAGACGACTTGCTCGGACCCGCCGACGGACCGTTCGAGGAGATCGTGGGGATGAGCGTGAGGGACCGGTACCTGGTCGGCAAGCTGGCTCCGCCGAACACCCGAGTGTCCGACGACCAGGTGGAAGATCTGCCGGAAGCGGCTGCCGCCGACCCGGAAAGCGACGACCGAGAGGTCGACGCATCGACCAGCAACTCTTTGGTGCCCTCGTCTTTCGGTTTCACGTTCTGCGTCGACGGATCGGCGAAGGCCGTAGAGGTTCGCGCGATTTGGGGAAGGTACGAACGCACCGAAAGCGAGCGGACGACCGAAGACGGAAAGCCGCTGCGCTGCTGGAAAAGAATACCGTCTGGGGGTACGGCGACCGTACCGCTTGACCGCAGGATCGTCGCCCCCATCGTCATGGACAGCGGCTGTCCGGACGTGGTCGTCCAAGGAACCGTCGGCGATCCGCTGCCGAACGGCGACCGGCTGGTGACCCTCTTCCTGGTGAACGGTCAGACCAGGCCCGACGTGAATCAGGACGAGGCGTGGATTTTCCAGCCCGAACTGATCGTTCGGGGCCCGGAGGGTCGTGCCATCTTCAGGAAAAGACCTCTCCTTTCCCGTATCAGATTGGACGAAGAACGCGAATCGCTGGAGATGATTTACCGGCGTCGTGTGGAATTCGCCGTCGGACACGGAGTTTCCGTCCACGCCACACCGTCGGCCGACGATCCGGAACGTGCAGTGGAGGTGGCGACCCGGGTGCTCCCTCAATACGAAGTCGCGGTTACCGAGACGCCAGGAACCGAACCCGAAGACAGGCCTGTCATGAAACGACTTGCCTCCGACGGCTCTCTCGACATGCTGTGTCTCGCCGAAATGGAACGCGCCGATCTCGTCGCCGTCCTCAATGCGCTGGTGGATGACTACGCCGCATGGATTGAAGAGCGGCGGGCTAGGATAAGTATCGACGCAAAGGGGTACGAATCTTCGGCGACGGCCGCGCTCGACAGATGCGAAGACGTTCTCGGAAGACTTCGAGAGGGCATCGCCGTCCTGAAATCGGACGACAAGGCGCTCGAAGCGTTCCGCTTCGCCAACCGCGCGATGGCCTCGCAACGTGTCCACAGCGTCTATTCAATCAAGGTGCGGCGGGGGGAAACCGTCGATCCCGCAAGCGTCGACCTTCCCGAGAACCGCTCGTGGAGGCCGTTTCAGTTGGCCTTCATCCTGCTTTCCGTTCCCGCTCTGGCGAATCCCCTCCATCGCGACCGCACCGAACCGGTGCAAGCCTATGCCGATCTTCTCTGGTTCCCCACCGGCGGCGGGAAGACCGAGGCATACCTCGGCGTGGCCGCTTTCACCATGGCCATACGCAAATTGCAGGGAAACCTCGGCGGTCTCGACGGAAGCCGGGGATTGGCGGTGATCATGCGCTACACGCTGCGATTGCTCACCATCCAGCAGTTCCAAAGGGCCACCACTTTGATTTGCGCCATGGAGGTGCTGCGACGCGCGGACTCCGCCAAGTGGGGTGCCGAGCCTTTCACGATCGGGCTATGGGTGGGACAGCGCGTGACACCCAACACGACCCAGGAAAGCCACGAATCCATTGAGCGGGAAAGGGACGGAAACTACGGAACCGGCTCCACGCCGGCGCAACTCACTTTCTGCCCATGGTGCGGCTCCGAGATCGTACCGGGGCGAGACATCGTGGTGAACCGCGACATCGGCAGGACTTTCATTTACTGTGGCGAGAAATACGGAACCTGCGAATTCGGGAAGGTCAGGTCGCCGAATGTCGGCCTACCGGTACTCGTAGTCGACGACGAGTTATACCGCCACCCACCTTCCATGCTGATCGCCACGGTCGACAAGTTCGCCATGATGGCTTGGCGAGGTCAGGTGCGAACGCTGTTCGGTAGAGTCGACACGGAATGTCCACGCCACGGGCTTCTGTGGCCGGGATCCGATTGCAGCGGCACTCATCGGAAAAAAGGGGCACTCCCGGCGACCAAACCACGACCGAGCATGCCGATCCGTCCGCCGGATTTGATCATCCAAGACGAGTTCCACCTCATCGGCGGTCCGTTGGGCACCATGGTCGGTCTTTACGAAACGGCCGTGGACGAACTCTGCTCATGGACGTTCGACGGCAAGAAGGTTCGGCCGAAAATCGTCGCTTCGACCGCGACCGTCCGCAAGGCCGACGAACAGGTCAACGACGTCTTCCTCCGCCGCGTGGTGGTCTTCCCTCCTCACGGTATCGACGTGGAGGACAATTTCTTTTCCGTCCAGCGATCAATCGACAGAAAACCCGGACGCCGGTATATGGGCATCTGTTCGCCCGGTAGCTCGCGGCCCGCCGTCCTAATCCGGATGTACGTGGCCGTGCTCACAGCCGCTCAATCCCTGTTCGAGCGATTCGGGAAGGTGGCCGATCCGTACATGACCCTGGTGGGCTATTTCAATTCGCTACGCGAACTGGGCGGAATGCGTCGGCTCGCGGAAGACGACGTCCAGACCCGTTCCTATCGTGTCCAGATGAGCGACGTGTCTCGACCGGGGCTGAGCCAGCGCTCCATTCGAAACGTCGACGAACTCACCTCTCGCGTTTCGAACAAGGAGATACCGAAAAAGCTCGACCAATTGGAGGTCAAGTTCAAGGCGGCCTGGGCCAAAGGCGAGACTCGCGCCATCGACATCGTCCTCGCCACGAACATGCTATCCGTCGGGGTGGACGTGAATCGGCTCGGGCTGATGGTCGTCAACGGGCAGCCGAAAAACACGGCGGAATACATCCAAGCCACCAGCCGTGTCGGCCGTGTCTTTCCGGGTCTGGTCTGCACGGTACTGACGTGGTCCCGTCCGCGTGACCTGTCGCACTACGAGACCTTCGAACACTACCACGCAACGTTCTACAAACACGTGGAAGCGCAATCCGTCACGCCTTTCGCGCCCCGGGCGCTGGACAGGGGTTTGACGGGCACGATGGTGAGCGTCATGCGCCTCCTGTACGACACATTGAACCCGAATCTTGGTGCCGGAGCCCTCAACAACTCGGGGAAACCGGAGGCTTCCAGCGTAAAAATCGTGTTTTCCGATCGTGCATGGAAGCTGAAGGACAAGGCGGCAAAAGATTTGGTAGAGGCCATGATGGCGGAACGCATCGATAAATGGGTGAAGGAAGCGACGAGGCCGGGACGAAGGCTCGGTTACGAGACCGAACGTGGTCATGGTGACGTCGCCGCACTCCTGAAAAAGCCCGGTCTGACGCCATGGGACGAATTCACCGTGCCGTTTTCGATGAGGGAGGTCGAACCCGGTGTCCGGCTCGTCATGGACATGGCCAGGCTCTCCGACCATCCCCAATGGCGCGCCATGGCGAGAGACACGGAAAGCGACGGAGGTGAAGCATGAGCACCTATCTCGTGGGGCAAGTCCGCCCGAGTCAGTTGCTCTGGACATACGGTCCTGGAGCGCTGGTCGATCTTCCGAACCTGTCCGTCGTGACCATGGGCCTCGATTGCTGGGAAGTCGATCAATGCCCACCGGTGGAGGAGGCCAGGTTGCTCGCGGCCGTTCGCCGGGTGCTCGGCCCACAGGTCGAACGTCTGCGTGTTTCCCCTTTGGTCCGTGAGGAAGGGGCAAACCCCATGTCGGCGGGGGGTAAGATCGGCGTGCCGGTCAGGCCGTTCCCGCGATGGCTGCGCTGCGTGAAATGCGGGTTGCTGGCGGAATACGATTCCGGCCTTTTCGACATCAAAGCGGACCCGTATCGGCCGGAACGGACTCATTTCGTGCATTCGAACTGCGAAAAAGGGAAAAACGTGGATGCGGTGCCGGCCCGCTTTCTACTGGCATGCAGGAACGGACATCTCGACGATTTTCCATGGCACTGGTTCGTTCACGGTGGGCCCTCCGGATGTAGGGGCACGCTGCGTTTCTTCGAGCGAGGGGCTTCGCTCCAGACGGAGAACCTGTGGGTGAAATGCGATGCGTGCGGCGCCGCCCGATCCCTCGTTCACGCGTTCGGCAGGGAAGCACAACAGAATCTTCCGGCCTGTAGGGGAAGGCACCCGCATCTCGACACTTTCGATGCATCGTGCCAGGAATCTCCTCGGGCAGTATTGCTTGGGGCCACGAACAGTTGGTTCCCCGTCACTCTTTCGGTATTGGCCATCCCCCTAGAACGGAATCGATTGAGCCAGCTCCTCCTCGACGGTTGGGAATATTTTGCGGACGTGGAGTCCGCAGACGAATTGAAAACGGTGATCAAGACTCTGGTGAAAAGCGGGAGCCTGCCGGGCATCGAACGTTTCGACATCGGAGACGTCTGGCGCTGCGTTCAAGAGCGGCAGGAAGGCAAGGGTGACGATACGTGCGTCACCGAGGGGGATCTCAAGATTCCCGAATGGGAGGTGCTGACGGCACCCACCCCTCCGACCGATTGGCCGCAATTCATGAGTCGACCGGAGCCCCCGCCCGCCGCGTACATGGGCAGGATCGCAGACGTTCTGCTCCTGGAAAGATTGCGGGAAGTCAACGCGTTGATCGGTTACACGCGAGTCGAGGCTCCGGAAGAGACCACCGATCCGGACGAGCGGCCTCAGATGGCTCCAGTGTCGCGCACACGTCCCAAATGGATTCCCGCTTGCGAGGTACATGGTGAGGGAATCTTCATTCGATTCGACGAGAAGGCCGTCCGAAGATGGGAAGACATTCCTTCGGTCAAGCGTCGCAGCGAAAGACTGGAAGCGGGACACAGAGGGTGGAGAAACGCTCGTGGACTGAACCCCGAAGAGGGATACCCCGGTATCCGCTACGCCATGATCCACACGTTCGCCCATCTCCTGATTCGGGAGCTGGCACTGGAGTGTGGATACAACGCGGCCAGTATCCGTGAGCGCATCTATGCGAGCTCGAATCCCGAGAAACCCATGGCGGGAGTCATCATCTACACGGCCGCCGCCGATTCTGACGGAACCCTAGGTGGGTTGGTGGAACTGGGAAAGTCGGAGAATTTGGGCCGTCTGATTGGCCAGGCTCTCGAACGGGCGACCATCTGTTCTTCCGATCCGCTTTGTTCCGAACACAATCCCAGCGTCGATCGTTCCCTGCATCTGGCTTCCTGTCACGCCTGCGCGTTCGTTGCCGAGACTTCGTGCGAGCGGGGCAATCGTTATCTGGATAGGGCGTTGCTCGTAAGAACGTTCGAGTGCCCCGATGCGGCTTTCTTCAAATGGCGTGGCGATGACAATGAATGAATTGTGGCGGATCGTCGCGGAGCTCGCCCTGGAACTGCACCCCGATCGTGTGGCGGCCATTGCTTCGAAAATCGAGTCGTTGGGATCGGTCGAACGGTTCGCACTGGTCAAGCCGGCCTTCGGTCCCAATGCGGACAAGTCCATGATCGGCAGGTTGGAAGCCGCATGGCGTGAAGCCAAACAGGTTCGTCCAAGCGAGTTGGCCGCGGCCTTGCGCGGGGCTTCGGCCACCGCGGCGATCCATGGGAGGAGGGGTTCCGTGGAACTGGTTTGGACGGGCCCCTCGACGGGAATGGTACCCGTTCGACACACGGAACAGGTGCTTTGCGAGGTTATCGAGTCCGCACGCAACCGGCTGTTTGTGGTGAGCTTCGTCGCATTCGAGGTGTCATCGATAATCAAGGCACTCCAGGATGCGGCAGGCCGTCAGGTCCAGGTGGATATCCTTATGGAATCCTCGACCGACCGTGGCGGAAAAGTCACGGTCAATTCCTTCAAAACGATGAAGACCGCCGTTCCCTCCGCGAATCTTTACGTTTGGCGTGTCGGAAGCGGGAAAAAAGACGTCTTCGACTTCACGGGGGCTGTGCATGCGAAGTGTGCGGTTTCGGACGGAAAGTTGGCCTTCATCACCAGCGCGAATCTGACTACGGCGGCCATGGAAAGAAACATGGAACTGGGAGTGCTCGTGCGGGGTGGACACCTGCCGGAAGAGCTCCATAGGCACCTCGAAGCGCTCGTGGCGACTGAAACTGTGGAACGGATTTGAATGGATACGGTGGACAGGCGAACGAGGTCACGAATCATGGCCAGTGTCGGACAGCGAGACACGGGCCCCGAAATGCGTCTTCGCCGCGCACTCCATCGACTTGGACTACGATATCGACTCCATGACCGAAAACTGCCTGGATCGCCAGACCTCGTTTTTCCCAGATTTAAGTCGGTCGTATTCGTTCACGGGTGTTTTTGGCATGTCCACGAGGGATGCAGGTTCGCTACAAAGCCAGCATCAAGAAAGGACTTCTGGCGCGAGAAATTCGATGCGAACCGGAAGCGTGACAGAAAGAATTCCGATTCCCTCCTGGCCAGCGGATGGAGAGTTTTGGTCGTATGGGAATGCGCGCTCAAAGGCAAGAAAGACGAGGAAGTCGAGAAATTGGGTGCACATGTTAGGTCATGGCTATTGTCCAAAGAGAGATTCGGAGAGGTCGGTTATTCGGATATAGTGTCGGTTCATAACCTGGAGATGACCGGCGATGACGAAGGCGGCAAACCTGGAAAGGGAAAACGCGATGAGCGATAACGAACATCCATATCGGATGAAATATTGACCTCAACGTGCTCGACCATAAAACCGACGGCATATACAGAAGCGTCGCCGTCGCGATTACGGAGACCGTTTCGAATGCCTGGGACGTTGCTGCGACCGAAGTGAGGATTGACCTCGATATCTCTGGAGACCGCATAGAAATCGTAGATAATGGAATCGGGATGGACCTAGATGCCATTAACGAACGCTATCTTAGAGTCGGCTATCGACGCCGGAGAGATGGCGACACGACTCCTGGTGGACGATCGGTAATGGGCCGGAAGGGCATCGGAAAGCTCTCGCTCTTTTCAATCGCTGACCTGATCGAAATAAAGACTCAAGCAAACGGTGCAGAGCCAGCCGGTCTGAAAATCATATCCAGTGATTTGAGAAGGGCGATGGAGACAGACCTTAGTGTATACATTCCCGAACCGGTAGCGGTTTCCCAGCGGTATTTGTCAAGACAGTTGTCGCATTTTCCTATGCGGCCTTAGTGTACTTTGAGGATGTGTTCGCACCGGCCGGTGGGTTCAACCAAACTTCGCCGATATAATCCCAGTTTCGAGTCCTATTACTCCAGCGTTCCGGGTGCGTTGCCTTTGCCGTTTCGTATACCTGGCGGCGCATTTCAAGAACTTCGACGTCCCGGACATCCTGCCGTTCAGCGCGCGTCACGTACCGGATTCCACTGTGCCTATGGTCATGGTTGTACCAACTCACAAATCCCTTCACCCAACCCCGGGCGTCTTCGAGCAGTTCAATTCCGCGGGACGGATAGTCCAGCCGGTACTTGACGATGCGGAACAAAGCCTCCGAGTAGGGGTTATCGTCGCTGACATGCGGGCGGCTGCAGGAAGCGGTAACACCCAGGTTCTCCAGCTTGGCTCGCAGTGTGAAGGCTTTTTACGGCGCCCTGTAATGACCCCCTGAAATTGGCACAACCTATGCGCTTATTTCCTGAACCTTGTCAAACGAAACCGGCGGCTTGTGCCCCAGGGCCTGATGCGGCCGTTCCGTGTTGTAGTGCCGAATCCAGGAAGCGATGACACTCTGGGCCTGGGACAGGGATTCAAACCGGTGCCGCCAGACGCACTCTTCCTTCAGGCTCCTGATGAACCGCTCCACGATGCCGTTCTGCTCCGGCGTGTAGGGTGTGATGAACTCCTGGGTCAGACCATAGCTTCTGACGGTGTTCGTGTAGCGTTTGCTGGTGAAGGCCAGGCCGTTGTCGCTTCTCAGGAGGATCGGCTTCGGGGTTCTCCCGAGATGCCCGAAACGATTTATCAGCGCTTCTTCCAGGGCCGCTTCCGCCGTCCTGGCATGGCCCCGGGAAGAGATGCGCCATCCCAACAGTTCCCGGCTTCCGCAGTCGATCACCAGGGCCAAATGGCACCACCGGTCCCGTCCGCACCAGACCATGGCCAGGTCGGTGGACCACCGGATGTCCCGCTCCGGGGCTTGCGAAGGGACCACGTTCACCCTCGGGCGATGCCCTACGGGCCGCTTGCGGACCTGCCAGCGCTTCTTCTGCAGGATCCTCTGGATCACCTTGCGGTTCTCGTCCAGGGTCAGGGCAATCCGCCGGTACCCGTAGGTCGGGAACTTCTCGATGCAGTCGGACACTTTCTGTACCTTGTCAGGGTTCAACGGGATCCGCCTTTTCCGGGGCTTGTAGTAGAAACTCCGCCTCGAAAAACCCAGGATCCGGCAAATCCTCCTGATGCTGACCTTGCGCCCCTCTTTCAGGAGGTCCGCCTGCAGGGCCCTTATTCCTGAGGGGGTTGGCCGAACAGGCGCCTTGCTTTTGTATAGTGCCAATAAAGCAGTAGCATAATAAATGTTAGCCCGGCGGGGAAGCTCGTTGGCTTTTTGGGGCTTGACCCCGTATCAAAGACTGAGATCCCCGCCCTTGGGACAAAACACGGTTGAGTTGGTTTGGCAAAAAGCCAGATGCACCCACAAGATTGTGCGCCCCAAGGGCTACGGGAGCCTCGCCGGATTTCTCTGGGAGGGGATCCCGATGAAGTTTTTTTAGTGGGCATCGACATCGGCAAATGTAAGCACGAAGCGGCTCTCATGGATGAAGCCGGCCAACCCCTGGGCAAGGCTTTCGTGTTCGGTAACTCCGCCGAGGGGTTCTCTCTTCTTTTGAAGAACCTACGAGTCTGTGAACCTTTTCAAACGACGATCGGCATGGAAGCCACCGGACACTACTGGCTAGCCTTGTTCGCACGGCTTTTGGAAGAGGGCTGGGATGTGAAAGTCATCAACCCGATCCAGTCCAGTGCCTTGCGAAAAATGTACGTCCGAAACTCGAAGTACGACCGGAAGGACGCCTTCGTTATCGCGGAGGTGATCCGCTTTGGGCGGTATACGGAGGCGGTTATTCCCGGCGAGGACATTTCACAGCTTCGCGAACTTTCAAGGTTCAGAGTCGAACTTGTGGAATCCCTGGGAGACCTGAAACGGCATATCATCGCGCTTGTGGATCGACTTTTCCTGGAATTCCAGGAATGTTTTTCAACCATTTTCGGGAAGACTCCCCTTGAAATTCTGCGGCACTACCAGGATCCCGAAAGCCTTTCCAATGCCGATTTGGATTTTCTCACAGACCTGATGGAGGCAAACAGCCGCAAGCAACTCGGTCGAAAAGCGGCTGAAAATCTGAAGGCAAAGGCCGCGGTTTCCGTTGGGGCAAGACGCGCCAGAGGCGTCCTTGGCATCGAATTGGCAATTCTCTTGCGCCAGCTCGATTTTATCCAGAGCCAGATCGAGGAAATCGACGCCCTGATTGCGGATCTGATGAAAGACCATCAGATTCTTCTTTCTGTGCCTGGAATTGGCACAACACTCGCTGCGGCAATCCTCGGTGAAATCGGTGATATTTCCAGGTTCGACAGCCCAAAGAAACTACAGGCTTTCGCTGGGCTTGATCCGTCGGTTTTCGAAAGCGGTGCCTTCTCCGCGGCCTCCAGGCACATTTCGAAAAGGGGTAGCCCCTATCTTCGGTGAGCCTTATTCTACGGAGCCAACGCGGCTCGTATGGGAGATCCCGGCATCAGGCATTTCTACGAGAAATTGCTGGCTCGCGGGAAAGCACCTATAAAAGCGCTGGTGGCCGTCGCAGCAAAACTTTGCAGGATCGTCCATGCGGTACTGTCAAAAACCAGCCTTTTGATCCAATGCTTACGGAAAAACTTACGATTCCATCCCTATCGTCAGAAAAGGAGACTTGACCTTTTATAGTTGGTCTTTAAAACGTCAACCTCCAGGACGAGTTCCCCGACCTTGGCCTGCAGGTCCTTGATCTGGCTTTCGTATTGCTCCGCCATATCCTTTGGCCGGCTCCTGAGGCTGTTCTCCATACCCCTGAGGCCTTCTTCAAGCCATTCCTCGATCTCCGCAGGGGTAAGATCGTAGGTTCGGGCCGCCTGAGCGACGGTGGTGGTTCCCCTGATCAGGTCAAGGACAAGGGTTGCTTTTCTCCTGGCTGTCCAGCGTTTTACGTCCTGGTTGGCGTTGTTTTGCTCCTGCTCCGTCATCTTTACCCTCTCCCTTCTACTGCACAATATCATGTGCAGTTCTGGAGGGGGTCAATACAAGCAGCCCGGACCCACGGGCTCACGGTGGCCGAAGTGGAACGGTGGAAGGAGCGTTTCCTTGCGTGTGCCGAGAACGCCCTGAGGAGCCGCCCCCGGGACGAAGAGGAGCAGAAGGACGAGCTGATCAGGCGCCTGGAGCGGAAGGTTGGACGCATGGCCCTGGAGATCTACATCATCCAGGAGGCGATGAAGCCAAATTTGCCCTTTCGCCCGGAAGACGTCCAGCGAGTGAGGGAGGCGATTCCGGAAGCCTCGGAACGCAAAATCTGCGAGGTGCTGGACGTTTCCAGGAGCGCCTGCCAGCCCGGGAAGAAGCGGAAGAGAATGGACTTTCGTGTGGTTCCGGCCGTGAATCCAGAACTGTCTGAAAGGATCAGGCAGTTGATCCAGAAACATCCGACCTTCGGTTACAGGCGGATCTGGGTGATTTTGAGAAATCGGGAAGGAATCGCCGTGAACCGCAAGGCGGTCTACCGTATCCTGAAGGTGAAGCGGTGGTTCGTGCATCACCGGACGAAGACACCGAAGCCCCGGGTCCGGGGAAGCCGGAGTGTTGCCGAAAAGATCAACGAGAGATGGGCCATCGACATCACCCAACTCCCCTGCGGGAAAGACGGGTGGGGGCACCTGGTGGCGCTGGTGGACTGCCATGACAGGAGCTGCATCGGGTATGAATTTGCCCTTCGGGGCCGGGCGAAGGAAGCGGAGAGGGCTCTGGAAGAAGCCTGCCTGAATCGATTCGGG
>Ga0116191_1000665_pt1 | contig 29709 bp, 38 predicted proteins | sample AD_UKC111_MetaG_FD_89897 | JGI IMG/M metagenome (GOLD analysis project Ga0116191, IMG submission 89897) | Active sludge microbial communities of municipal wastewater-treating anaerobic digesters from Hong Kong - AD_UKC111_MetaG | ecosystem: Engineered > Bioreactor > Anaerobic > Digestate... | reverse complement strand
GGCCGGTGATTCAAAAGCCCCCTGCCGGCCTTGCAGCCGGCACGCCCGCTTGGTCGGGTGGGGCGGGGTATGTTACGCAACTAATAATATTTGGGGCGTACCTAAGAGCGTAACAATGTCTACACAGCATTCATCAAATACGACCGACGAGCCGCCGCATCCGTGCCGGCACTCGTCGGTTATCACCAGCTTCCATTGTTGGTTGCCGTTTCGAGACAGTACCCCGCAGACGTCAATAGACATCTTGCCTTCGCTAAACAACCGAACATGGCGTTTTTCCAATTTCTCCAATTTTTCCAATTTGTCCATTTTGTTCTCCTTTCCGCCGGCCCACTGGCCGGCTGTTTGTTTTTTGCCGGCCGCACGCCGGCCGGCGATTATCCGGTCAACAAATAATAAGCCTATACCGGTACGGGTTGTCAGTCCGCCAATCGTCCCCATCAATCCAATCACTGGCGTACATTATGCTTGACCAGTAGTCGGTTGCTACTGTCAAACATACCTCTTTTGTGCTTCCCTCCTTGTTCCCCTCGTAAGCCTTGTCATCATGTCTGACAGGGTGCATGACGACATCGCCGAGTAATTGGTCGACGTCGTCGTCCCAAGCAATCCATAGCGGGCCCGCCGAGCCATTACCGTCATCTATGCGGACGAGGCCACGCGCGTCCAATTTATCGATTAATTGACGCAATGTAAGTTTGTTGTTCATTGTTTTGTCTCCTTTTTATCCATCCGCAATTTGTTTACAATTGATTCCAATTCTTCGACCTTGTAATATTTGCCCTCATGCTCGATAAGCACGCCGTCCGCTACTAACGTATCCATGTACTCATTTTTGAGTACATCAAACCCTACGGGGTCAACCGCTTTTAGGACTTGACCAGCGGTAAAGCACAAACCGCCAAAAGGTTCATACGGTTTATAGCAGTCGTCTAACATGTCTTCAAAATAATCATCTTCGTCGACGGGAGTGCACATTGTAGTTAACCAGTGCTGTACAACCCAGTTGGTGCCGTACTCTACACCTACGCCCGTTAGGTGCCGCATCAAGTCATCACAGCCGCAGTGTGGGCAACATGTGCCCTTCACGATTCTATAGCAGGCATAGCAAAAGCTGTCTGTTAGTTCAACGACGGCTTCTTCCAATTTGTCCCGAACATCATTAGCGATTAACATTTTTTCCCCTTTCTGCCGGCCTATTGGCCGGCTTGTTTATTTTCCGGCCGCACGCCGGCCGGCGATTTATATGTATAAATTCGTCTGCGTCAATCTTCTTGAGACTTGACCATTGCGTTGAAGGAGGCTGTATAATCGCCCCGTTCGCTGCGGGTCAGGCCGAGGGCCTCGATCTGCCGTCTAATGTTGCGGCAACGAGCCATCAACATAGACGTGTCCCCGCCACCCAACCGCATATCAGCTTGAGCAAGTTTGCTCATCAGGTGTCGTGCCGCATCAATCGCGTCTTGCTTGCTGGCATAGATTACAGGCAGATCGTCGATACCCACGTCGTAGCCACACAGGTACACCTTGACCGCCTTGCCGCGGTAGCGGCGGGCCCGACGCAGGGCCTCTTCCTCCCTGCCGAACTTGCCCAATATTTTCTTTGTGTTTTTACCCACCCGCGCGACGGCCCAATATTCACCCCTCTCAAGGGCCGCCAGGTTTAGATCGCAGAGATACGCCGCTATTTTTTTGTTTACCGGATACGTTTCCATGTCCAATCTCCTTTGCTAAAGTTTTAAGTTATCAATCAACTAAGGTTAACCATAGATGTAAAACTTGCTTTTGGGGTTATTGACAATTTCAGACACAATCTGATCATACAGTCCGAACAGGTCGTCAATCTCCGAATTGCGATTGAACCACAGGATTTTGCGCCAAACCGCATTGAATAACGCCGCGCTGGACTCTCTGTCCCTTTTCCGTAAAGTCGCTTTGTGTTCTTTAGTGAGTTCCATGTTTTGTCTCCTTTCCGCTTTCCGCCGGCCCATTGGCCGGCTTGTTTATTTTCCGGCCGCACGCCGGCCGGCTATTAAAAAGCCCCTGCCGGCCTTGCAGCCGGCACGCCCGCTTGGTCGGGGGGGGTTACTTGATAATTACTTCAAGCGCCAATATTTCCGGAATTCTGCTATGAAGTTCCTGCATGTCCATTTTATTTCTCCTTTCCGCCGGCTTCTGCTTGCCGGCCTGACACAGGCCGGCGATTGATTAAAAAAAAGCCAGCTGCCGGCAATGCCGGCAACTGGCTTTTTTTATACTTCCACATGTTCCACTATTTCAAATAATTCATCATCCTGTACGGCGGAACATCTACACCACACAAACTGCCCCCAGAAGTTTTCACATTCCAGGTCTATTCCCGCCAGCCGGCTACAAGCCGGCTTTGCGGCATCACCTACATCGCGGGCGAGGACTGCCCGCTTAATCAATGAACTGTCCGATGCCGACCAAATAATATAATCGTTCATTTTTTTCTCCTTTCCGCCGGCTTTTGCCGGCTTGTTATGTTGGCCAACACGGCCAACTAATCTAACGTTATTATATATTATTATTCGGCTTTATAAAGAAAAAAATTGAGAAAATTTCAAAAATTTTTACTATTTTTTCCTAAATCTTTATAAAATAAGGACTTATAAGCAGAAAAAATTTCATTTTTTCCGGATTTTTTTAAAAATTTTGTGTGAAAAAAACAATTTTTCCGAATTTTTCTAATTTTTGTTTTTTTGGATGCTTTTAATGCGTCAAGGTAATCTATCTGGAAGGCTTCAGAATACCCCTAAATTGCCCCAGAACGGCCTAACACTGTTATGGGTATACCAGCATAGGGTCCTGCAAAAATCGCCTGTTATACGGCCTTCTGGTAGTTCCTGCGGTCAAAGCTCGCAGTATTCGACCCGTCTTTGCGGTTCAATGATGCGGCTGATAAATTGCTCAATCCGGTAAGCCGCCGGTAGCCGCCGGTCAAACTGTTTGTACTGGTCAAGCCAATCGGCTGCCAATTGCCGGCCGCTGTTTCGTTGGTTGATAAGCTGATACTTCAAATCGATTATCGGGCAAACAAGTAATACGCTTTCCGGTAATCCCAACGCCTGGCCGGTTAATTCTGGAGCATGCAGGACGTATTTTCGTCTTCGATTTATAAGTTCGAGGGTCTCTTTGAGCCCAGACGATGATTCTATAAGCGGTAATTTTAGTCTGTCTGCCAGCAGGCGGGCAACCAATTCCGTGTCTGCAAACCGGTTACCGATTATAGCAATTTGCTTTGTACCTTCTCGCCGTATAAGGGCTGTTAATTCTTTTGCTGTCATTTTTACGCAACGGTATCTACGATTGCTATTAAGTTATAACTTCCCGCCGCTGCAATTTTTAATATCGCTGGATTTGTATTCACCAGCAATTCGCCGGCCGTGCTACTCCATAAAACAGCCGACCCCGACCGAACCTGCATTGATTCGGTCAATTGACTGAAAATCGGGAACGAGATTGTTGAACCCGTTGTTCCGCTGCTGACTGTTAAATCGGCGTCAACAGCTTCAATATAAAGACCGTAAATTGTATTAGCGGAAATTTCCTCTCCGGTAATATCAAGCAAAGACCTGTCCGTTAAATTATATTCGGTTGTCCCGCTGCTTCCGGTAATCGAATAAATTTGGATTGTACTGCTTGCTGTCTTTGCGATAGTATTGTATCGGTTTGCGGTTGCTATCAATGTATTGTAACCACTTGAGCTGGTCGCTCTGGCACTTATTTCTTGCAGAATTTGAACTGTTGCTTCCATAAATGCTCCTATATAATTATATTCCAATTATCCGGTACGACTTCAACGCTCCGAACGCTGCGTTCACCCAAATTGTTTACGTAGTGAATTCTAAATTTGCTCCAATCCAGCAAAGAAGTATAAACATCCAGGTTTGCAATGTAAATAGTTTTATCGGATGTTTTCCACGTATTCGGTAGATGAGATAGAATAGATGGATTCGTACAAACGGTAAACATTTCCGAATCTTCTAAATCGCAGACTTCATCCCATTGGCCGGTCGATATATAATAACCTTCAAGCCTTCGTATCACCGATTTAGCATTTTGGCCAGGAATAGGATTATCAACGCAGATAAGCAGATAGTTTGTTCCAACCCCGTCTTCTTCAAAGTATAAATAGGATGGATTGGTTGGGACTTCGCCAGAAGCTGGCACAAATCGTGCATTGACCGGAAACATTGGTGCATCTATAATCAATTCCTCCGAAGCGGTCGGCGTATTATAATTATTGGGTCTGCCTAATCCTCTGGCATTATAATTATCCCGTGTATTTAAAGCCGCTGTTATGCCGCTCGTCAGAATCGACAGAGCATCAAATGCCGCCTCCTTGCTTCCCGCCTCTGAGCTACTTCCGGTAACGGTCAACAAGATATCAAATTTCCGGCTTGTCTGCTCGGTATCCAAAGCCGAATCATTAAAGTCGAGAATATAATAGACGCCGTTGTCTTCCAAATCTTCCAATAGCACAGACTCGGCTTTGATTTTCCAAAGCGGTTCATAGTTTGGATTGTCGTACGGCCAATTTTGGCCGGCAAAATAATCCTCTGGAAAATTGGCATCATATAAAGTCGGCGCTGTTATCCAATCGTTTTCAATAACCGGAGGATTTTCGTCGTAACCGTACCAATCTATCAGTTTGTAATCTGCCTTTTCTATTGTCCGAGTCCAGATGGCATCCGGATATTTCGACCAATCATAAACAGCAGCAAATTCAATTTGATTCAAATTCCAACTGAAATTTACACTGCTATTTGTTTCGTAGATTTCTGCCGCCGGCGATTCTTCGGTCGGATGATAACGCTCGAAGTGCCAATTATCCCAATCGCAGATTGACCGAAATCGCAAATATTCAACCTTATCGTTTTCAAATTTTACGGGTACAAATAAATATTCTGTTTTGCCCTTCTCCGGCGGGTCTATCAAGTTATCCGGTATTCCCACCTTTGTTAACGAATAGTGTGCCTCTTCTGCATCACGGCTCAAAGTTATCCGTATCAGCATCGTAATCGCATCGCTGGAGCAGTAGAACGGATTGGCTACAACCAGTGCTGTTTCGGCGTAATAGCAGGTCGCATTGCGGCTGTATTTTTTTGTGCTGTAATTATAATATATGCTGAAATAAACACCAATTGTGCCCCAATTTCCGCTTGACAAGGACGACCATGAAGAGACATCGTCATTCCAGTAAGTATTATATAAATCAATAAACTCGTCCAGCAATTCATACGGCGTATCATAATATCCGGTCGGATTTAAGAACGGATAATTCCATTTACCGGACACTTCGATATCTTCCAGTTTTCGATATACTAGTTTGGATAAGACTTCATAACTATGATTCAGGATTTTGTAGATTCGCTGATTATAAACTGCCGCATCATTTATCGTATAATCCGGCCCGTGATTTGCTTCTAAATCCTTGCCGGCGTACTGCGTCCCTGACGGTGCGGTCATCCGGATATGCCCGAACATTACGACCGGCGTCTCTGAATACGGCATTATACCGGTATAATTTTCACAGGTTGGGTCGCCTTCGGTACTGCTCCGCATTTTGTTCTGCCGTACATAACCTAACGAATACTTCCAAGTCCGCCGCCAAACACCATGCGGCATCGGCAGGCATTCATCGATGTATTTTTCGTCTTCCGGATTTTGTGCTTTGTTGACGGCTTTGATATCTAAAATGCGTTTCGGCAAATAGGGATATTGGTCATCATAATACCAATCATAATAATCCGAGCCAAGCAGTTTTAGTATAAGCTCAAAGGCACTGCCGTTTTCGCCCCAGCATTCATCATTCATCGGCGGATAAGCCGGCTGGGCCGCATCGTATTTTGGATTAAACGCCGCAAGCCCGTATTCTGAATATCCCGTTCCATAAGTATAAGTACCGCTGGTTGTTCCTTTTAATTGATATTCCAGCGATGTACTCATATATTCAGCGGCGTGCAGCGTCAGCCAGTTTGTCTTATAGGTATTATCCGCCGGCCAGCACCATTGATATTCTTCACAGGCCAATTCAATCATATTCTGCAGAGCGGCCGAATATTTATAGTTAACTCGGTTCGGCTTTTGATTTTGGCCGGAAACGGGCGGTAAAAATCCGTTTACAACCGTTTTCTCATCATCCGATAAATGGGTTGTACCGTATTGGCGGTCGCTGCTTGAGCCGTACCAAGTGCCGCCGCTGTTATAAGCCAATTCCCTTACGGATTGGATTGCCCCCAATTTGTCCGGCTCGGTAATCTGATTGGCCTGGAAAGCAACCTTTGCGTTGTATTTCCAATGTCTGCGGAAAGTATTTTCAAAATAATAAGGCGGTATCTGCTCCTTCGGGTCGCATTGAGCCGGCAGGAATTGATAAGCGGATATCAGGCAGGTGTACTGCTCGGCGGGAGAAAGATTGAAATCGCTGTCAATAATCCAGCGATGAGAATTCTGGTCGTATGTATGATACAGATTTGGATTGACCGTCCGTACCCAATCGCCGTTAAAATCAATAGAGAATTGCCCTCCACTCGGCGGCCGCCCGTCGTTGGGGCCTCGACCGTTGTTTTGTGTCGCAGGATACCGGTGATAACTGTCCTTTTCTGTCCACCATCTTTGATTAGTTGAATAACCAAAAACGGCATCTTCCAATCCGGCAAAATAAGTATCCATCCGGCCGCTGTCGGTCATATAGGTCTCCGAGCAGTGCCCGTTGCTGCCTCGCAATGTATACCAATCGCCGCCGAAATCGCAGGTCAGCGTACCCGTGCATTCAGCAATTGCTAATTCAGCGGGCTGATTATCGGCTGTATAAACCGATAGATATAATGTGCTTCCGTCCATCCGGCGGGTTCGGACTCGATAAAAGCCGTTTAATCGAGAGTCGGAGCAATCCGATAACAAAAACGGCGTTCCAGGCCGGAAATCGTCGTATTCCTTGTAAAAGGAAGATTCCGATTGCGGTGTTGGATATCCGGCACTGTTGACATTATAAATACCGACCGGATTATTTATCAGCGTGCAGTTTGGAATAATAAATTCTCCGTACGCATCCGCCGCATCGGTTGTGCCCGATATATCCGCCGTAAAATTGTCTTCATACCAAACCGCCGCAGCGCCAGGCTTATAATCGGCGTCGGGCTGTTCGACCTCTGCGGTCGTAAACGAGTGGCCGATTGCTTCGGTATAAGGACGCATCCATTCAGACCAAGCCATTGCATACCGTTTTACAAAGCCTTCGGCGATTGGGCCGAATTCCGCCCCTTCTTCGTTGGCATTGATAAGGATAGTCGTCAAAGCAATCCAGCGGCGAAGGTCTTCGGCTGTATAATGCTTAATCGGCTGTCCGGACTCGGTGGGCCAAGTAAATTGTAGCCAGGGGTTCGTTCTCATATCCATACGGCCTGCACATGATAAGTATCCGGATTATAGCGTAGACTTGCATCGGTTTCAGGGCCGGCGTAAAACATCGGCATATCCAAATAATAAAGCATATCCGCTTCGGTCACGTCATAATGGGAAATAATCTTGACCAGCGAATTTACCGGATACCAAGGCAGCCAATTCCGCAAATCTTGTGCGTACGAGTCATATCCTTCATAGCCGAGAGCACGGGTAATTGTGATGGGATTGCCGTCTTTGGTCCAAACATTATTGACCAAACTTGCACGTTCAACGACATAGCAGTTCTTCAGCGGGTCGTTGTACTCTAATGTTTGAGTAATAAGTGCATATTGTACAGATTGACCGCCGGAAGAGCCGCCTAAGATTGCAAACCAGCGTCCGCCGACAAATACGCAGGGATAATAACTGCCGGCAGAATAATCCGAAATCTGCGTGCCAGGCTGCGGATAAATATCGGCATCTGTAATGTTATGGGTTATCCATTGGCTTGAAGTTTCGTCCCAAACCTTTTGCGTTCCGGTCATCGAGGATACGCCGACATTGGTAATATAAAACCAGCGGATTACAGACGATAAGACATACGAGCCGCCGACGCAGGAGCGAGCGTGCCTGCCGATATTATTCGGCCAAATCGCCTGCTGCAGTTGCTCAATCGTCTGACCTTGTTTATTTAATTGCTCTTTGATTGTATTGATATACCGATTCACGACAATTCCAAATCGTTAAAGTCTGCATACAAAGCCGTCCGCACCGTATATTTCCCCGTTTCAGTAATGTCGCTTGGGATTTCGCCGGAATTGGAATCAATAAATGCAAGCTCTTTGTTCCAGCCGAATGGATTGAGCTTGAATTCGTAAGACACCTTAAAGGTAATGTTGTCCGGCTGTTTCACAGCGGTCAACCCCGAACACATCCAAGAGCCGGCCGCTGCTTGCGGCTTTAACAACCAATTTTCTTTGTTGATATGTCCGGTATAATGTGCCGCTCGCATTGAAAAAACTTCGTAAGAATTCACATAAGATAACGGCAGACCACGATTAAAACCGGATTGGATATCAGCCTTTATTGTATACAATTCAAAGCGGGATATCGAGATGACAGGCTGCCAAGTCCATATTTGAGATTTTAATATTTTTCGGGATGTCTGATTTCGATAATCCGGATTTGGATAATCAGCCGGATATTGATAGACAACAAGGTTATCTATTTTCGTTGTTGACTGGTCAGAAGCATCGAAATGAAAGGTCTGTTCGACCTCTTGTGCGGTAGACATCACCGAATATTCATAGTTTGCGTTGATGTCGTATTCCCGATACAGAGCCGTAATCTTTACGCTGTTATGCGTCAGCATCTGCGGCCGCAATTCTCTGCAATATGCTGTAGTTATTGCCGGATGTGCATCGCCATATTTAGGGATGCCGGTTGTATTGACGGCCTCGTAAAGCATAGCAGAACCTTCCGCCGTCAATTCAGAGACTATAAAGGTTCGTGTTATTTCCCAGCCGCTTTTGCCGATAACGGCCTCACATCCTTCTATGATGTCCGATATGACAGCCATTATTCACCCAATCTTTCGTTCAGTTTGTCCAACAGCATATTATTTGTTTGAACGGCCTGCTTATAGTCTCGCAGCAGGCCGATAATATCGTACAGTAGGGTTATATCCTTATAACCAAAATATGTTCCTGCCGCTCCCGCCGCTGCAATCCCGCCAATGGCTGCTGTGGTTGATAATGCTGCTGTTCCGGCCGCTCCCGCCGCAGAACTACCGGCAAATAATCCCGAAACGCCTTTTATTATGGGAGCGGCCTTGACGCCGAGATAACCGCCGGCTGCCGCAAGACCCGCACCAGTCAGATACGGATGAGTCTTTGCCCCTGATTTTGCAATTTCCGACAATCCAGATTTGACCTCAGATAATGCCACTTTAACGCCAGCCCCTATTTCATATCCCAGCCGGCGTGCATAGGGATAAAGAGCCTGCAGATAGGTTTGAATAAACACAAATGCATCTTTGAGATTTTTGATTATCGTCTCAAACACGGCTGCAAGACCGCCTGATTTGCCAATTTCATATAGTTTCGTAAAGTACTGAATAACCGATTGTATGACCTGAGCGGTTATCTGCCCCCACTTAATGACAGTAGCTTGATTGTTTACGAGCCAATCTGTCATCCTTTTTAATCCGGTGACGGTTAATATTTTTAATCCTTCGCCGAAATTTTCAAGCGTTGATGAGGTTTGCTGCCGCAATTCAAACAGATAGGCATTCAATGTTTTCGTATGTCCGGACAATTGAGACTGCAATTTGCCCGCTTGTTCTAAAATTGCAGACAACCGCAGATAAGCTTTTTCGCTTTCATTCAATTCACGGGTTTTTCGGATGAATCCAATATCTTTTACGAACTTATACTCTTCCTTTGATGTCTGTTTAACGGCCTTTTCCATTTCTTTCAGTTTCTCGGCCGTTAATCCGGTCTTTAGAATTTCTTCATTCAGAATAATCCCATACGAACGCAGGCCTCGTGCCATACCGGTTAATCCCATTTGTACGGCAGACGCAATATCAGCAATACTCCCGCCATAAACATTCCGCATTGTATATGCAGTCTCGGTCAGCCGTTTCGTAAATTCAATGGCTTTATCCTCAGTTATCCCGATTGCGTCCATTATTAAATAAAACTGTGCTGCGGTATCGGCGACATCCGACTGGTTCAAGCGGTTGGCGGCCGCAAATTCATTGACCCAATCCCTGATTTTGTCGATTGATTCGCCGAATATCGCATTGAACCGTTGCATTGCCATTTCGTTGTCAGCAAATGCCTTTACAGAAGCAACGGCGAAAGCAGCAAACGATGCCGTCAGATATTTAATTAATCGTGTTGCCGTGCTGATTGCAGAGCCGACAGTTGACTTGATGACATCGGAAATTTTACCCATTGAAATCTGAACGGCCGAGAGAGCTTTTTTGAGGCCGGCCGTCAGCGGCTCAAGGTTTGCCATTATGTCAACGACTGCTTTTCCTAATGCCATTTTGGTACTCCTGCCATCTGTTTGGCCTGCTGTTTTACGGCTTCAATTTCACGCAGGCCGTGAATAATATTCAATTCGGTTATAACGCTCCTGAATTCCTCGACTGTCATATTCATCAGTTCTTCGTACCGCAGCGCTCCGTTGGTATTTAAGACAACCATCAAAACCGCCCGCAGCAGCGGAATGGACGGCTCTATGTTTTTTTTTCGTCGTAAAATTCTTTCGGAAACAATTGCGTCTTTAATGATTCGATTTCGTCCAGGCGAACATCGCAGTCTTCCAATTTGACGGCCGGATTTGTTTTCCGCCGTTCCAGCCACAATAGATATTGGAATGACTCGATATCGCTACCGGACAATTCGTCCGCTGACAGCGATTGAATTTTATCGCTGATAAACTGATAAACTGAAACCGGAAAATCATTTCCGTAAATAGATTTTGCCGTCTCGATGAGCTCAAGCCGCTTTTTGTTTTTCAGCCAATTGGTAAACTCAATAATATCCTTAATCGTCAACATACGAAATCCCTTAAATCGTCTTCAATTCTACAGTACCGGTGAACGCAAAGGTATAAACAGCCATAACAATCCCGCCTACATCGACCGTTAAGGGAACACTTGTCAATACGGCCTCGCCGGAATAATATCCGTCGGCAGCCGTCTGCGTCCGGTACAAATCCAATTGATAAGCCTGTCCGACTTTTGCGATGATGTTTTCGCTGGCAACGGTGGTAACGGTTGCCGTTGCCGATTTAATACCAGGCAGCCGCAGCATATAATTATTTGTAGCGTGAGCATACGCCGCTTCTGCGGCATCGCAAGTCAGATTAATCGTCCATTCTCTCGGCATTGCAAATTCCGTATTGTCCAGAACAACCTTCAGACGCTTGCCCTGAACAGGGTCGCTTGTCCCGCTTGGCGAAACGCCGCCGGTTGCGTTATAAGTTAAACCTGAGTTTGCCGAACCGGCAAAAGTATAATCGATTGTCCCAATCCCATCGGCTGGGATTGTCTCGGTTATTGCTGTTGCTATAGCGTTCCCTTGATAATATGGTTCACTTGCACCGCCGATAGATAGCTTGAGCACAGCATTCGCTCCAAGCGTTGATATAGTATCCCATCCAAGCTGCGACAGACATCGAGCGGAAACACTGAAATCTTGAATGCCGGACAAGTTGTATTTCCAATCATCGCCGGCGGTTGCAGCGGTCGCTGCATTATCCGTAAAAGACAATTCCCAACTTGTTAAATGAACAACCTCAGCACTGTTAAAGGTTGCACATCCTGATTTACCGTGCCACGGGGCAGCCATAGTTTTTATCCTTTCGCTAAAATTTCGTAAGTTAATATGATTGCGTAATAGTCATCAATTTGACCGATTGTTTCGTATCCGATACGCTTGATTGCGATAAAACCCGTAAAATCCAATGTCGCCCAATCTAAATTTGATGTTATTGCCTCTGCGATATTGACCGCCTGCGTTCCGCCGTCATCGGAATCGGAATAGATGCTGATATTTAATTCAATCGTTTCTATCCGGTCTGAATTTGTTCCAGCAATCTCTAAGATATTGCTGCTGCCAAGCGTAAATACGGCATACGGAAGCAATGCCGATTGCGAGGCTTGCTGAAAATAAAATCTCGGCAGAATAGATTTAACCGCTTCCGTGCCGGCATAAAATTTATATATAGCATTTGCAATTTCATTAATCATTTCAAGGCCTGCTGCAATATATTCCGGATTTTGGTTTTACATTCTTTTAGGGACGGTACAAGATAAGGTCGAGGCTGCATATTTTTCCGGCCCAATTCCAGCTCTAAACCATAATCGACCAGCGTCGTTGATTTTGATTTCAAATGTTTCTCATCCACTCCGACATAACCGTGAATTTTATTTTTTTCGATTACCACTTCATAATTGATGCTGGATGCCAAAACGCCCGTATCTCGGCGGGGTGGCTCAAACGGCCTTGACGGTCGATGCGGCTTACCGCCGCCTTTGCCGATTTTGCGTTTTATGTGGCCCTGAACATAGATGGCGGCCTTCGTAATCGCCTTGAAGATTTCATCGAACACAGCGAATAAAAAGGTTTGTCCGTACCAGTCGATATGTCCGCCTTTTACTTTCATCGTTTTTTCAATTCGACTTCCAAATGCCGGTTCATTCCGGCCGGATTTATAATATTCAATATCTCATACACTTCGTTATTATAAACAATCCGGTCGGTCAATAATAGATTGCTCGTATAAAGGCAATACATAGTATAGAGCTCGTCCGACTCGATGCGGCTGTTATTTTTTCCTTCCCGCCGGCTGGCCGGCTGGATAGAGCACTGCAGATTGCTGATTTTGGTCGTGTAATTTTTGCAGACAGCCCCCTTGCTGTCGGTGGTCTCGACCATCTGCAGAACAGACGCCGTATGTTTTAACAAGTTTTTCATAGATAAAATTTGTACTTTTCGAGCCGCTTAAATATTGCAGCCGGCACGGTATCCTTTATCGTGTATGAATAATCGCCCAGACTTTCCGACTGCATCGATTGATTGGTGGATTGATTGTCGATATAGGATTTTACTAAATCGCAGCAGATACCGATTAGGTCTGCCGGCAATTCGGTATAGCCGGCCCGATATTTTACGTAGATATTTTGAAATCCATTCGGAAGAACGCTGAAACATTTCAGTATGCCTTTTTCCGTATCGCAGCTAAATTCAACATCGGCAATATTCGGAGCATACAAAGCCGCCAGCCGGTTCAAGCAGGTGTTTGTGCTGTCGCTGTCGAGGATTTCAGTCGGCGATAATTTATCCGTTTCCGGACTTGCCGAGACCGCAGACCAGCCGGCATCGGTTATCGCTGTTAACAATTCACCGATTGTATCATAATCGGTCAAATCGACTTCAATCTCACCCGAATTTACGCCGCCCAATACCGTTAAATACAAATTTGTTCCGGATTTTGCCGCATAAGCAAAATATGCGTCCTCGCTTGTATTGGTTAAATACAGACATTCTCTTTTGCCGACCGCAATGCTGTATATAGTAATTACCGGATAATGATGTAGTAGCAGATAGGGCGTACCGTCGCCGTCGTAAATTTCTGTATAATCCGCAGCTTCGAATTTACGCCGGCAGAAACGCTCTATTTCGTCCTGCGCTCTATCAATCAAGAGCGACAGTTTCTCGTCGGTCTCATCCGTCGCATAGACTGCTTTGTAGTCATCGGCTGTTATAATCGCCATAATCGCAATCCTTAAATCAGCGACATCTGCACAATACGATTGTTTTGAACGATAATATGAAATCCCCTGCTGATAGCATCCGAAGACGAACGGCTTCCCTCCGCAACGGATACATCATAGACCAATAAATCATAAACGCCGTCCGGCAGGTTAGATGGGATATCCAGCTGCCAGCCCCCGATGGTCGAAGTGGCATCGGTCAAACTTACATCGGTATCCGTCCAGGTCGGCGAGCTGTTCAGATAATCCGTTAAATCGTTGGCATCGTATACCGCCCCAACCTGCTTATTAACAAATCGGACATACGGAGCAGTACCAGTCAGACTGTAAATATAGACATATTTTAAGTCGTTCGACTGTTGACGCCCGATGGTATCAGCGTGGCTTATTTGGAATTGATACAGCCAAACTAATCCGATAATTATTAAAAGTCCAAAAACAATTTTTGCATCTCTTAAATTCAGCATCTGCTTACTCCCTTTAATTTTCATACAAACTTTTTTCTTTTCCAAAGACAGAATTGATTTTCGGATATATTGGCAGGCCAATCGGCTGCGTCTCGCCGTACAGCGTCTTGATTCCGCCGGATTTGACCTTCGGATTTTGCGGACGGAAATCATAACCAGTTGGATTTGCAAACAGCGGGTCTTCTTCGATTGTCGTCGCCGGCCAATCAAAATCATTTACTGTGCCATACACGCTTGCCAGCTTGCTGGTCAATTTGCCACCGGCAGACCAGATGCAGTTGTTGTCGGCCAAAAGGATTGTTCCATAGTCCGACCCGTTATTCAGCCACGAGCCGAACATATTGTCACTGGTCGCCGCCTGTGCCGGACTATAAAGCACAAACGCCAAAAGCCCTATTGCTACAAGTGTGGTTGCTGTGAGTAGGATTATTTTGCCATTTCTGGTCATTTTGTTATCTCCTGATTTTTTTAATCGTTAGTTTCTTCGGCCCACGTGCCAAACGCCTCAGTTACTGTCCATACGTTATCCACGAAACACCGCAGTTGTAGATATGATCCTATCTCGCTGCTCGCGATGGTTTCTCCTGCCACAACGACCCCGTCGCTGGCCGTAGCCCAAACAATGCTCTGGTTGGAACAAACCCCCTTCGTGGCAGGGTTGTCAACGTATGCGACCGGGATCACAAATGTTGAAGTTGTTACCTGCTCAATTGTATGCGTACCGTTGTAGTCGTTGGTTGAGCTGCCGAAAATTGTCACAGCGTCGCCGGCCGAAAATCCGTGAGAACTACATGTGACCTGAGTTTTCGCCCCTCCATCTGAGGTCGCATAACCCGTAACGGATTGATCGTATGGGTACAGCTCCCATTTATTTGTATTTTTTATGCGGAAGGCCATTGTCTGGCCGAATCGTGCCTTTGGCAGCTCGTGTTCGCGGGGAGCCGTAAAGGCAGAGTTGTCATACGTGCCGCTGGCCCCCAGCGAGGAGTAGAAACATTCCGTGCCGTCATTGACCGGGATGCTATCGTGATAACCAGACCAATCAAGGTAGTTACCGGTGTCATAGATCGCATTGTTGGATATATTGTTGTAGCCGACCCGGTTGTATCTATCCCCGGCATCCGTAAACAATGTGCAATCTGCGGCCGAGACGCCTGCAAGGAGGACCATGTTGTTAGAGATTACCTGAGAGGAATTAATCCCGTATTCGTTCCCCCTCTCGATTTCAACCGCTCCAACTGCGGTCCCGTTAATCACAAAAACGCATCCATCTACTTTGTTTGCCACGGAGCCGCTTAAATAGGGTGCCGCAAAATCTATATAAGAGTCCGCGTCTGCTTTCATTGATAAAAACCGACATGACGCAATAATGCAGCGGTCAGCCCCGCGAAACTCGATGCCGGAACTGCCCGTCTCACAGGTAAATTCGCAGGCCGTAACAATCGCCCCGTCCACCGTCCCCAAGACCAGTGCGTCTCCGCCGCACTCCTGTATTTTACATTGCGTGATCTTTGGACCGACGGAATTTCGAAATGCTCCTTTTGAATCGGGCGTAAAGGTCACGTCTTTGCCGATGACGGAGATCGCCCCACTGTTGTTAAACACCCCGGTAGTTGGGTAGATTGCCAACTCGTCTGGATCGCCGCTATCATCACCGCTGCTATATATGTTACCCCACTCGTAATCATAATTGTCTGAGTTATCAATATAGGTCACGTATCCGGTCGCACCCGTCCCATCCTGCGTAACAATATCTCCCACCCGCGGAGTGTCATCACCGCTATAGGTCCCGGTAAAAATATACCCGAGGGAGTTAAACGTCCATCCATCGCCTGTATGCCACTCAACCAGCGAGCGGTCGATGTTGGTCCCCCATGAATTGAAGGCAACCAGCCCTTTAGCCATCTTGCGATTCGCCCCGCTCCCGCCGCCCTCGAAGAACACATCTATAACATGGAAATCAAGTGTAAACCCGGTAAACACATGCGCAGAGGTGTTTGTTTCCGTCGCCCTTAAGCTAAATCGGCTTAGGGTGATAAAATACCCCGGCCCTGCGGTATCGTAATAGGAGTTATCGTACACAAACGTAGGTTGGTTGGTTGTTGATTTGTTCAAAAAAACGGTGTTGTTAATCCCATCGCCCTCGAGCAGTATATTCGATGGGAGATACAGCGGGGGGTTATTGAGTACGATAGTCCCAACGGCCCGCACAGATCCCTTTCTTCCGTTTGCCCGAAAGTCAGAAAAAGCCGCCGACATTTGCACCTCGTCATCGACCCCATCGCACACATAATCCGCGATTGCTTTAATCGCATCCGGCGCGTCATTGCCGGCCACCACAATCGCATTATTAAGAGAGTAACCGCTGTCCGATCGGAACGCGTCCGTGATATATTCCGGCAAAGTAGCATTCTCCGCCGCCCGCAGCAGGTCCATGCCGGGAACGCGGTTATCAACGTACAACCCGCCATAACCTCCAGTGGCACCGACTGACGCTGCCAGCATCAAAACAAATAATATTCCAATAATTCTACGCATAATAATCCTTTCTTAAAAGCTCGGCACGGAACGAAAGGCCGATAGCTGCGAAGTAGAACGCTGACCCGTAAGCTCCCTGACCTTTGCCCGTAATTGTGCCAGTGTCCAATTCACTCAGCCGTCTGGCTGTACATACCAAACAGATATTTACTTCATCGCACAAGCAGGGCGACGATTCCTTGTTTGCTATATACCGACAATCAGCATACAAGTGATGTTTGCCGCCCACCGTAAAGCAGACAATCCCGATTACCGGTTCAGTCGGTTCTTCCTGATACGGTGTATGCCCCGACCAATGCCGGCTTAAGGCAGCAAAATCTTCCAACCGAAAGCCGAAGGTTTGGTCCAACCAGTGTTCGGACATAAACATTAAGCATTCCCGATGTGTCATCCGCCGGTATTCCGATTCCGGCATAATCCATCGCCATCTTTGCAGATTGATATAGCGGATATCATCCGGATTGCAGGTAATGTACAAAGACTGATTATCGTTGAAATGCCACAGTTGGAATGTCCCACGCATCGGGACATCTGATTTTATCAACCCCCCAAAAAACAGCAGGCAGGCGGCAAGCAAGACCTGCCTGCTGCCGGAGGAAAGGGAAAGATGAGAAGAATAAGTCTTCATCTCATAAATACCGACATAATAGCTGATACGGCGCCGCCGACACCAGCAGATGATAAACATACGCCGACCAGCAATCCTATAAATTTTGCTTTCATTATACGAAATTGTTCGGCCGCTTCGCAAGTCTTCTCGTGAACTGAAATTCTGGATTCTATCATTTTTTCGACCTGCTGGCTGTATGCCGCAATTGCACGAGTGACAATCAGTTCGATTTTTGCTTCTTCTTCTGGCGTCAACATTAATTGTCCCTTTGCGTTAATCATCTCAGTTGAAAGACTCGGTAATAGTCAATGGTCAATGTCGGCTGGCTTACTCCGTCTGATTGGCAGATAAAAGACGGTGTCAAAGCGTTGGTCGGTATATAACTTGTCCCCAGCGTGTTTGAACCAACCACATTATCGACCGAGTAATAAACATTGGATATGCCATCAATCTTCATCGCAAATGTTATGTATGACGTCCCGAAGGTGAATATCGAATTCACTGTGCCTTCGGTCGTTTCCTTGCAGCCGTATAATTTCGCCACACCTGCAGCAGTTGTAGGTGAACCTGCCCCGATGTATTCGGAATTGCTGCTGTCCATTACACCGGACGGCATCAAGGTCGTATCGGTCGAAGCCAATCCGATAAAACCCTGCAGTTTGGTTGGATTGGCAGCTTTGAACCGGCATTCAAACCAGATTGTCTTGCCGGCCGCCGGCTTGACCATCAATCCCTTTTTCTGGACATTGATGCCCTGATGTTGGGTAGAAGCACCAGCGTTTAGAACGGCCGTGCCATATTCTTCGTCGCCGAGCGTAAATGTTCCGCTGGTCGCCTGCGTTGCAGTATATCCAGCCAGAGTGGCAGCGTGATAATTATTAAAGTCTTCAAATAAATATGTCCCAATAGTCGGGTCATTATACCACGCAAGAAGTGGGCAATCCTTCCAAAGGCTGGACAAGATAGAAGGATACCGGTCGTCGTAAATAATTAAATTCTTTGATTTCCAAATTGATTTTGTTGCCATAGGATTTTCCTTTCAAATTTTGGAAAGCGGGCAGCCGTTGGAGACCGCCCGCTCAATCCGATTTTTCAGTTTAGTCTGTTAATGGTTCAACGGTATCGTAATCATCCTTGAATCTCGGTTCACTCAATACATAAGTGGCGCTGTAATAATCATTATTAGCGCCTGGCGATGCAACCGCAAGCTGGATACAGTCATAATCACCCAGTGAAGCGGCGTCAATCTCGATAACATACATTGAATTGGCCGTGTCCAGATTGAACGTATTGCTGGTTACGGCCGTCTTTGTCAACAGTGAACCGGTCGCTGCTCCGTCGTTGGTGTACATATACGAAAAAGAAGCAGCCGTTGCACCTGTTCCGGATACATCGGTAGCCTTATTGACCGTGACGGCAGCCGTGCCGCCAGCCCAAGCTCCCGTGTTGATTACGATAGCACATTTGCGATAATTCTTCAAGGAAATGTAATTGCCTGTACCGGCCGCACCTGAATAATTAGCCGGCGGTATGGCTTCTACGAACTTGATTTTGTCTTGTACCATATTCATAACTCCTTATTAAATTTTAGCTTCTCGTGGCCAAAGCAACGAAGGCACTTAAAGTGTTCGAACCGTGTTTCGGTGTAATCGCCGACTTCATCCAGGGCTGGCCGTCGTATCGGAGGGTAAACCGGAAAGCGACTTCATCCTCAACAAACTTGATATGGATGCTGGTAGCCGCCTGAATAGCCCCGCCGGCCTTTTCGCCGAATAGATACTGGGTCGGGTCGATGCAGATGATATCGCCGACCGTACCAAGCGTCTGGGCATGCTCGGTCAGGAAAAGCGGCTTGTTTATCAATGTCTGCTGCGGCGTGCCGGTTAAGCCGTTTGTTGACATTTGAAGCAAGCCGGCCGGAATACCGCCCGTGCCGACTGGAAGCGACAGCGAAGCCAATTGCTCAAAAGTATCGTTATTGGCAATCCAGATAGCATTCTTTTGGCAGGCCGGAAGCATCCTTGACCACATTTTCAAAATGTTTTCGGCCACAATTGTCGCCGCTGCCTGGCCGGTTTCTTTGGCCACCGATATCAAGCTTGGCGAGTTGAGAATGCCCAACGGCTGGCCGACACCAGTCCCGTTGATGATATCTTCATCAATTTGGAAGCCAATCGCCTCGCCGAAGGTTGTAGCAAACAGCGGCTCGATTGATATCGGGCTATCTTCCAATAGCTCGCTGGATACATACGCCATAGCGGCCAATTTGTTAAGATTCAGCTGGACGCTGCCGATTTTCGGCTTGCTACCGGTAATCGTTCCGCCTTCGGTGGGCCTGTAAACTACGATACCGCCGTACACGCTGGACGCCCGAGAAGTCTCATCGATTGTTGGGATTTTGACCGAATTGGTTTCCATTGGGATTCGAGTGACTCGGCCAAGCAAAACGGAATTTTCGACAGCTACTCTCATCAATTCGTTTCGATATGCAGTGGGCACAAGATAACCGCCGTCGCTGCCGACCGACTCCTGCATTCCGGAAGCTTTGGTATTCAGATAGTTAGTCCATTTGCCCAAAGTTTCCGGCATAGACCGGCTTACGGAAGCACGATAGACTTCGTGTGCCAAATGCCCGATAGACTTAAATCCGCCCGTCTTCTCAAAATCGCTGCTCTCCGATGTCTGATGAAAGGACGAATTCTTTCGGACATAATTTTGTACCTGTTCTTTAATCTTTTCATCGATAAGCCGAATCAGGTCTTCGGTCAGCGAATATTGAGCTTCATTCTTCACCGAGCTTTCGGCAACAATATCGGCTTGCTGCGGCTCGTAGATTTCAGCAACGGCGCTATCTATTAGAGATTTTGCTTTTTCGGCGGGAATTTCCAATAGTTGACCAACGGGATAATTCTTTGCCCCGCTGTTCCATTCTTTGATAAGTCTTACTAACATTTTGGTTTGTCCTTAAAAAAATAGTTGACGATTTATTCACGCTTCATATCTCCAGCGCTTATTCGTCTAACATCTCCGGACAAACCTGATGTCTCTGATGCAAGCGGCCTGATATGTCTATATATGTCTATTTTATAATTTCGATTTCCTTGATATCCGGATAGAATTCCCGAATATCTAAAATCAGCTCTTCCTCTTTGTCTTCAATTTTATGCAGATTAAATTCATTATACAATTTTTCGGAAAGCGTCAAGCTGTGATTTTTGTACGCAAGCTGCAAGGCTTCCGGATTGGATGGGATGGCAACCCCGCTGAATTCCAACAATTCCCACCGGTCGTGGATATAGCGGGCATTCGATAGTATCGGATTGGTGCGGATTTCATCGGGCGTCGGAATGTGTCCCTGTTTTGAAATAAATCCGATAGAAAAGGCATTCAAAAAGCCGCCCTTAAATAATTCAAAAATATCGGACGCCTTTTCGGTTGCGGCAAATCGGATTTTAGCAATTATCTGCTTGGCATTTCTCTTAATCCAGAGCGCTTTGCCGATGGGTTCATCTGGATTGTGCTGCCAAAGGACAATCGGATTTTTCGTATAGTGGGCAAACTCGGCTCCTTCCGGCTTGACGATTTCGCCGCTCCGGTCAATCGTATCCGTCGAGATGGTTGCAATCAGTGTGCGTTCATCCTCATCGACATCATCGGCCTTGCAGATTCCGAAAGATTGCTGTTTTTTCGGCTTGTCTATCTGGATATGCTCGAAGTCTTTGCCGTCAAATATAGAATGACAGATTGCCGCTGCCTGTTCGGGCGTCTTGGCAGTCCCGTCTTCAAGGACTTGCGGAATACAGCGGGCTATGAATTCATCTCGGCTTTCGTTTGGATTGGGTACTGGCATTTTTGCACCTCTTTTTTTTATAACGCTTTAGCATTTTGTTTTGATAAGTCATCATTCTTTGATTACCGGTACAATAGCACATCGGCAATTTGGATGCAGCGGCGGATGTGCAATATTTTCATAATCCAGCTCGATATCCGTATCTTTGACGGTTAATGTATCACCTTTTTGGATAAAATCGCTGTCCAAACTTACCTTCTTGCCATGCATCGACCTGCAGAATGGACAGCTTCTGTCATCGCCGGAGCTGTCCCAGACTTTATAAGCGACAACGCCGGACTGCTTCCACGCCTGTTCGATGCCTTCGTTATGTGCCCAGATGGTTTCTGACCGTGCCACACGCTCGGCATCGGCCAATGTGTTGAAATTGTCCTTTATCAAGTCGGCAATTTTTGCCGCTCCCATACCCTCATTGATGCCCTGCTCGATAAGCTTGCGGATTTTCCTCTCGCTGTTGGACACGAGGGTAGCAATTTTTCCTTTTCGCTTTTCAAGGGCTCGCCGCACTTCCGGACTGCTGGCATTTATCACGCCGTCTGGCTTGATTTTGGACATCTCTTCAATCATTCGATTTATCATAATGCCCCTTGTAAACGGCGTTAAGGTTTCTTCCAGCCGTTTGGTCCAATGTTTGTTATCAAAGACCGTGCTGACAACATCATTAGCGACAGCCTTTTCTTCGAGTTTCCTTAACTTTCGCCCAACTTCTGCTATCATCTCTTTGTAGTAAAGCACCAGATGCGTTATTAGGATGGCATTTTCCTTGTACTGCGGCGGCTCTGCAGGCCGATACGATTTTTCGGCTTTCTCATCGGGTATCGGTGTTTCGGCCTGCATCATCTGGGACAGCGGATTGACCGGCGTTTCGCCCCATTCGACCGGCGGAAATCCGTCGATTGCCCGCTCTTCGTTAATACTGGTATAATTGACCCGCAAGCGGGTTTCAATCTGCCGTAATCGAAATTCTTCGTCCGGAGGTCTGGGATTGTCGAACATCAGCAGCAGACTATCGTCAAATAACGGGACAAGCCGTTCGTTCAATTTGTTTTCCAGCATAACCAATTTAGGCCGGATGACCTGCTGTGCCCAAAGGTCAAGGCTTGCCCAAGCATTGGCCCGACTAATTTCCTGAATTTTAACAAATGACAGCGGCACGCCGAATACGCCGCATATCTCTTCGACCGCCGATTTGCGGCCCTGCAGATAATTCATATCTTTAGGGGCAAATCCGACCGGCTTGATTTCCGCTCCGCCGGTTAATATAGACAGTTTGCCCCGTCTGTCCGGGCCTTGAAACTGCTTGTATTTGGTCAATATCCGCCGCTCCTCTTCCTCGCTGATAAACGCATCCGGCGGAAATTGGATGACGGCGTCTGGGATACCGCCGTTTTTCATCAACGAGATTTCGGAACGGTTCATAAAATCGTATAAATCGGCTGCCTGCTCGCAGGCTTGAAGCGGGCTTGTGCCGAGATAGGGGTCGGTCAATGATGGATACTTAAAGTGCATTATCTGCTCGGCGGTAAATTCCATTTGTTTCCCGCCATGCTGATATTTGTAATAAATTTCATTGTCTATTTTTCGAATAGAAACAAATTGCGATAACAGCGGCCAGATATTCAAAACTTGATTGTTTTCTATTTCCAAATACCAAAAAGCGTTGCCGATGGCTTCCAAATAGCTGACTGTTATGTTTAATAATTCGTACAGATTGTTGACCGGATTGGGCCGCTTCAGGATGTCCAACAGCGGATGTTCGACAAGTTCTTCAATATCCGAAACGGCATCCAGATATACCTTTGATACTATCCGCTGGACAGCATTTCGGTCTGCGGGCCGAGATTTGTATTTGTTCTGCTTTTTTGTCTGATACAGCCGCAGCGGTGTTTGTGCACACGCCGCCGCATTGCGGTTGATGCAGACATAGACCCAATTTTTTACTTTCTGGATTAAATCTTCCGGACGTCCGCTTGACCGCCAATAGAAGGGCTCGTTTCCTATCGTATAGACCGCCGGCCGTGCGTCCGCCGGCTTGAACAAGTCTTTCAACCGTTTGAGCATAATTTTATTTTAACACAATACCTGTGTTGTCAACCGATAAAATCAAATTTCCTCCCACATCCAATCCTCGTTATAATCCGGACGCTTCTGTTTATATTTTTCTTCCGTTATAAACTTCACCGGCTCGGCATTGATGCGGGATAGGGCATAGCGGATTGCATCTATCGTATGGTCGTTGTACTGGACGGGCTTGTTCAGCTGATTGCCGAATTTGTCTTCGGCCCATTTGTAGCCGTCAAATTCTTTCAATATATTCGTCGATTCAGGGTCAATGATAATCTGATACTGCTTCATTTTCTGAATACCGTACAAAACACTGTCTGGGCCTTTGACGGCGGGCTGGCAATTCAAACCATAGCGCCGCAATTCGGCGATGCTTTTCGGCTCGGAGCTGTCAGCTAAAATCTGGCCGTTTTTGTCCTGATTGGCATCCAATATCGACCGGATTAAGTCGGCAAGCTCTTTGTTTGTCAGATTCGGCTGATAAAGATGCTCTTTGACATATAGTGTTTTTCCGATTATCCGGCACTCAACAAAAGCTGCGGGGTCGATTGAATAACCAAAATCCAGCCCGTAATAACGAATATCATATTTATCCGGTACAGTTTCAGCGGTGCTGTAATTTTCAAATATACGCCCCCTTAAAACGCCCCACTTGCCGAGCGTATAAATGTTGTAATAATTTTGGTCTTCCTCTATTAAGTGTTCGAGACGCTCGATATAAGCATGGTCAATAAAACGGTTATCTTTATAAGTCGAGTGTACAATCGTGATATCACTATTGGCTGTATACTTCCTGGAAACAATTTGTTTTCCGGATTCAATTTCCTTTTGTATATCATCATCAAAGAATTGTTTTTTTATCCAATGCTGTTCATTGATAGGATTAAAAGTCATTAATATTTGTTTATACTGATTCGATTTGCCACGCAGCCGCAGGTCAATTTGCCGGAAATCGTCTAATGTGAATTCAGTTGCTTCCTCCATCCAGACTGATGTTATCCCGTGAATCGACTTTAATTTTTCGGGGTCGTCCAGCCCCATAAATAAAATTTCGGATGAATCCGGAAAAACCAGTTGCAATCGAGTTTTATTTTCCGTTACTATTTGGGATAATGACCATTTATATAATAACGATTTTATTTCTTCATATGCACTTTTCCTAACTGCTGGGGTTGTTTTACGCATACATAAGAGGCGGACAGGCTTTTTAGTATAAAATGCCTGGATAATGCGGATAATTTGCTTTTGTGCTGCAGCTACAGACTTACCAGAGCCCGCACCGCCATAATAAATTAAATACCGACTCCTATTATTTATAAGTTTAAAATATAATTCATTTATAAATTTACACAAACCGCTTGTTTGTATTAAAATCATTTTTTATATTTTTTTACTTCATCAGGCAATATATATGGAATTGTAAATTTCCAATTTACCTGATGGTGTATCCTGGAAAATGTATCTTGAATTATACCGATTTTTACACTCGATGGCATTGCTAATAATGTATAAAACGTCTTTATATAGGTTCCAAGTTCCAGATAACTACTTGTTAATCCACCTTCATTATGCTGTGTTATTGGTTGTACAATACTTATTTCCGGAATAGTTAAAAATAAATAACCGATATTACCTAATTTAGTATAAACATTTACATCTTCATTAAGCCGTCCAAAAAATTCAAACCGCCTATCAGTAGCACAAAAAAATACATTCATTATTTTACGTTGCCGTCGGTAACTAAATGCGCGAGTCATATTACCGCTTATAAAATCACCCGACTGCGACATTGCCAAACTGTGGATATTAGGTAATGCTTTAAGAGTTTCCTTATATAAATATAATATTTTATCTAAACTTTTATGTAAAATTTTTCCTCTTAATTTATTATTTTGCATATACCGATATAAAAAATTTATATAGTCATCATCTAAAACTAAAAAAAATGGATAACCTAACTTTTTCGCTATATCAAATACTGCGTTTCTCGGAAAAGCCGCCGATGATAATTTATCTATCCGGTTATCCATATAATCGAATTTACCTATATATTCTCGTTTTGAATAAATTACGAGGTTATTTTCGCTAAAATTCTTTTTATACTGGTTTATTTGTGTATCATCATCGCTAACAACAATAAATATAGGATATTTACAATTACATTTTTGTAAAGTTTTATATGTTTTTACATTATTTGCCCGCTGATATGAGATAATAAAAATACAAAAATCATTTGGATTATATATATTATCTATCATAGACTTATTCATCTAAATCTTCGGATAAGATTTCATCAGCCATTATATCTTTAATTTTTTTATGTATCACAACCATTCCATTAGCTATTGCATTCTTTATATCAATAATTACTAAAACCAATTTTTCCATAATATCTTGGACTTCTGCTGGCTGGTGGGCATAATATTCTGCTATATTCTGGAAATTAAATTTTATAAAACGAGTTGCTGCTAATTGCAAAAATTCTATTAATTTTTTATCTTTAATGCCAGTTTCTTCTATTTGTTTTAATTTTTGTTTATAGATAGTAATATCATAAAGTTCATTTATTGCTGGCGGATTTTCCTGCATCGGTTTATATACAGGTACTTCAATTTTTTGCGAATAAATAGTTTCTTTTGTAATATCTTGTTTTTCAATACTTTCGCTTTGTATTAATTTATCAAAATCATAATTCTTTAATAAAAAATTTAATTCTTTATTATCTATTAACGCATCCAGTTCAGTTTTAAGTTTTTCTATATCCCATTCTGCGAAATCTGCTGTCCGATTGTCAATAAGCCGGTAAGCTCTTGTTTGTTCCGGCGTCAAATCGGAGGCGATATGGACCGGCACCTTTTTAAGCCCCAATTTCCGTGCTGCCAGCCAGCGGGTATGTCCTGCAATAATAACACCGTCTTTGTCTATGACTATCGGCTGCCGGAATCCATACTTTTTTATGGACTCCGCTACCACATCAACAGCATTTTCGTTTTTTCTGGGATTATCTTTGTAAGGCTTTATGTCATCAATTTCGTAAAGTATTACTTTCATAATCAATCAGGCTTCAAATCATCCGGTAAATCAACAACAATTTTCAAATCGCTCGACACTTGATTATCTATCTTGTCCTTCCACCGTCCAGGCTGACGATTTTTCAGATAAAAGATTATAGCTGCCGGATTGGGCGGAAGCTGCTTTTTATACTTTTTGACCCGTACACGTCCGGTCTTTTCATCCTTTTCGGCAACGATATCCTCGTATTCATAGCCCAACGCAAGCTCGACCAGCTTGCGTTCGACCTTTTCCGTGTCGAATAAATCTCGACCCGAACAGATTGCTTCCTTGAAGTCCGGCTGCTTATGCATCCAGTCATAGATTGTGTCAACATGCACCCCGAACAGATTGGCCAATGCGGCGATATCCGCCCCGTTTCTGGAACAGGCATTATACGCCAGTTTGACATAGTCCGGTTTGTAATTGGATTTTCGGCCCATTTTTTCAGGTATAGGATTATTTAACTTTTTAAATTGTTTTTGTCTCCTGTTTGTTATTTGCTATTATTTTTCTACCATGAATTATTAACCGTCTAAATCTGGCCGGTAATAGCATATACGAAGAATTTGTTTGCTGTAATAATTTTAGCTGTATATATAAACAAAACATACAAAATAATATACTCTATATAATTTATAAAAAACAATAATTTTTCAGTCATTCTATAACCTTTATTCTCATATATATCCTGTCTTTTTCCCAAAATTTTCTCTCCGCTTCTAATTTTACAATTTGTTTGTCATCAACCCAAACAATTCCGGTCAGAGCATCTAAGACAAATTTTATTAGATTGTCCAAATCCGCATATTTTGGGCAATATCCCGCTGTTTTGTCTTTGTATTCAAAAATCATTTTTACGGCAATCGGGCCATCTATCAATTTTTCAGGTCTCGGATGAATTTGCTTTACAAAATCATCTTTTTGCCGCTTAGACGGGTCTACTGCCCATACCCGGCCGTTTTTGTGATAAACTCTCGGCCGCTTCTGCGGTATCGGCCGTTGCTGTACTTCGTAAATCAAATCTTTCATTTTTACCTATACAGCCGGCGGAATTGCACGAATTCAAACCTTGAAGTCTTCACGCCGTCCTTTTCTTCGGTTATCCGCTCGGTCGTGGATACATATAATATATCTCCCACATCGCAATCGTACAAGTAAGTAGCAAGTCCGCAGCAAAATGTCTGCTCGCCCATTAAGTGTATTTTAATGTCCTGTATAGATTTATCAAAAAGGATCATCTCCATAATCCGCCGCCCATATGGCAGAATATAATCGTCAAAGACCTGTTGTGTATCTTTTCTTGGGTCAATATTCGGAAAGCCCCAGTCTTGGAATTCAATCTCGCTTCCGGCTGGAAACAAATCTTTTGCTGCCTGCTTCTGTTTGTCCGTCCATCCGGCAATCGGATGGTTGGAGATATTAACAAATTTTGTCATAATTTTCCCCTTTCATCAGAATGTTCTCGTCATTACAGTACGGGCTAATAAACAATCTTTCCCGATACCTATTATTGTTTTTTCCGTTTTTTCTTAAGTTTGCATATCCGCCGTTAGCCTTCCACTCGACAATTCTCCACCCATTGCTGACAAGCTTGCCGTGTTCACCATCATACCCAGCAACTACAATTCTATAATTTGGATTATCGCCTCGCTTTAGACACCAATCCTCTACCTCTTTTGCGACCTCAAGCGAATCGTGATGATATATATTTTTGCGTCTATCGCTGACCCTGTACGGCGGGTCCATAAATATTCCGGTTGGTGCGTTCCTGCTTTGCCAATTTCCGCCGCAAACTCTTGACCAATCGCCGCAAACCACCTTAACGCATCGCAGCCGCTCCTGAAGAACACGCATCCAATCGTAGACAGCTTTTCCTTTCGCAGCAGTAATTCCGGCATCGTGGGCAAGAGTTGGTATCCGAAGTGAATCGCCTTTTGTTAGCCCGTTTCCAATCCAGCAGGAAGTTGCCCAAATCCAATATCCGGCCAATTTTGCATCGTGCCAATCCGGATTGGACATCAGCCCATCCAGCAGCCGCTGCTCATTGGCTATTAAGACTCTCCGGCGTGCAATCAAGTCGGCGTGGTTGACAGGCCAATCGCACCACTTTGCAACTTCGTCCGGCGAAAAGATTATCGAGCGCCAAACATTAGCGATAAACCCGTCTTTGTCGCAGATAATTTCGTAAATCTTTTCACGCTTTGTGGGTGGACGCCGGAGCAGAACTGCCCCGCTGCCGAAGAACGGCTCTATATATGTTTTGACGTCGCCGAGATAACCCCACACAACATCAGCTATTGATGACTTGCCGCCAAAATATGGAAATGGTGCTTTTATGATATTCATAAGATGTAAAACATTACAATCCGTTTAGCAAATCATCTTCCTTCTTTCCATTGAATTTTTTCGCCATATTCTTATCTCGGATTAGGTCAACAGCACATTTGTTTTGCCGGACAGCAGCCAGACATATTTCAGGGGTTTGGTTCTTGACATACTCCAGTGCCAGTCCGTCCCGAAGCACGGCGGCAAGATTTTTGCTTGTTGTTTGGTTTTTCATTTTGCCCGCTCCCTTTCCAGGTTTTATAAAGACCCGCCGGCCACGCACCGGCGGGCGGAAGTGAGAAGGAGAAAAAAATGAATCATTCCTTTAATCCAGCGGCAACACCTTCTGCTATTGATTTAGCAAGTGTCGCCTGCTCGCTGGTGTATTCCTTCAAATTTAATTGCGTTCCATCCTGCAATTGCAGGCCCAATGTTTCCAATTTTCGGTCCGTCAGAAAACTTATATAGGTAACTTGGCCGTACCGCACGTAGGTACAGCCGCTTATTGCTAATAGACATACAAATAGAAGTATTTTCATAATCGTTTCCCTTTTTATTATTTTACTTTATTTTTATGAAAAAAATCAATACTTTTCTAAACAACTGCGTTACTTTGCTTTTTCTTGCTGCTGCCTACCTTGCTTTGCTTTTGGAAGACATTGCCCTGCGTTGCCCCGCATCGCTTTTGCTTTGCTCGGCGCCGCCTGGCTTTGCTTTTGCTTTGCGCCTCGTCGCCACTCGTTGCAGAGCATTGCCCAGCTTTTGCCGTGCAAAGCAACGCCCCTCGTCGCCGCGCTTTTGCATAGCAATTCGTCGCCGCGCTTTTGCATAGCAATGCTTCGCCGCTCCAGGCGGCGCTTTTGCATAGCAATGCTTCGCCGCTCCAGGCGGCGCTTTTCCCCGCCCCGGCCGCGATTTGCTTATCTCCGCGCCGCAGCGCTTTTGCGTAGCGGCCCAAAGCATCTCGTCGCATTTCATCGCCGAGCATTTGCCTCGCTTCGCCCCTCGTCGCTGTGCGGTGCTTTTGCAGCTCCAGGCACATCGGCGCCTCGCATTGCTTTTGCTTTGCGTTGCGACGCAGCGCAAAGCAAAAGCAATG
>Ga0116191_1000656_pt1 | contig 29961 bp, 26 predicted proteins | sample AD_UKC111_MetaG_FD_89897 | JGI IMG/M metagenome (GOLD analysis project Ga0116191, IMG submission 89897) | Active sludge microbial communities of municipal wastewater-treating anaerobic digesters from Hong Kong - AD_UKC111_MetaG | ecosystem: Engineered > Bioreactor > Anaerobic > Digestate... | reverse complement strand
GAAGATAATATCAATCCAGCTTGGAATTATATTGTTTTGTTCATATTGTTCATAGGTATCTTTGGTATCTTGGTAAAAGACTTGGTTACTTTACAAGTAGCAGAAGGGGAGGAAATGCTTAGTAAATCTTTAACAAATAAAGTGAAGATTAAAACAGAACCAGCTTTAAGAGGTGCAATTTTAGACAGAAATGGTGTAGCTTTGGCACAAAATGTATCATCTATGAATGTATATATTCTCATTGAAAACTATTTGGACTCAGATGGATATGTAGAGGCTGAGAAATTACAAAAGACAGTTGATTTGTTGGCAGAGATACTTGGGGATAATTGGAAAAAGAATAAAAGTGATGGAAAGTCAGAATATTCTTCAATAATGGAAAAAATACTTTCAGTTCATAAGGAAAGTCCATATTTTCAAGAAATACTAATAGCAGAAGATATAGACAATGATACGGCAATAAAGGTAAAGGCCAATTTAGATAGACTTACTGGTGTATATATAGAAGATGGAAGTAAGAGATATTATCCTGAAAAAAATATAATTTCACACATCTTAGGATATACTGGAGATGTAACCGCTGAGGATCTTGAAAAGAAGGACTATGTTGATATAACTGATACAATAGGTATAACCGGAATAGAAAGAGAATATGATGAAAAACTCTTAGGTGAGCATGGGCAGGTTGCTTGGGAAGTGAATGCTGTAGGGAAGACTGTGTCAGATGAACCATATACCCTTAAAGAGCCTGTGGCTGGAGAAAATCTGTATTTAACAATAGATATTAATGCTCAAAAAGAGTTGTATTCTCTTTTAGAAAAAGGTGTAAGCGATTACAAGGCAATAGGAGGGGCTGGGATACTAGAAGATGTTACAAATGGTGAAATATTGGCATTGGTATCATTCCCTGGATATGATAACAATCCATTTGTCGGAGGTATTTCAAAAAGCGAGTATGATGCACTACTCAATGATCCTAAGAATCCTCTGCTCAATAGAGCTATAGGGGCACAAGTTCCTCCGGGTTCAACATTTAAAACAATAGTTGCTGCTGGAGCATTAGATGCCGGTGTGGTAACGAAGGATACTGTATATGTAAGTCGTGCAGGGTACACATTTTCAAGTGGGGCTCCATTCCAAGAATATGGAAATCATGCATATGGTGCATTAAACATGATAGATGCTTTTTCAGTGTCTTCTAATATCTATTTTTGTGAGTTGATCCGTCATTGGGATATGAATGCTCTTGTTCCATATCTCGAGAAATTTGGTATTGGTAAATATACGGGAATAGATTTACCTGGAGAAGCAGCTGGAAGGCTACCATCTCCATCAAACAAAATTGCATTGGCAAACACAACAAGTCCTTGGCTTGAACCCGTATGGTATCCAGAAGGTGATTCTTGCAACTCTGTCATAGGCCAGGGAATTACATTGGTAACGCCGTTGCAAATGGCAAATTGGACTTCAGCAATAGCTAATGGAGGAACACTGCGTACACCTCATCTTGCAAAGTATTTTGTTAATGAGAAAAAAGAACAGGAGCAGGTGGTATTTGAAGATATAGATAAAAATATAGTAAGTTCGAAGGCTCTAGAAGTTGTTAGAGAGGGTATGTATAGTGCTGTTAATGGTCCTAGAGCGACAATAACTGGGGTTGCTGGTATGAAGATAAAGGTAGCTGCAAAAACTGGTACTGCGGAGTTTGGAAAGCTGAACAAGAATGGAGAATATGAACACACGCATGCTTGGGTTACAACATTCTTTCCATATGAAAATCCAAAATATGTTCTTACGATATTTTTGGAAGATGGTGGGCAAAGTTACAATGCAACAGCAATAGCAAGATCAATGATTGATTGGATGATATCAAACGGATTGATTTAACAAAATTTTAATGTGAGTAGTATATCTTCGGTGCATGACAATCATAGAATACGAGGATAGAAGATACCCATATTTACTTAAACAAATATATGATCCGCCAAAGAGGTTATTCTGTTGGGGAGATGTAAATCTTTTAGACTTTGACCATATTTCAATTGTTGGGACACGTAATATTACTAATTATGGAAGGAATATAATTAGTAATTTTCTTACTGTAGATCTATGCAAAACAAATATAGCAATAGTAAGCGGTTTGGCTAGAGGTGTGGATGAATTTACACACAGTATATGTCTAAAAAGGAATATTAAAACAATTGCAGTTATACCCACAGGGGTATCTAGTATACGATATACAATTGCTGAGAAAATAATAAAAAATGGAGGACTTGTACTCTCCGAATTCCCTTCAGAAACAGTCATTCAAAAATATATGTTTGTTTTAAGAAACAGGATAATTGCAGGTCTTTCAATGGATTGTGTAGTCATTCAAGCAGGTCTTCACAGCGGATCCCTGATAACTGCAAAATATGCATTAGAAAACAATCGCAATGTGTATGTTGTGCCTGGAAGTATATATAGTCCTGTCTCTGCTGGATGTAACGAATTAGCAAAACAAGGTGCAGAACTTCTATGTGGGCTTGATGATTTCCGCAATTTAACAGAACCAATCACAAACCAGTACAAAATTCCATTAAAGATATAATGTATAATTACGAGTCAACAAGATATAACGGATAATGTAATTGCTTTCAAATGAACTGTGGGATATGATTACAACCATCGCTGATATGAAAAAAGGTGAAAAAACAAAAAAAATTGAAAAAGAAAAGGCGAAGACATCATCTTCAAAGCGACAGAGTAAGTATTCATACAAAAATCTGTTGATTGTAGAATCTCCATCAAAAGCTAAGACGATAAATAAATATTTGGGACCGGATTACAAAGTTATGGCAACGGTTGGGCATGTTATTGATCTTCCAAAGAGTAAACTTGGGGTTGATGTTGATAATGGATATGAACCAATGTATGAAAATATATATGGTAAAGGAAAGATTATAAAGGATTTGAAAAAAGCTATCCCAGAAGATGGAAATGTATATTTAGCAATGGATCCTGATAGGGAAGGAGAAGCAATAGCTTGGCATGTAGCGAATGTATTAAAGCTAGAAGATCCGAAGAGAGTAACTTTTCACGAAATAACAGAGGATGCAATAAAGGAAGCTATTAAGAATGTGGGAGAAATAAACATAGATTTAGTTAATGCTCAAAAGGCTAGGAGAGTTCTTGATAGATTGGTAGGCTACAAGCTTTCTGAATTGATTTGGAAAAAAATATGGTATGGTCTATCTGCAGGAAGAGTTCAATCGGTTGCTCTTAGGCTTGTTGTAGAAAAGGAAGAGGAAAGAGAGGCTTTTAATTCCGAGGAGTACTGGGAAGTTTCCGTAAAACTTAAGGATTCTTCAAATAAAATAGTAGTAGCACAGCTAAGCCGAAAAGATGGGAAAAAATATGTACCAAAGAGCAAAGAAGAAGTCGATGAAATTGAAAAAATAATTGGACATAGTCCATTTGTAGCAAAGGATGTAAGTAAGAAGAGTATTAGTAAACATGCATATCCTCCATTTACAACATCAACACTTCAGCAGTCGGCATACAATGGACTTGGTTTTTCTTCGAAAAAAACTATGGACTTAGCACAAATTCTGTATCAATCGGGATATATAACATACATGAGAACAGATTCTTTTTTCTTAAGCAGTAAAGCAGTAGAAAGTATTAGAAAACTTGTTGAAAAAAGGTATGGAAAAGAATACCTTCCAGAAAAGCCAAACTACTACAAAACAAAATCTAAAAATGCACAAGAAGCTCATGAAGCAATTCGTCCGACCGATTTTAATGTCTCAGAGGAAAAGATAGCAGGAGAACTAGGTGGTCAAGCTGGGAAACTTTACTCTTTGATTTGGAAAAGAGCTGTTTCAAGTCAGATGAAAAATAAGGAGGTTGAACAGCTCACTGTGTATACTGTACCAAAGGATGTTAAATCTCCAGAGTACATGTTTGTTATGAGTGGTGAGAGAGTAATATTTGATGGATTTAGGAAGGTTCTCGGTGGAGGGAGGAATAGTGATGATGATGTGCAAAAAATATCTAGAATTGAAAAGGGTGATGAATTTGAACTGCTAAGTTTTGCAAATGAGCAGAAGTTTACAGTACCTCCTGCAAGATATACTGAAGCCTCATTAATTAAAAAATTGGAAGAGCTTGGAATTGGCAGACCATCAACATATGCAACGATCATTTCAACAATTTCTGCAAGAGGATATGTCGAAAGAGAGGGAAAATCGATGTATCCAACAGATGTTGGAAGAGTTGTTACTAATTTCTTGAGGAATAATTTTAAGAAATTGGTTGACTATGAATATACTGCAAAAGTAGAAGATGAACTTGATGGTATTGCTAGAGGTGAAAAGAAATATGTTCCAGTAATAGATGCACAGTACAAGCCATTGATGGCAGATATAGCAAAAGCTTTGAAAGATGTGAATAAAGAAGATGTGGTAATACTTGGAGATTCTGAAGAAAAATGTCCCATTTGTGGAGGAAAAATGGTTGTTAGGGTTGGAAGGTATGGGAAGTTTTTAAGTTGTGCAAAGTTTCCTAAGTGTACAGGAATGAAAGATATATCTGGAGTTGTTGAGAATTTAGATTTTGAAAAGTATGCTCATCCTACAGAATGTCCTGTTTGTAAATCAAGGCTTGTTCTTAAGAGTGGAAAATATGGTAAGTTCTGGGCTTGTGAAAATTATCCAGAGTGCAAAGGTATAGTTCCTCTACTATTGAATGAAAAATGTCCTAAGTGTGGAAGTAATTTAGTGGAAAAAAGGGGTAAATGGGGTCGTACATTTATTGGATGTAGTGGTTATCCAAATTGCCGATATATCAAAAAAGAGCGTAAGCATAGGAAAAAAACGGTTTAAGAAATTTTTCATTTTCAGAATGTATGGTATTGGAATATGCTTCCGAGAGAGAAATGTTTGAAATATGGAGTTGATAACCTATCTGATATGGAATTGATAGCTATTATAGTGGGTAGTGGAGTTAAGGGGAAAGATTTTATGTCTGTTGCAAAAAGTACATTGTATTTGATTAGAAAGAGATTGGAGGATGGAAAGAGTCTTTCGGTGACAGATATAGATTCAATTTCTGGGATAGGTCCTGTCGTTGCTATGAGAATTTTATGTGGTATAGAGTTGGGTAGGAGGCTGTATGAACCTCAAGATGCGAATAAATGTTTTGTGAGGGATTCGGCAGATGCCTATGGTGTGCTTAAAGATATAGGGAGGAAGAAACAGGAATATGTTGTTGCTTTGTTTCTTAATTCTAGGTTTGAATTGATAAAGAGAAGAACAATATGTATAGGGAGTATTGATGGAGTATCAATTGCTCCTAGGGATGTAATAATTCCAGCATTAGAATTGAATGCAAATAGTGTGATTATTGCTCATAATCACCCCTCTGGAGATTCCACGCCGAGTAGGGAAGATGAGGATATAACGAGAAAGTTAAAAATGGGAATGGATTTGGTAGGAATTACTCTTTTAGACCACATAGTTATAGGGAAGGACGAATGGAAGCGTATAGAGATTTAATTTACTTGCATCAGTAACATTTCGCATGTATAATCAGCCTGTTTAATATCTCATATATTTCTGACCGATCCTGGGTGATATATGTAAAATATATTCCCCTTCAGAAATATTTTTTAAAAGGAAAGGAAAAAATATGGCAGAGACCAAAAAAGAAGTCTTGGAGAAAACTGAGACTAAAAATAAAAGTTTTCAATTACCAGAGTTAATAGATTTATTAAAAGCAGGATGTCATTTTGGGCACAAGAAGAGTGCATGGGATCCGAGGATGGAGAAGTACATATATGAGGAGAGGAATGGAATTCATATAATAGATTTGGTCAAGACATCAGAGGAGTTAGAGAAGGCCTTAAATGCGTTGTCGAAATATAGTGAGCAGGGGAATATTTTAATTGTTGGAACAAAGGGGCAGGCAGCAACAATAGTACAGAATTGTGCACTTCAAAATGGGATGTTTTACATAAACAGAAGATGGCCAGGTGGTCTTTTTACAAATTTTGATGCTATTAAAAAAAGTGTGGAAAACCTTTTGAAAATGGAAGAGGATTTGGCAAAGGGAGGAGAAGGACGAGTAAAGAAGGAAATGCTTGTTATGCAGAAAGAAGTTGATAGATTAAACAAAATATATAATGGTATTAAATTTATGGATGAGCTACCTTCTGCAGTTATAGTCATCGATAGCAAGGTAGAGGAGAACGCTATAAAAGAGGCAAGGAATATGAATATTCCAATAATAGGGCTGATAGATACTAATTGTAATCCTGATGTAATAGATTATCCAATACCTGCAAATGATGATTCCATAAAGAGCATAACTTTGTTTGTGAATCTGTTTGGAAATATTTGTGGTAAGACAAAGAAGGCGGAATCAGTAATTTCATTAAGGAGGGATCATGAAGCGAGGCTAGAGAGGTTGCATAGAGAATATTTAGAAGAAAGAGAAAGAAAACAGAAAATGGAGGAAGATGACAGGGAGAGAATGAAGGCTTTGAGAGAGGGTAAGGTAAAGACAGATAAGGAGTTTTCTGTTGTAAGGATAGTAAAGAAGGAAAAGAACATAGATGCTGAGATAGAGGCTGCAGAAAAAGCAAAAGCAAAAGAGGATGAGAAATCAATAGAAGAACTTAATTTGTCATCTCGTATAGTAAAATCTTTAATGGAGGCAGGAATTTCCAATGTTAGAATGTTGAAGAATATGGGAAGAGAGGAGATTAAGAGTATTAAAGGAATAGGAGAAAAAGCTTTGGAAGAAATAGAAAAAGCAATAAAATAAATTATTAGGTAGTTCATATGAGTATATCGTTAGAGGATATTAAAGCTTTGAGAGATAAAACGTCTGCTGGTATTGGATTATGTAAAGAGGCTTTGGAGCAGAGTGGTGGTGATTTTAATAAGGCAGTAGAGTATGTAAATGCAAGGAGTGATGTTATTGGGAGATTAAGAAATCTGACTGGGGCAAAGATAGGTTTATGTAAAATAGCATATGATGATGCTGGGAAAGATTTTGAGAAAGCTGTTGAACTAATAAAGGAAAGAGGATGGGATTCCCCTATAGAAGAAGAGGAAGAAAAAAAGGAAGGGATAATAGAATGTTATGTGCATGGGAAAGATGGGAGATTAGTGTCTCTTGCTGAGGTTAATTGTAAAACAGACTTTGTTTCAAAAAATGATGACTTTAGAGCATTTGCACATGAAATTGCTCTTCAAGTTGCTGCTATGAAGCCAGAGTTTGTTGATAAGGACGATATATCTAAAGAAAAGATAGCAGAACTTAAAGCAATTTTTGAAAGAGAGGCACAAGAGGAGAATAAACCTAAGGAAATGATAGAAAAAATTGTAGAAGGTAAGTTGAATAAGTACTATTCTGAAAAATGTCTACTTCAGCAGAAGTGGTTTAAAGACGAATCTAAGACAATAAAGTCCCTTTTAGATGAAAATGTTCAGAAATTTGGAGAGCCTATAAAAATCTCAAGAATTCTTGTCTGGGAGCTTGGAAAATAGTCCCTCGGCTTGTTGAATTTTGCCATTTGGTATACAATAAATCCATAATATTTTACATATAAATATATGGATTTAACAGCCTTTCAAAGAGACATAGATAGGTGTGTTGCTCACATTAAAGAGGATCTCTCACAAATACGGACTGGGAGGGCCACAAGTGAGTTAGTTGAAGATATTCCTATCAGAGCCTATGATACCGAATCACCTGTTAAAAATCTTGCAAATATAAGCATAATGGATTCAAAGACGATATGTATACAACCTTGGGATAAAGGTATAGTTGAAAATATAGGGAAAAGTATCACTTCTGCCAATCTTGGCTTCTCTTCAATTGTAGAAGGAGACCGAGTGTTAGTGAAAATCCCTGACTTAACGGAAGAAAGAAGAAAAGAATATGTAAAAATAATGAAGGATAGAATAGAAGATGGAAGAGTTGCTGTTCGTCAGGTAAGGCAAAAGTATATGAAAGAAATAGATGAAGAGGAAAAAGGGGGACTTTCAGAGGATGAAGCTGACAGATTGCGAGATGAAGTTGAAAAGATTGTAAAGGAAACAAATACTTTGATAGAGGAGATGAGGGAAGAGAAAGAGAAGGATCTATTAACGATATAAAATATGATGTACAGAGATGCTTGATATCATAGTTAACATACTTTTGGTTGTTTTTGTTCTTGGGATTCTTGTATTTGTCCATGAGTTTGGACATTTCATCGCAGCAAGATCAATAGGAGTTAAAGTTTTTGAATTCTCCTTGGGTTTTGGCCCTAAAATTATTGGTAAAAAGCATAAAGGCACTCTTTATTGTATTCGTGCTTTTCCAATTGGTGGATATGTAAAGATTTTAGGTGATGGAGACCCAGGGGAAGAGGAAAAGGTAAGTAGAAAACTCTGGAGAACTGCAAACTTAGCAACTAGAAGTAAAATTCAGCAAATTTATGTGATGTTAGCAGGAGTTACAATGAATTTACTGCTAGCAATTTTTGTATATTACATTGTTTTAGGAAATTCATCTTGGAAATTGTATGTTAATGCAGATTTGTCAGGATTTACCCCTGTAGGGGCAAGTATAGGAAGAGAAAAGATAGGAGATGTTGAATATCTTGAACTAAAGGAAGATGGTAATGCAGAAAAAGCAGGTATGCCAAGTAAAGGGGAGATTGTATCAATTGATGGGAACGAAGTTGTGTATAGTAATGATATTTCAAAGTTTATTAAGCAGAAAAAAGGGCAGAGTGTAGATATAAATGTGTGTACTGTAGAAGGTGAAAAAATATGTAAAGATTACAATGTTCAAGTTTCAGATGAAGGAATTATCGGTATTGTCACGACATCAAACTATGTATATTTCGTTTCATATGCTGAGCATAAAGTTAGTGCAGGATTCTCACATTTAGTCAACAATGTAAAGTTAATGGGAATGATTTTGTCAAATATGTTTGTAGAAGCAAAAAGTACAGGTGATTATTCTGATCTATCTAATTCAGTTTCTGGACCAATTGGAATGTATTATGTTCTAAGTAGTTTTAAAAATGAAGGAATTATCACATTACTTGGTGTAGTTGCAGATCTTTCGTTATCTCTTGCAATTATGAATATTCTTCCAATACCTGCACTAGATGGAGGAAGAGTTTTTATTCTCTTTTTGGAAGGTCTAATTCGGAAAGATTTAAGCAAAAATGTCGAATCTGCAATCATAAATATCAGTTTCATATTTTTGATGCTTTTAACTGTAGCAGTTATGGTAAAAGATATTGTGAATATAAATGAAATTAAAAGTATGTTTGGTTGATGTGTATAGTGAACTTGATTTTTGTATGATATAATCCACGGAAGATATTAATTAAAAGGAGGTTTTATGTCTGTAATCGTACACTCTAACGAAAATATAGATAGTGCACTTAAGAGGCTTCATAGAGAAGTTCTGCGCGAAAAGATTCTTGAGACTTACAAAAATAAAGCATACAGAATCAAAAAAGCAGATTTGAAAATAGCCAAAAGAAGAGAATGGGCGAAGATGAAGAGAAGAAGAAGAGCTGCATCAAGAAGGGCAAGATAAATTGTTGTTGTCTGTAAGTTATGCTGTCAGTAGAAAGTTTGCGAAAAGATATGTTTGAGTTCGCAAAAGAAGGGGAGGAAAATAAGGTAAATATCCTCAGGATTGTTTTGTCCGAGATTAAGAATAAAGAAGTGGAATTGGGACATTCTCTAAATGAAAGTGAGATAGTAGAGGAAATCAAGAGAGAAACGAAAAAGATAGCCGATTCGATAGAGCAATTTCAAAAGATGGGAAGAGAAGACCTGCTTAAAGTGGAGAATGAACAGTTGGAGCTTTTGAAAAAATATTTGCCAGAACCTATGAATGAAGATGAGATTAAAAGTTTGGTGTTGGAAAAAATAAAAGAGATAGGTGATGGAAATCTTGGAAAAATAATGGGAGCGGTTATGAAGGAAGTAAATGGAAGAGCTGAGGGGAGTGTTGTAAAAGGTATAGTAGAGTCATTGCTGAAATAATTGGATGATATGAAGATTACTATTCTCAACTGGGATGAATTATTGAAGGTATCAAATATTAACGGTCTGTTAAAGGATAATTTGAATGTACTACTTGAAAAGAATTTTCATGTACAAAATATTTCTGCTGTGAATATTATATTTGTTAGTTCTGAGTATATAAAAAGGCTGAATAGGCAGTTCAGGAAGAAGAATGATGTTACAGATGTGTTATCTTTTGACCCTTATGGACAAGGACTTCCTGCAGAGGTATATATATGCCCAGAGTTCATATATAAAAATACTAAAAAGAAAAATTTTGAAGAAGAAATTATGCGTGACATTATTCATGGAATTCTTCATGTATCTGGTTACAATCATAAAGGCAGATTTAATGAAGAAAATGCAAATCTAGAAGAAATGTTTGTAATGCAGGAAAATATATTACAAAATATACAAAATGAAGTTAATAACAGGGCTGGGAAATCCAGGAGAAAAATACAAAAACACAAGGCATAATGCAGGATTTATCTGTATTGATTCACTGTATGAAAAACTAAGTGATTTAGATGAGTTTTGCATGACAGAATGGAGTAGAGATAAATTTTCTAATTCGGAAATTGCTTTTTTAAAAATAGGAAGTGAAATAAAGGTGATACTACAAAAGCCTCAAACTTATATGAATAATTCTGGAAGTGCGGTTTTGGAATTAGTTCGAATGTATAAAATATCAGATTTAAAAAATGACTTTATACTGATGCATGATGATTTGGATATAGAATTGGGGAAGATCAAAATTCAAATGGGGAAGGGTCCTCATGGGCATAATGGAGTTAATGATGTTATCTCAAAATTAAAAACAGATGAATTTAGAAGTGTTAGAATTGGAATAGAGAATAGAAAAAATGACAAAATAGATGGTGAGGATTTTGTTTTAATGAATTTTACTGAAGACGAAAGAAAAATCCTTAATGATGCAGTGGCAGATACGATGGAACAAATATTGAATTTAGCGCTGAATTAGTTACTTCTGTATATACACATGACTATTTTCATTTATATATGATTCAAGCAGTACATTGTAGCCATGCATTTGAAGTACTTTATCATCTGGTAAAACAATAGCTATATTATTTCCTTCGAGTGTAATTCCCGCATTGATTATTTTCCCAGAGTCTTTTTGAATGAATAGCAATTTTCCATAGGGAAGCCCAACTGATTCATCTGTGTTTAATTCAATCAAAATATCTTGGCTCTGCAAATAGTTAAACAAAACAGTAATATAATCGGTTTTTTTAGACGGATATTTCTTCTGTTCACTGTTTTTTACAATATAGTCATTAAGTACTGGCTCGATTGGCAAATGAGCATCAAAATATGTTTGAGATACAAGCCTGTATGCGTCAAATCCTCCAAAAGAATAATGTATTTTAGGATTTGCTGTCCACTTGTGTGAATTCACAATATTCAGGGCGGAATCAGAAATATCAACAGAATTAGCTTTTAATATGTTATTCTTACCATCATTTCCAATGTCCATATCATCAGAATCAATCAAACGGTCATAATCTATATCGTAGTTAATAGAGCCGTCAGGACCTTTCATTTTTGAGTTATTGTATGTGTATTGCGAGATTATAACCATTGAAACAAATAGTGCTACAGAAAGAGCAGTTAGTGACTTTAGTAATATATTGACAGCTTTATTGCTCTTTAGTGCTTTTTTGTAGATGAGACCAATAAATATGAAGATAGCAAGTATTTCTAGTGCAAACATAGGAGAAAATACGTACGGTAAGAAGAGATTTTGAGTGTCAAATACTTGCAAAATTCCAAATTTAACTTTTGCAAGTGGATAGAAGAATGCTATTCCAGTATCAGTTAACATGTGTGACATAGTAGATATCAAGAATGTGTCCACAATTATATTTAAGAGATTAAGTGAAATTGCATTTTGATTTTTCTTGTTGAGGGTATTAAAGATTGGTCTTGTGAGAAGTTTAAGAATGATCCATAGCAGAATATAAATGATTGGGTAGTGGGTGAGCATTTGATGATGCTGGTATGTTGGAACATTTAAGAGTAACGCTAGGAAAAAATCGAAATCAGGAAGTATGCCGAAAAATAGAGAAAAAAGAGAAACGATTACACGCTCCTGAGTTTTTAATTGGTCTATTCTCTTTTTTTGGATTGCTTGGTTTGCTATGTAAGCTATTGGCCCATGTGCGATTATCATATCTGTTTGCTAGTCATTCTAAATTAGTGAAACCATTATACTACAGTTTGCGATTTTCATTCGTGGCAGGTTCTACCTAGGTCCAACCTAAAGTTCATAATATGAACAGATAGATTAATATATTGGGGTTATTAGAACAGGTAGCGACTACAGAGAAGTAAGAAAAACTGGACTGTTTTTCAGAAGAAATTTAGTAGTGGCACAAATATTTGATATAAAGGGTTAGCCTAGGTTCACCCTAAATAATAAAAGAAAGCCATTTTAAGGGCGAAAATGGCATATTATTTAATATTTATTTTGGATATTTGAGTAGTTAGATATGTTGAGAAATCTTTTTCTGCTGGTGAGAACTGGATTCTTGTTATACCTAGGCAGAACCTTAAGTGTGATAGAATATGCGAGTGAAAAGTACTAATGGAGGATATAAATTACTATTGGAGTTGCTTGCTAGCGGATACCAGAATTTGGCTGATGACGTTATTTCTCTGAAAAAAATTTCTGGAGTGCATCCTGATTTTTATCAACTTACCGCAGAACTTTTGGGAGAAGTTCTAAACAAGAGTGTTTGGATTTTAGTTCCCAATGATGATAATGCTTCTAGGACAGAAGCATCCCAATTATTGCTTAATGTTGGGGGTAAATTTGTTCTTGATGACTTTGTAAAACTGGGATATCAGAGAGTGGAAAGAGTGTGGAATGAGGGAGAAATTTCAATCTTAGGAGATGTAGTTGTAATTTGGCCATTTAATTCCGATAATTTAATAAGGCTTTCAATATTGGGAGAAAATATTGAAAGTATGGATATAATAGAAGTTCTCAGCAGAAAGAAAATTGGAGAATTAAAAACAAAAGTATTCTCGGATAATTCATCATCCATTGTTATAGGCAATGATAAATGTAGTGATTTTGTCCGCATATATGCAACTGAAGACGAAGAAGAAATATCAAATAGTGTTAATTTGAATATAGAGAAAATCCCTGGTGCAGAAAACTATTCTTCTCCTAAGAATATTTGGAGGATTGTTGAAAATTACAAAACGCGTGGGTATAGAATTATTTATTTTACAAATGATGCCGATAATTATGAATATGACCTTACTGAGCATGAGAAATCATGCATAGATCAAGTGATTCTAAGAAAAGGCTCAGAGCAACAGAGTATAAAGGAAGGCTTCGTTTCTGGAATATCTAAAATTGTTGTTTTAACAGATAAAGAGGCTGTGGGTGAGATAGATCTGTCAGATTTTGAGGATGTGAAAAATAAAATGGACCTGTCAACTGCGGAAATTTTGAAAAAAATTGTTCCGGGAGATTATGTTGTGCATAAAGATCATGGAATTGGGAAATATGTTGGCATTAAAGAAAGAGATTCGAAATATTATTTAGAAATAGCTTATGCTGGAGAGGATAGGCTTTTTGTCCCTCCAAGTGCTTCTGGAAAGATTACTAAATATATAGGGGCAGGAAGGGGGAAACCGATTTTAACTGGTTTGAATAGTGGGTTATGGAAAAGAATTTCAAAGAGAGCGAAAGAAAGAGCAGAGGAGGTCGCAAAAGAATTACTTCAATTATATGCCTTAAGAGAGACACAAAAGATTGAACCAATTATCAAGAGTGAAGATGATATAGAGGAGTTGAATTTGTTTATAAAGCAATTCAAATTTGAAGATACTGACGATCAAATTTTAGCGACCTCTCATATAGTTTCTGATTTCCAAAAGAAAAAGCCCATGGATAGGCTTCTTGTTGGAGATGTGGGATATGGAAAGACTGAAATTGCAATGCGTGCAATATTTGCTGTAGTAAATGCTGGTTACCAAGCTGTTCTTTTAGCACCTACTACGATATTAACTCAACAGCACTATCGAACTTTGCAGGATAGGTTTAAAAATTATCCAGTCAGAATATCTTGTTTATCTAGATTTATTTCGTCGAATGATAAAATGCAGATTTTGAACGATTTAAGAGATGGAAAGATTGATATAGTTGTTGGAACTCACAGTCTTTTGGAAGATTCTGTACAATTCAAAAATTTAGGATTGCTTGTTGTTGATGAGGAGCAAAAATTTGGTGTCAAACAAAAAGAAAAGATAAAATCTAAAAGGGTTACATGTAATGTATTGTCTTTAACTGCGACACCCATTCCTAGGACTTTGAATATGGCACTGTTGGGAATACGAGATATTTCTGTACTTGCGACTCCACCATTGGGAAGATTGGAAATAATTAATAAATTTGAAAAGTTTAATTGGGAAAGTGTTAAAAATGCAATTGAATTTGAGTTGAAAAGAAATGGGCAAGTGTATTTTTTGCATAATAGAATTGGAACAATAGAATATGTATACAATGAGTTGACCAAAATGTTTCCTCATCATAGGATAGGGATAGCTCATGGCCAGATGAGTGTACAAAATTTATCTAGTGTAATGACTCAGTTTATAAATGGGAATATAGATATTCTTCTTTGTACGACAATAATTGAAAATGGTCTTGACATCCCAAATGTTAATACTTTAGTAATTGATGACATGACTATGCTTGGTCTTTCACAAGCCTATCAAATAAGGGGGAGGATAGGACGCTCCAAAGTTCAGGCCTATGCTTATTTCTATTATGAAAAATTAAGAGGGAATGCAAAATTAAGACTTGAAGCTATAAGGAATTCACAAGAGTTAGGGTCTGGTTTTTTGCTTTCAAATAAAGACTTAGAAATTAGAGGGGCAGGGGATATTTTAGGTAAGAACCAATCAGGAGCAATAAACTCTGTGGGCTACGGATTGTATTCTGAGATGTTGAATGAGGCGGTATCTAGCTTAAAACCTATGAGTAAATAAAGTTCACTTGGCAAAGATGTTCAGTTCGTTTAGTATATACATACTATGTCTTCTGTTTTGTATCAAAAATATAGAGCTCAAAATTTTGATGAATTGTACGGTCAGGAAAATGTTATAAGACTCCTGAAAAATGCTGTAAAGAGAAATAAGATAGCACAAGCATATTTATTTGTTGGATCAAGGGGAACTGGAAAAACTTCTACAGCAAGAATTCTTGCAAAAGCAATAAACTGTCTTAATCCGCAGGTAGATGGTAATCCATGTAATGAGTGTGAGAATTGCAAAAGTATAACAGATGGAAGATTTTTAGATTTGATTGAAATAGATGCTGCTTCTAATAGAGGTATCGATCAAATACGTGAATTAAAGGAGAAGATAGAGTTTTCTCCATCTGAAGGAAAATATAAGGTGTATATAATAGATGAAGTTCACATGCTTACGACAGAGGCCTTTAATGCTTTGTTGAAAACATTGGAAGAACCTCCTGCTCATGTAGTTTTCATATTGGCAACAACAGATGTGTACAAGCTTCCACCGACAATACTTTCAAGATGTCAGAGATATGATTTTAGGCTTGGAACTGATGAGGAAATTAGAAATTTAATAAAGAAGGTGCTAAAGAATGAAAAGATTTCAATGTCTGATGAAGCTGTTAATATAATAGTCAGAAAAGCAGAGGGAAGCTACAGAGATGCGCTTTCAATTCTAGATGTTGTATACAGTGGACAAGATGTTAAGGATAATGAAATAACAGTAGAAGAAGTGAGAAGGGTTTTAGGATTGCCAGATTCAGAAAAAGTAATAATACTTCTTAAGTATTTAATTGAGGGAAATGGTTCTAAATGCCTTGATATTTTGAATTCTTTAGAAGAATCTGGAACAAATTTACAGCAATTTACAGAATATGTACTGGATGTTCTTGAGGAGATTCTTTCAGAAAAAATAAAGGGAGATGTAAGTAAGGAATACAAGTTTATACAGCAGTGCGATATTCATACAGTTCATAAATTGATAAATTTGTTTTTAGAAGCAGAGAACAGGATTAAGTATGCAGGGAATCAGTTGTTAGTGCTTGAAATGATTATTCCAGAAATGATGAAGCCAACGGCAAATACGGAAATAGCTATGATAAACAAGGATGTTAAGAACAAGATAAAAAAGCAAGAAGGGAATGAGGAGAAGGTCATAGAAAGTAGTTCTGAGAATAGTGTATCTGCGGTTAGTTGTGAAATCTCAGTGAATGAGATTAAGGCGAAATGGGATACCTTTATTACTGAGATTAGGCCATATAATGGTCATCTATATGCATTTCTTGGAGGAGCAAATATAGTTTCTTTTGAAAAAGGTGTAATCAATTTAGAGGTTCCTTTTCAATTCCATAAAGAAAGAATAGAGATTCCAAAAAGCAGAAATATAATATCAGAAGTATTTAATAGGGTCTATGGAACAACGTGTAATGTAAGTTGTAAGGTTAATGCGTCAATAAAGCCAGTAGATAAATCTGATGCAGACTTTGTATTAAGAAATCTTCCTGCTCAAGATAAAAGTAAAGAAAAGAAAAAAGGTGATCCTACAGTGAAAAATTTTAATAAGAAAATAGAGGCAATATTTGATGGTGTGTAAGTTTTTGTTTTTTTCCTGATATAATGTATAGTGTGGCCAGATATAAATTAATATTTTTGATACTATGTTGAATCCTGTAGAAGTAATAAAAATGCAAAATGAAGCTAAAAAACTTCAAAGTAAGATGAGAGAGAAAAAAATTAAAGGGGAATCGAAAGATGGTTTGATTTGTATATATATGAATGGTGCACAGGAGCTTGAAGATGTTCATATAGATGAGCAATATCTTGAGGTTGGAATGGAAGATGAGATAAGAAAAGGGTTTAAGGAGGCTTTTAAGGATTATCAGAAGAAACTACAAAAGGAGATGGTGCAAGATATGGATATAGATCAATTAAAAAATATGTTTAAGTAGGCGATATGTCAGTATTACCTTCCAGTGTAGAAAAAGTGATAGAGGAGTTTGGGCGTCTTCCTGGCGTGGGGCCTAAGTCGGCGTCAAGGATGGCATACCACTATTTGAGATCTTCAAATAAAGATGCATCTAAGTTAGCGGAAGCTTTAATTGAAATGGAGAATAGTGTGAGAACTTGTCCTAAGTGTTTTAATGTAACAGACAAAGAAGTGTGTGATATATGTTCAAGTCCTTTGAGAAAGAATGATAAAGTATGTGTTGTAGAGGAGCCTCTTGATGTTGTAGCTTTTGAGAATTCTGGAATATATGATGGATTATATTTTGTGCTTGGAGGGGTAATTTCTCCAGCAGAGGGTATAGGAGCAGAGGAACTTCGTTTTCCTCAACTCAAAGAAAGGATTATTGAGCTTTTAAAGGAGGAAGAAACTGTCGAGATTATAGTTGCTACTAATCCGAGTTTAGAAGGGGAGGCGACTGCAAGTTATGTGATTGATCTTCTTGGTAGTTTAGTTAAGGATGGAAAGGTTAAAATGACTAGATTGGCAATGGGGTTGCCTACTGGAGCTGATCTTGAATATGCTGATAGGTTAACATTAAAAAGAGCTTTAGAAGGAAGGAGGGATATTTAATGAAACTATATTCTTCTTTGGATGGAAAAGTAGTAGATATAGTAACAGAGAATCCGCAGGAGGTAAAAATATATAGTTGCGGTCCGACGGTGTATTACGATATGCATTTGGGAAATATTAGGGCATATGTTGACTGGGATATTCTTCATAGAGCATTTGAATATTGTGGGTATAGTGTAAAACGGATTATGAATATAACTGATGTAGGTCATATGACATCTAGCAATGATTATGGGAGTGATTTTGGCGAAGAAAAAATGGACAAAGAGGCATTAAAAGAAGGGCTTCAGCCCCTTGATATAGCCAATAAATATATAGATTCGGTTCTAAGAGATTTTAGAATGTTGAATATACTTACTCCTAGTGGGCAAGAGATTACTGAAGATATAGATCATACGAATATTGGCAAATATGGGTGGACAAGAGCTACGGAATATATAGATGAGATGATATCCATGATAAAGCGGATAGAAGGAAATGGATACACATATGAGACTGCTCAAGCATTGTATTTTGATGTAACAAAAATTCCTGATTACACGATATTTACGGGACAGGAGCTTAATGAGAAGGCAGAGGGAATGCGAGAGAATGTAAATGTAGATCCAGACAAAAAAAATCCAGCTGATTTTGTATTATGGATGAAAAGGGTAGGGCGATATCAAAATCATATCATGAATTGGGATTCTCCATGGGGAAATGGATTCCCAGGTTGGCATATAGAATGTTCGGCAATGGGGACTTCTGTCCTTGGTGAGCATATAGATATTCATACTGGTGGAGTTGATCATATTCCAGTACATCATACTAATGAGAGAGCTCAGAATATTGCTGCTTTTGGACAGCCAGTTGTTAAATATTGGATTCATAATGAATGGCTTGTAAACAAAGATAATGAGAAGCTTTCAAAAAGCAAGGGGGCAGACACATTAAAAGAGACTTTAGAAAGAGGGTATGATCCAATGGATATTAGATACTTTTTTATGGCTGTTAATTACCATAGTAAGATTAATTTTTCATTTAATGCTCTTGATGGGGCAAGAAGTTCTAGGCTTTCACTTGTGACTAGGATTAAAGAATTAGGAAATGAGGTGGGTAATGTTATTCCAGCGTATGCAGATATGTTTAAGAAGGAACTAGAAAATAACTTGAATATGTCAGGTGTTTTGGCTGTTGTTAATGAGATGCTCCGTTCACAAGAAGATAGTAGTGACAAACTTGCAACTATGCTTAATTTCGATAAAGTTTTGGGTCTTAACCTTAAGGGGAGTTTAGGTGGGGGTAAAACAGAAGAATACATTGAGGGACAAAATGCAGAGCTCGATATTCTTCTAAAAGAGAGACAGAAGGCTAAGTTAAATAAAGATTATGAGAAAGCCGATGCTATCCGTAATAGGATAGCCAATCTTGGGTATATGGTAATAGATTCACCTTCTGGGCAGAGTGTGAAAAGAATTTAAATATGGAACAAAATACATTGTCTGTACAATTGGACAGGGAAGAGATGAAGAAGGTAGAAAGTATCTTGGTCGATAGCGGTTGGACTAAGTATCCCTCTCCAAGTAGGTATGTTGTTTTGTATATGAAGAATGGTGTGGGTTCTGTATGTTCTGTCTATTCATCTGGGAAAATTGTTTTTCAAGGAAAAGAAGGTTTTGAAAAGGTGGTGAGAATGATTAAGGAGAATGAAGTAGAAACAATTAATCCTCATTTGGGTGTTGATGAAGTAGGGAAGGGAGATTATTTTGGTCCTCTTGTTGTTACTGCATGTTTTGTGAATGCTGATTTCATAAGTAAGTTCTCTTCTTTGGGAATTGCTGATTCTAAGAGGTTATCAGATGGAAAGATTTTAAAAATATATTCAGTTATTAAAAAATATCCGTATTACTATTCCTCGATTGTGTATCCTCAGGAATATAATAGGTTGGTAAAAGAGGTTGGGAATGTTTCAGTTGTATTGGCAAGACAGCATTCAAAAGTTGTAGAGATGGCATTGAAAGATTTGAAAGCTAAGGGAATAAGATGCGATTATGTTGTAATAGACCAGTTTTCTAATACTAAGAGCAGAATATCTAATGAGCTTGGAGTCTTGGGACGCAGTATTAAGGTTTATCAATTTCATAAAGGAGAATCAGATATTGCAGTAGCTTGTGCTTCTGTCCTAGCTAGAGGGATTTTTCTTGAGGAGATGAAAAAAATGGAGGAAAAGTATAGTCTAAGTTTTCCAAAGGGTGCTTCCAATGTAATTGATTTTGCTAGGGATTTTGTAAAGGAATATGGGGAAGATGAACTTAGTAAAGTTGCAAAGGTAACATTTAGAACAACTAAAAAAGTTATTTTTGGGGGTTAGCCTTTTCGTTTTTTCCTTTTTGAATATCTTTTATGAAGACAACAACAAAATAGAGTGGGAGTATAGGAATTAGGATTATTGCAATTTGTATTATTGGATTTACTTTTTCTTGGATAGTTACGAGGTTGTAGTTTTGGTCTATACCATTGTAGAAGTATGCATTTATCTGTCTTGGAAAGAAAATATCTTGTATTGACCATTGATTAACTACGAACTGCTCCTGAAGCGTACCCCCAGGGTATATCTTTTGCTCTGTGCCATTTATCTTGAAGTATGTTGGTTGCAGATGTGATTTGTTGTTAAATATTTGAATTTCCCCAGAGGGTTTAATTACATAACCAGATGTATTCTGTACGGTATAGGATATTTTTATTGGTCTAAGAAAAGGAATTCCATGGTCAGTGATTTCTACTTGTGCATTATACTGTACAGATTTTTGTTCTGTATCAACCAGATGCATTACAACGAGATGTGACATATTTGCAGTCAAACCGACTTCTGTCTGTGTTGTAGAGGATTGGTCTGACGAAGTTGTTTTTAATACTATTAGATTGAAGTATGTACCATTTGGTAGGGTATCGGAGGGGGATATAGTGTAATTTATTTGTGTTGATCCTCCAGATGGGATGGTATATGTTTTTTGTTGTGTCTGCACAAAGATGTTTGTTATAGTGTCAATCATTGTTTGACTTTGTGCGTCATATAGGAAAACAACTGGAGTAATTGTTATCTCCTTGTTTTCATCATTCGTGAATGTCACTTGCTCATTGATTGCCTGTCCTTTTGTAATGACTACTTCATTTGTAAAAGGGGATATCTGCATAGATGCAAATGTCTGTTTCGGAGAGATAGCCAGCACGAAAGCAAACAGAAAAATTGCTAAAGGCAGTTTTCTTTTGAACATTTCTAAATATTTTAACGTGAATTTAATCTTTTTTTGCGTTTCTTAACCTTCACTAATACTACTATTAAAGCTATTGTGATTGCAAATAGTAGTATGTATTTCCACGGAATTATATAGAATGATGTTTGAGCTAGTAGAGGAGCAAAACCGGGTTGTAATTCCCTGTATGTAACTATTAGTTCTGCCTTTATTGGGCCTACAGCAAGTTGCTTATTTTCTGTAATGAGCTTATCAGTCCACTGGGTTGTATAATTTCCAGTATTATCCCTAAGAAGGCTTTGTGAATTTGCATTAAATTTAATTCTTGCAATTTCTTTGTTGAATATATTTGTAAGAATGATCTCGCCTGTAGGTGATATGTGTGTGTCTCCCGTATTGTTTATAATAGTGGTAAACAGTACAGATGGCTTCTCATATATATTTTTGCTCGTCTTAAATGTAAGAAGTTCTGCACTTTCAACAAAATTATCTCCAATCCTTATGAGTATTGGCATACCTGAAGAAACATTCGTAAGAGTTGCAGTATCATTTGATTTTACATAGTTTTCTGAGATTAAGGATATCATTGCATGATATTCTCCTTTTGTAGCATTCTTTGGAACATTTATTTCGTAAAGAATTTTTTCATTTTTGTTAGGAACAAGCTCTATTGAATCTTTATTTACTGTTATCCATGAAGAAGCAGAGTAGAGGGACTTTTGTTCCTCTTCATCAGAAAGAAGTACTGCAGTTCCTGGAGTATTGTCTATCTGTTTAAATCCTTTTACTAAAATCTTGTATTTTGCAGGCTCTTGAGAAAGATTCCAAGTTACTAACTCTCCATTGTACTTATCACCAGGTTGCAATTTTAAATTTTGGAAAGTTGGAGATACTCCTACTGATACATCCTCCTGCGCATAAGCCGAACCCACCAAAAGTACACTTAGAAAAAGTGTCAGTAACAGAAATGGTGCAGCAGTTCGTAGTTTCTTAGCATGAAATATTTGCATGTATTTGTCTCATATTAGTCTAATAGTATCCTCCACAGATGAATGTTACTGTCTCTTGGTATGATCCAGCTGGAGCTGTTGCTCCCGCTTTTGCACCATAGGTAATAGTAGAAACTTCGGCTGATGTTTGTGCTCCTTGTTGCGATAGAAGAAGTTTCGCACCTGAAACACCTGGATCTAAAGCTCCAAAAACGCCCAAAGTACCATCACTGAAATTTGCTGCTACCGTAGCCGCTGAAGCGGCATCAGGGTCAGAAGCTGTTAATCCAAAACCCTCAGTTCCAACTCCTCTCAAATCCACAGTAGTTGAGCCTGTTGAAGGTATCAAATATGTGGTAGCAGAACTCTTGTAGAGTCCAGCATCAGTACCATTTCCTGTTCCATACACAGCCCAATAGTAACCACCAGCTGTATCAGAAGTAGTAGTTGAAATAGTATGTTGGCCTGTTGTAAAAGCTCCTCCTGGATAGAGTGAACCAAGGTTTACAGTATTTGCACTTATTGAGCAAGTAACGGTAGGCGTAGCAGAAACGGTAGCAGATACTACAACTCTATCGTCTGCAATAAGTCGCACACCAAAAGTTGAAGAATCAGAGGTAGTTCCATTTCTAACTTCTATAGTTACATTGTGATTGCCTGCTGTATCATCTGTTCCGAGTACACCTGCTGATGAACCATTCGCAATTTTTACCCCGTATGTAGTACCTGCAGAAATGGCTCCTACACTTGATATCGTGATCTTATCTGCAGATCCAGCTCCTGATCCCTTAGTACAAGCAGCAGTCAATGTTGTTGCTGCTGGAAGTGCTGCATCTATAGCCCAATTGGTGCCTGCTAAATCAGAAGCAGAAGATGAAGTTAAAGCAGTAACAGTTAATGCTCCTGCAGTTTTGCACCAAAATCCATCTTCATCATCAGGAAAAGTCAAGGTCACTGTTCCATCAGTTGGAATGGCTTGAGAAGTAGAAAATGCTAACACATGCTCTACAGTATCTGCTCCTGCTCCAGTAATATTTATCTTAATTCTGCTTAGATACAGATAGACTGATGTTAGAGCATTTGCATTCGATTTGAATACGAACGAGCTACTTAGGAGGACTGCTATCAAAGTCACAGTCAGAAATCCCCTAAAAAGACTAAGAGACTTATACTTTCTCATAGACATATATTGGACAGACATTTTATTACTAAAAATCTATACTATTCGAAAGACAATGTCAAATATTTTTCAAAAAATACAAAGAAATACTCGAAAAGATATGTGTTTTTTGCTAATACAATGGGACAACTGTAAAGAAAATATCTTCCCCGTAATCAGTAGCTGGAGAAGCAGTCATTCCAGCCCTTGCCTTTAAATAGATTCCCATTCTTCCATTGGCTATTGATCCATCAGCTAGATATATACGTTGTGCATTTTGTCCAATCATTCCAACAACATTTCCTGTACCGGCATAATTAGTCTCAGCAGTAATACTTCCAGTTAGACTAGAACTATTAGTAAAATTAATATAATGACTCTGAAAACCAAAACCCTCGGCATTCATAACATCAAGGTCTTCATTTGCAGAAGCTATTTTGTATGCGGTGGTCGGACTGTATAATCCGCCATTTTTTCCGAATTGTATGACTGATGCTCCTCCATATGCATTAGTATCTAAATCAAGCCAAACTAAATTATGTGCTGTTACCGCAAAAGCTCCAGCAGTCAGCTTATCTGAGCCAGAAAAAGAAATTGAGTATGGAGAGGAGGACTCTGTTGTAGTTCCATTTACATCGGCAATATCGATATCAAAGGAAATAGATGCTGGTGATGTTGCTGCTTGGAGACTTTTTGAATACTCGGATTGGGTAAAATCTCCATGAAGGGCAGTTACTCTAATATAGTAGGTAGTTCCTGCAGTGAGTGCAGTTATATTAAATAATTCATTCTCCCAATAGCTTTCAGTTCTGAAGTCATTGATATTGCAAGAGTCAGCTTTAGGAGCAAATGTTGATGCGTTTATACACTTAATATCACTAACAAAGTTATCTGTTGATATTTCTACACTGTATAGAGTATCTGATGGATTAGTCATTGGATTTATCTCAAATCTTGCTCTGTCATAGCATCCCGGCTGTCCACATACAGCCTGCATGCCTCCACTCAATACTTCTGCGGGAGCTGAGGTGCATTGGGTTGCTCCTGTACCTGTATTTGTCTCAAAACATTGTAAAGTTGGAATTTCTGCGACGAAATTAGCGGAAGGATCTAGATTCATTCTATACAAGGATGAATAGGTTGTTGGGTTTGCAGATATTTCTCCTGTTATTGTCATTAAGCTATAGTTTGTTGAATCTGTAAGTCCTCCTCCTGAATTTGTAGTTATTCCAATTATCTTGTAATTTGCAGAGTTGAGATCGGTTGCATAGACGGGAATACAAACAGTAACCAATATCATGGTAAAGGATAAGAACAAACTGATAAATTTGTGTAATTGGGCGGATTTCATGATATATATAATATGTAATTAGACAATGATTAGTCAACTGATATGAAAAACATAATAGAGGTAGATAATCTAACTAAGGTATTTAAAGGTGGCAACAAGGAGATAACCGCGTTGAAATCAATATCTTTTAGTATCTCTAGGGGAGAGTTTATTGGTTTTGCAGGCCCCAATGGAGCAGGGAAGACTACTACAATGAAATGTTTATGTGGATTACTTAATCCCGATGTTGGAAGAGTAAGAGTATTGGGGTATGAGCCAATTAAAAGGGAAAGGAATTTTTTGAAGAAAATATCATTTGTTATGGGAAGTAAAAGTCAGCTTTGGTGGGAGCTTCCTGCGAAAGAATCATTTTTACTTAACAAAGAAGTGTATGAAATTAGTGATCATAGGTACAAAGAAATATTATCTGAGATGATTGATATTTTACAAATTGGTAACATAATAAATACTCCTGTTAGGAAGTTATCTTTGGGTGAAAGGATGAAGTGCGAACTTACTGCCTCGCTTATACATTCTCCTCAAGTTATTTTCTTGGATGAGCCTACATTGGGTTTGGATATAATTTCTCAGCAGAATTTGAGAGATTTTTTGAGAGAATATAGAAGAAAATATAATGCCACAATAATTTTAACGAGTCATAATATGGAAGATGTTGCTGATTTATGTGAAAGGTTAATTATGATAGATAAAGGGGAGATAATATATGATGGTAGCCTTAAATCTTTAACAGGTTTGTTTATAAGGAAAAAATATCTTAAATTTGTGTTGAAGAACAAAGTAAAAGTAAAAGAGATAGCAAAGTTTGGTGAAATAGTCTCGTTTGATGGTACAGAGGGAGTTATTTTGATAGGAAAAGATAATCCAGCAGAAAATATATCTAGATTTTTGGATAGTTTTGAAGTTGCAGATATAGATGTTGAAGAACCATCTTTGGAAGATGTCATAAAAGAGGTTTTTGGCGATAAGGATAAGTAGTTATGATATAATTGCACTGTTTGTGGAGAGATGCCTGAGCGGTCGAAAGGGACGGTCTTGAAAACCGTTGTACGGGTTTCCGTACCCAGGGTTCGAATCCCTGTCTCTCCGTTTTTTAAGAGATGCTGAGATAGCTAAATTGTAAAGGTATGAGAGAATGGAAAAGAATATTACACTCTTTGTTCTTGCTGCAGGTATGGGAAGCAGATATGGAGGTCTCAAGCAAATGGAAAAATTTGGTCCTGGAGGTGGAACAATAATTGATTATTCTATATATGATGCGTTGTCTGCTGGTTTTAACAAGGTTGTTTTTGTAATAAGGCCAGATATGGAGGAGGCTTTTAATGATGTGTTTATGTCAAAATATAGGTGGAGAATAGATATTTCCTATGTATTTCAATCTTGTGACAAAGTCCCAGATTGGTATAAAAGTTCTGTTGAAAGAGAAAAGCCATGGGGAACAGGACATGCCTTACTGATGGGTAAAGACGTAATAAAAGAGCCTTGTCTAATAATCAATGGTGATGATTTCTATGGTAGAGAAGCTTTTGAAATTTCTGCTAGGTTTCTTTCTCAAGAATGTAGCGAAAAGTTATATGGGATAACGACATACAAGCTGAAAAATGTTCTGAGTGCTAACGGTACAGTAAAAAGAGGTATATGTAAAGTTGAAAATGGGTATCTAAAAGAAGTTGAAGAGGTTTTTGAGATTGAGAGAAAAGAAGATGGAAGGATACATGGAGTGAAGCTAGATGGGGCAGAGGTAGTGTTGAATGATGATGATAATGTCTCTATGAATATGTTTAGTGTGTATCCCAATGTTTTCTCACACTTAGAAAAGAGGTTTGGGGAATTTTTGAAGAGTATGAAAGATCCCTTGAAGGATGAATTCCTTCTTCCTGAGATATTCAATGAAATGATTTCCAAAGGGGAAATGAGTTTTAAAGCTATGCAAAGTGATGGTGAGTGGTTTGGTGTAACATATAGGGAGGATGCTGATTATGTGAGACGAAGGTTGAAGGAGCTAAGTGATATGGGCGTGTATCCTGTTGATTTAGCTATCTAAATGCTAATTTATGTGTGATATACTACTGTATGGAAATGAAAAAAGATAATGTTGTTAATTCTGACAATATCTATAAGCCAAAAGATAAAGATGGCGGATTCCCAGTTCAAATGTCGAATGCTAAAAGGAGGTTTTTTGAAATACTTCCAGGTTTATATGTTTGGACTCTTTTGCTTCTTCCAGTGATATTCGCAATATTTAAGCTTAATACTGCTCTTGTTATATACATATCCTTCTTGGTAGCGTACTGGTTCTTTAGAACAGTGAAGTTTGTTATCGGTGACTGGATAGGAATTAAGCGGATGGAAAGGGATTTAGAAACAGATTGGATAGCAGAAATAAAGAAATTAAGTAAAGAGAAGCAAAAGATTTTTAAAGAGATGCGGTTTGTGTATTTATGTCCAGTATATTCTGAAAGTTTAGAGATACTGGATCCTTCTTTTAAAGCATGGTCAAAGAGTGATATAGGTGCAGAAAAGATTGATGTTGTTATGGCTATTGAAGAAAAAAAACAGGATATTCAGATTGAGAATTTTAAGAAGTTGAAAGAGAGGTATGGCAAGAAGTTTGGGAGTATGCGCTATTATATCCATCCAAGCGGTATACCAGGGGAGGTATCAGGAGTTAAGGGTGCTAATATTAATTGGGCTTCTAGGCACTTCGTTGAGGATTTAAGAAAAGAAGGTAAAGATATATCAAAATATCTGCTCATAACATGTGATTCTGATTTAAGACCTCATGAGAAGTATCTATCTGCTGTTATGTATAAGTATCTAACTACAGAGAATCCTAATATGACATTCTATGCTTCTGCAGTTCATACATTTAATAACAACATATGGAATGTTCCACCATTGATTAGAAATCAATCAAATATGCTTACTCTTGTAATGCTTCATCAATGGGTTTTTGATCAGACATTTAAAATACCTTTTACAAAGGAGACGGTAAGTTCAAAGGAAACTTTTTCTTCATACATTGTGAACCTAAAAACATTAGAAGATATTGAATTTTGGGATCCAGAAATTCCAAATGATGACACTGCATTCTACTGGAACTCTATGACACGAAGTAAAGGTACATTCAAGAGTGAGGTTGTGTACATTCCTACATATAATGATGCTGTTGAAAATGAAGATTTTGTTAAGTCTCATGTATCTTTTTACAAACAGCAGTACAGATGGGGTTGGGGAATTATTACCTATCCCATAACTTTAGCAGAACTATCTATAGAAAAAGATGAATTTCCAACAAGAAGGAAGTTAGTTATGATGAAAATGATGCTTGAATATTTATGGTTTCTAACAGTAGTGTTTGTTCTTACCTTTGGTCTTAATATTATGCAGATACTAAATAAAGATTATCAATATACAGTGTTCGCATATAATCTTCCAAAGATGCTTAGCTATGTCTTCACAATTATTATGCTTTCGAATATAGCAATAGTGATTTTTAAGAGAAAAATAACTCCTGTTCCAAAAGGTTGGAAATGGTATAGATATGTTCTGGATTTTTTAGAAACATATTTGATAGTTGTAAATATGATTACATTTTCCTTTATTCCATATGTACAAGCAGTAACAGAAATGATGCTAGGATTGGGTAAGTACAAGAGGAATTTCTATGTTACCGAAAAGGTTAGAATAAAGGAAAAAGCATAGAGAGTTAATCTTAGTTTAATGTGAGTAAATTAATATGTTCCTGCTAAATTATCAGGAACATATCTATGTATTTTTTAAAAATACTGGTGGTGATTGGTGCTCTTCTAGTTTTTCCTTCTATCGTACAAGCTGATGAGTTTAATAATACAGGAGATAATACGGGAAATAGATTGTATCAATCTGTTGCTTACACAATAGGGTCATTGCCATCATCTGAGATAAATAGGATAGTTGAGTTTGATACAAACAATATCATAGGTGTTGACACCTCTTCATTCCGTGATTCTAACAGTATTGATACTGTAACTGACTTTAATGGTGCTAGAACAATCCCAGGGATTGGTGATAGAGTATCTGTTCCTCCAGAATCAAGAATAGACTTAGTCTACTTGTATAAAAACAGTGCTGGTCATGCAATTGATCTCTCCTACATTTTAGTACCGCTTTCTTCTAATTTATCTGGGGATCTTGGTTTAGCGGAGATAATTGAGACACAAGAGAATATCGTGGAGACGAGTGTAAGCATGTTGAGGACAGGTCAAACATTTGTAAGAGATGGAAAATATCTTCAGATAGATGATGTGTCAAAAATTGCGGATGGAGAATTAGGAAATATGAATATTGGTTCGTTGTATGTAAAAAATCCTTTGAAAATGGAAAACATACATGCTGATAAAAGCGAAGAGAATTTTAAGATTGCAGTAACCGTAAAGAATAATACAAGCAATATACTAGAAAATTTAGTACTAAGACATCTGAACTATTCTGTAAATTTCACCTTAAGTGGTGGTGAAGAAAAAATATTAGAATATAAGGTAGATAGTACAGTGAAAAATGCTGGAGGGGCAATTGATTTAGGAAACATTTTCATAGAGAATCCAAATAGTATTACTAGATGCTCTGTTGGTGCAGAAGAGAATTTTAGGATATTAGGTTTGTATACAGTACCTATTTTCAGTTACCGATTAGATGGTGGGATTGTAGGAGGTGCATTTACGAATCCAAATACAGGAAATTACTGTATAACAATAATCCCGTACACCATGGCTTCAAATACAATTGAGTATGTCGATTTAACTAACGGTGAGGATATTAATAATGTTACAAATATGCCTGAAAATAATCCGAACTATATGTTTGAGGATCTTCTTGTAGAAAATGATTTGCAAGAAAAAGGGGTGGTATCTGGGGTATATTCCGAGGATTTCTCTCTCCCAAAAACATTTATACAAAATACAAAGTTAATCATATTCCTTGTTGTTGATATGTATCTTTGGTATTCTTATGTCAGAAAAAGGAAAAATTATGAAAATAGAAATAACAATACCAAAGTATGTGCAAAGCACGGCTAAAAAGTTAATAGATAATGGATATCAATGCTATTTGGTTGGCGGGGCATTGAGAGACATAGTCATAGGTGGAAATCCTCATGATTATGATTTAGCGACTGATGCTCTGCCTGATGAGATGATAGAGTTGTTTCCTAAATCTGTTTCAACTGGAGTGCGATTTGGTACAGTCATAGCTTTGGCACAAGATGAGTTTGGAGAAACCCATGAAGTTGAAGTTACAACATTTAGGAGTGAGTCTGATTATGTCGATGGTAGATGGCCTGCTAGTGTGAAATTTGTGAAAGATATAGATAAAGATTTAGGAAGGAGGGATTTTACATTTAATGCAATGGCTGTTGATTTAAGTTTGCTTGATTTGGGGAGTGGGAAGGAAAAATATGAGGTCGAAATATATGATCCGTTTAATGGTATAGAAGACATTCAAAAAAAGCTTGTGAGGGCGGTTGGTACTCCTATAGATAGATTTAAAGAAG
>Ga0116191_1000647_pt1 | contig 30195 bp, 21 predicted proteins | sample AD_UKC111_MetaG_FD_89897 | JGI IMG/M metagenome (GOLD analysis project Ga0116191, IMG submission 89897) | Active sludge microbial communities of municipal wastewater-treating anaerobic digesters from Hong Kong - AD_UKC111_MetaG | ecosystem: Engineered > Bioreactor > Anaerobic > Digestate... | reverse complement strand
CAGTTGAAAATCGTGTATCTGATCTTAAATAATTGTCTTTAAAAGCATATATCAAATATTCCGTTTGCTCTTCCATTTCGAATGTAAAAAATCCATCCTCCCCAGTTTTAAAACTCATTGCTTTATTATCGGCATAACTCACATTGACTTCTGCATTTGCCAATGGTTTTCTTCCTTTCACCTTACTATTTGGATCTGTTGGATTCTCAAATATTTTTTCTAAAACATAACCATCCAAAATCATTTTGTAAGAAATGTCTTTTTTTAGCGTATCTTTTTTCTCTGTTCGTGGCTTTGGAATAGTCTTTTCGAATAAATAAATATCATCATTTCCTTTCCCACCCAATCTGTTGGAGGTAAAATATCCACTCATCAGAATACTAGAATCTTTCTTTGTATATCGATTGGGAATGAAAGAAAAATCATCCATACTGCTATTGATTGGCGATTTCAGGTTTTGTGGCGGCGTCCAATTGTCTTTATTTGTTTTATACGATTTATAAATATCCAATCCTCCCATTCCACTATGTCCGTTCGATGCAAAATACAATGTATCCGAATCAATAAATGGGAAAAACTCATTTTCTGTAGAATTGATGCTTCTGCTCAGCAAATCTGGTATTCCCCAAATTCCGTTTTTTCTTTCTACTTTATAAATGTCATATCCGCCCCAACCATCCGTTTTGTTGCATGTGAAGTATAATGTATTCCCATTTGTAGAAAGGCTCGGATGCCCATAATTGAACTTTGGTTCACAAAAAGACATCACTTCAGGCTCTCCCCAGTTTGTCCCTACTTTTCTGGAAGTCATAAGTTTGCAATAAACATCTATATTTCCAGAGCCATTGCAACTAGTGAAAAATGCCTCCGATTGATCCGAATTGTAACAGAGCGTTCCATCATTCCCCATAGAATTGAAAGGCAAATCTATCTTTTTCGGGCTTCCATTATCTGTTATTTCATAAATATCAGAAAATGAATTTCCTGTCCAATTATATTTTGTTTTCTTATCAATAGCTCCTCTATCTGATGTGAATATCAATGTATTATTGGGCAAAATAAATGGGGAATACTCTGCAAAACGAGTATTGAAAGGTTGGTCGAAAACATGATATTCATTATAGGTGCTATCCTTATTCCATTGTTCGGCTAAGGTGCAAGAAGATATTTCTTTTCGATATTCATAAGGGCTACCAATTTCTTGTCCCAATTGTTTGAAAACATTTTTTGCTTCTTCGTATTGACCATTCATTTTCAATGAAAAAGCATAACCTTTTAGAGCATCCGATCCATAACCATTGTCATAAGCCATTTTGTACCAATGTATTGCATTTTCAGGCTGGTGCAATTGCGTAAATGATTCCCCTAGTAAAAAAGAAAGTTTGTTCTTTTCAGATTTAGTTTTTGATTTTGCAATTTCTTTTTGTAGCATTTTGGTTGCTACAGCATACTGTTTGCGATCAAAGGCAGTTTTCCCATTTTTGATTTTCAAAGTATAGTTGCAAGATATTGTAAACGTTAATAATAAACTCAACCAAAATAATCTCCACATAAGATTTTGAATATTTGACATTCAATAATGACGAAAATTAGTCATTCTTATTTTCTTTTTCAGCATCATTAACGATATTTTGTTTCTTTTGTCTGCCACTTTTTTTGATTGCTTCATTTATTATCCATTCAATTTGCCCATTCACACTTCTAAATTCATCGGCAGCCCATTTCTCTAAAGCCTCGAAAGTGGTTGCTTCTATCCTCAACACAAAAGATTTTTTAGCCATAATCTTGATTTTCGATTCCGAAAATTTTAACAAACAAAAACAACAGATTGGCTTCATAACCAACCTGTTGTTTCATTACTTCTTTATTTATTGATGCAATGTACCAGAATTTATTACTGGGCTTACATTTCTTTCTCCACATAGCACCACTAATAAGTTGCTCACCATTGCTGCTTTCTTTTCATCGTCTAAGTGAACAATATCTCTTCCCGATAGTTGTTGTAATGCCATTTCAACCATCCCAACTGCTCCTTCCACGATTTTGCTTCTTGCAGAAATAATTGCAGAAGCCTGTTGTCGCTGAAGCATTGCTCCTGCTATCTCTGTAGAATAAGCTAAGTGACTGATTCTTGCTTCAATAATTTTTATTCCAGCAATAGCTAATCTTTCGCTTATTTCTGCTTCCAACCTATGATTCACTTCATCCGAGCTATCTCTCAATGTCATGATTGCTGTTTCATCTTCGTGATTATCATAGGCGTACATACCTGCCAGTTTCCTCAAAGCTGCCTCACTTTGTGTGTTTACAAATGATTCGTATTTGTCCACTTCATATACAGCTTTATAGGTATCCTCCACTTTCCAAGTGACAATGGCTCCTAATACAATTGGGTTTCCTGGCTTATCATTCACTTTTATTTGATTGGTTTCCAAGTTATTACCTCTCAATGAAATCGTTTTTTTCATATAAAAAGGGTTAGTCCAAAAAAATCCGCTATCCTTTATGGTACCTTTATATGTTCCGAATAAATTTAAAACACGGCTATTATTCGGCTCGATTGCCATAAAGCCTGGTGCAATAAAAAATGCAGCAAGAAGTAATATGACGGCTAGAATAACTATTTTATTGATTAATAGAAAGATACCGCCAGCCAATAAAATAAAAAGGATTGCTAACATTAACCATCCAGAATTGGGTTTGATAATTTTTTCCATAAATATTTGATTTAAAATGATATTAATTTAATATCAAATTTATAGCATTTTAGGTTATTTTTCCAAATAATTTTATTGTGCTATGGATAAAATACTTGGTTTATTCGACCAAAAAATATTTTCTGAATGATAAATCTATAGTTAGGATGTTCTATTAAACATTATGGAACAATTATCTTTGCCAAAAAATAAGATAATGGATAAAAGATTGGTCGCTTTCGAAAGGTTGTTGAACATCATGGATGATTTGAGGGAAAAATGCCCTTGGGACAAAAAACAAACCTTCGAAAGTCTTAGAAATCTTACCATTGAAGAAACTTATGAGTTAGCAGATGCTATTCTCGAAAAAGATATAGTTGGAATTAAAGAAGAAATTGGCGATTTGATGCTTCATCTTGTTTTTTATGCTAAAATTGGGGGCGAAACGAATGATTTTGATATAACGGATGCTCTTAACGGCGTTTGTGATAAACTCATCCAAAGGCATCCACATATTTATGGCGATGTAAAGGCTGAAACAGAGGAAATTGTAAAAAAAAACTGGGAACAAATCAAATTAAAAGAAGGCAAAAAATCAGTGCTTTCTGGCGTCCCTAAATCTTTACCAGCAATGGTGAAAGCCTATCGGATGCAAGAAAAAACAAAACAAGTTGGCTTTGAATGGGAAAATAGCGACCAAGTATGGGAGAAAGTGCAAGAAGAAATCCTTGAATTTAAAGAAACCATCGATCAAGAAATGACCTTCGACAAAAAAGAGGAAGAGTTTGGAGATGTCCTATTCTCACTGATCAATTATGCAAGATTTCAAGGAATTGACCCTGAAAGTGCCTTAGAAAAAGTCAATAAAAAATTCAAATATAGATTTGAATATATAGAGCAATGTGCTACAAAACCGCTTATAGAAATGACTTTGCAAGAAATGGATACCCTTTGGAATGAAGCAAAAAACAAGTAAATAACTTATTTAACATCCTATTTCAGAATGTTAATTTCCCATTTCGATAAACTTTTTTATACTTAAAATCATAATAAAATTATTTTTGTTAGAAATTTTTGACAGATGAAAAAATTATTTTTGATTTTTGGATTAGGCATGTCCTTATCCTATATTGCATGCAAATACGATGCATTAGTTCCATATCAACCACCAACTGAATCAACAAATTGTTCATCTGATACTGTGTATTTTGCACAATCAGTTGGTCCATTATTGAATAGCTCCTGTGGAACTAGTGGTTGCCACGATGCAAATTCACATAAGGATGGCGTAGTGATGACAGACCATTATTCTATTATTCAAGAAGTAAAAGCTGGAAATCCGAGTAATAGTAAATTGTATAAAGTATTGATCGAAAATGGTGAAGATCGAATGCCACCAGCACCAGCTAGTCCATTCACCACAGCTCAAAAAGAACTGATATACAAATGGATACAGCAAGGCGCAAAAAACAATTCTTGTGAGGATGCAGCGAACTGTGTTACTACTAATATGTCCTACAAAACGAATATTGTTCCGATAATCGATACCTATTGCAAAGGTTGTCATAATCCTAATAATACATCTGGTGGTATTGATGTTTCAACTTATACTCAGATGAAAAAATATGCTGATAATGGCGTATTAGTAGGTGTAATAACTCATGATGCAAATTATATAGCTATGCCAGTTGGTTCCAAATTGAGCCAATGTAATATTGATAAAATAAAATCATGGATTGCAGATGGTGCTTTGAATAATTAATCATCAATCTTAAAATAAAAAGGGCTTTTTCAACTGTTGAAAAAGCCCTTTTTTATTTTTATAAGTTTAAATTTTATTCTTTAATAATTCTTTCAGAATAAACTACACTACCAGAAACTGAAATTCGAACGATATAGATTCCAGAAGTTAAGTTGCCAATTGGAATTTCAACTTTTGGATTTCCATTTTGAATCGTATTATAAACCAACTGACCGTTCGTATTGAAAAGTTGTATAGTTGACTCTTCGTTTTCGTTTACAGTTGCAGTAAGGAGAGAGGAGCTTTTGGTTGGGCTGACGCTCCAAACAGTTTCACTAGCTACTTTCACAGTCTTCACTTCGCTGTAAGAAAAGCGACCATCCAAATCCATCATTTTCAATCTATAATAGTTGATTCCTTTTGATGGGTTAGCATCAGTAGTTGCATAATCCATTGTATTACTTGTAGATATAGATTGTAAAGTTGTGAAATCAATTCCATTATTTGAATGCTCCACCTCAAAACGATCAAAATTAGAAGCATTTGCCATCGACCAATTCAAATTAACTTGTCTATTTTGGAAAAATGCATTAAATTTGGTTAGGGATACTGGGAGGGTAGCTGCAACACTAAATGTAAAATCATCAACTCCTAAACCAGCATCTGCTCCTGTAGCATCATATGAGATCCATCTTAAAAATAAAGTACTATTATTAGGAATATTTACACTAATTGTTGAATTAATATCCGTTCTATTTGCAGTTAAATTTCCATCCAATTGACTAGGAGTAGCACTTAATATAGGTGAAGTAAAATCTAATGTAGGTTCATTTGTCCATACACCAGTGCTAATTGTTGTTGCATCAAGACTATATTGAAAATTTAAATAGTCTGTATTGTTAGATCCGACTCTCCATTGCTCTCCTGTATACATAATACTAATAGTAGTAATAGTAGAACCGCTATTATTTACGAAATAAACACCAAATTTTGTAGATAAATTACCAGATGTTATATCACCTAAACATCTATCAGAAGATGATGTTGTTCCAAAACTAAATGTGTCACCAGTGCTAGAAGATCCATTATTTGCAGTATATGTTGCATTTGCATTATTACCTGACTCTGCAAAAGACCAATTTGCAGGCAAAGTACTTGAAGTACCACTTGAAGCTAAAGTATTAAAATTTTGTGATGTACTAAATGTAGTAGAATTTATACTTATTTGCGCAAATCCAAAAAAAGAAGAAAATAGTAATAAAAGTGTAAAGAAATTTTTCATAGAAATTATTGGTTAAATTATTTAATTTATAAAGATTCGACGCAAATATATTGAATTGTCACAATAATAAATAGTTTGCTTTCAAACATTTATTAATATTTAACAATAAATTAATTTTCAATAAAAAAGGGTTATTTAATGAAATAAACAACCCTTTTTCTAAGATATAATTTGGAAATCTAGTTCTTAATAAATTTCTGAGAAGTATGATTTCCTAATTCATCTACAAAATGAATGAAATAAATTCCTGATACCAAATCACTTACATTCAATTTGAATTGGCTATCTTTTTCAACTTCAATTTGGTTGAGGGTTGCTCCATTAATATCATTGAGGATTATCTTACCATTTGTAGTTGAATTGGTATTGATTTCCAACCAATCCGTTACAAGAGTTGGTTGTATAAATAGTTTATTTTCCAATTTAGTACTAACTGTTCTTATTTCTGAAAAATCTGTATTTCCAAACTTATCTACTGCTTTCAATCGATAGTAATATCGGTTTTCTACCAATTTGTCATCTATAAATTGATAGTATTGTAGTGTAGAGCTATTGAGATTCCCAGCTACAAACCCAATTTTTTCAAACTGATATCCATCCCTTGATCGCTCTATTTCAAACCCTACATTGTCTTTTTCGGATGCAGTTGTCCATTTTAGAACATTTGATTTTCCAACATTAGTTGCTTCAAAACTTACCAAATCTATTGAAAATGGACTAACAGTAACATCAAAACCATTTAAAGTGGATGTGAAAGAAGTTGAAGTAGATGACCAAGTATTATCATTGATATTTGCTCTAATATCTTCAAGATAAGTCATAAATATAAACCCACCAATTTTTGTCGAACCAGAAATACCTGTTGATGTTGCTGTTATTATTTTATTATTTCCATTATCAGGACCATTACTTCCATTTATTGAACTACAATAGTTAGGTCCAGAATCTGGTTGAGTAGTTCCAGTTGACTGTGCTGCGAACACACCAATACCTGACAAACTCCATGGGCTAGGTCTAACTGTACCTGGAATAGATGTTGATGGGCAAGCTGTAACTATAGCAGCCTGAGTATAATAACCTAAGTAAGTTGCAGTACCGAATGGAGCTCCACTTTCATCTAAAAATTGAATAACTGTTGACTCATAAGCAGTTCCAGCAGTATTTCCACTTGTATATCTCACTGCAAATTCACTAGCTGAAATATCAACATGAGATGCAAATCGTACTTTAACTGAATAACCTCGATAATCACCCGTAGTTGTTCTATTAGAAGCAGCATCACCTAAAACATTTCTTCCTGTTAATCCTGATGTTTGATATGTAATATCATGGGAAACTCCTGCAAACTCATTCATTGTAGATCCTCCATAAGCATCTGCAATACTTAATATATTAAAATCCATTGTAATATCGTCAGCTCCTCCACTTGTAGTACAATCTGGTGGATTTGCAGTTTCGTTCCAGATATTAAAACTTTGTGTCCAAGTACGTTCGGATGAGGTTGACGTATTATGAACTACATCTAATGAGCCAAGATCTCTAATTCCACTTAATTTATTTGCAGTAGAACCAAAATCTATATTACATTGACTATAAAAATAATTGGAATAAAATAAAATTAGGATGATGTGTACTAGACGTTTCATAATACAAGGATTTTATATTGAAAACGTAAATATATCTAATCAGTCACATAATTTCCAAATAATTTATTTTATTTTTTTATATTTTTTTTAACCTGAATAACAATTTCATTATAATCTATACACATAAATATAGTTTTCAAAGCCTGTAATTACAGCCTTTGAACCATCTTTGAAGATGTTTTCTACCGAAAATCTCGTCGTGCCAGCTAATGGAAATGACTTGGAAATTTTTCCATTTTCTTCGAGCATCGTGATTTGTTTTGAAGCCTTGCTCAGCAAACCAATCCGTTCCTTTTTCGCTTCAGGGATTAATACTGAAAAAATATCATCTTGTGGATTCGACATTGCTTTTTCGAACACATTATCCACCACATTATTCTTATAAGTAAAACTAGCTACACTTCTATTACTCAAAAAGTTATAATCATACTTTTCATCACCAGTAACATCTGCAAAGCAAAACTTCACATTGCTATTATCTCCTACTCTAAAATTCATAAAAAAACCTACTCCATCTAAGTTACAAACGAACACTTTGCCGTTATTGTCACAAATGGCGATTCTTTCGTTCTCTTTTTCGGCTTGGTATTCAAATAAAGATAGCTGCTCACCCTCTAAAATTATTGGCTCTGTTCTTAACCCCCCATTGCGTTTCAATAATATGAGCTGATTCTCTTTGTTTTGTGCAATGATAAAATCTTTATTGTCTTTTTGGAAATGTTTGATTCTACCAAAAACAGTTCCCATTCCTGTTCGAGGATTCCACCCTTCTAGTGGTTTTCCTGCTTTATCATAGCCATAAATATTTGTATTTTTGCAACTTACATATAAAGTATAATCTTTTGTTTTATCAAAATCAGTTACCAGCATACCGCTAGTGGCTGGAGATTGCAGATTTAAGGGGAATGAGTTGACATCATTGCCATCTTTATCCACCAAAAATATATGCCCAGTCGTGTTAAAAATAAAATAAGTCTGACCATTATTGTAATAATCTACTGCAAATATTGGAGATAATATAGGTTCTTTCAGCATTCTTTTCCAAAGAATATTACCTTCGATATTCACCATATATACTTGATTCAAAGTATCTTGAACCCAAATGCATTTATTACTTTCTTGATCCATATTCACCACCTGTGGAGCCATTCTACAGGGTGCAGCTAACTTAGCTTTCCAAACCAATGTAGTTGGTTTGTCGGATGACTTTGACCATTGAAGATTCCCAGCAAATGTGTAATCTTGACTCGGAATAGAGGAAAAGGATAGGTGATTGAAAGTATTTATTTGATTATAAACTTGATTGATTTTTTCCCGATAATCAGGTAATGTGTAAGACTCGATCCAGGGTAGAATATAATTGGTGTTTACATAAAAATTAATAGCAGATGCAGCAGGCTGTTTGCTCCTAAACTGTTGATAATAAGCATCATTTGCCAATGTCTGATTCACAACAAACTTATCTACCCATACTTCTATTGCTGCCTGAGCATTCGACAAAATCAAATAATCATTGATAATAACGTAAAATGGATTTTGCAAATCATTAAATGCTTGACCAAAAATTGGTGACAATATATCAGAATGCATCATTCTTCCAATCTTGAATGATTGGTAATTATATTCTTTCAACTTACCATTTTTCTCAGCATATTTATCAAGAATCCTTTCTGTTTCCTTTGAATCTTTTAGTTTGAGAACAAAAAATTTCTCAGATTCGAGATATTCACTATAAGGTTCTGTGATTAAGAATGTAAACTGATTACCGATCAATTTCAGTAAATCTTTTTTCCAAAAATCACTACCTGAATTACTAATAGATTGATAAAATTCATAAAAGTTTCCAACCGAAAATGAAGCTGCTATTGCAGTATTATTGGGTAAAATATCTTCGATATTTTTAAGATCTAAATTGTTTTTAGAACTTATTTCTTTCAAAAAACTATGTTCTTTTGTGGGTATCATTTTAAAATTAACGGCAATATTATTTTGTTGAAAATCCAATGAAAGCTTACCCCAAGTTGCTAAATGGCTTAATTCATCTAATACAGTTCTCTTTTCTGCCTTTACAAAAGAGGACAAAAGAAGGGGCATCTGACTAAATTGGACATACACTTGAGCTGATTTATTGTTCTTATTTTTTTCTAATAGCTCACAAAATTCATCCGTTCTAGTAATGCTTTGATAAGGGTTTTTGATTTGCCTGATGGCATCTTCTATCATCAATGGGTATTTTGCAATGAGGATCAACCCATTTTGTTGAGCAATATAGATAGATTGATTTTTCGAATTTGTAACATTATAAATTAATTCACCCAAATAACGATTGAAGCTGATATTGAGCTGACCATTAGTATTCAATTGGTCAATATTAAATTTATAACCAGAAATTTTGATGATAAATAATAAATTCCAATCATCTGCTGACCCAGAATTAACTGATGCTAACCAATGCCCTGATGCTTTTGCTTTTTTCCAAAATGGAAATGGCTCGAAGAGTTGTTGCATCGTGTCCAAATTTTGCAAAATCTTATCGACAAAGAAAATTTGATCGAATTTGTCGTTGATTTTCACTTCTTTGAAACAATTGGTTAATTCATCAGTATTATTCCATTCAATGAGCAATGGTGATGACTTGGGTACTGCTTCGTACACATCTGGCTTAGAAAATGGAAGTCGAACAAAAAAATATAGATATGTAGATACAAGAATCAATATTATACTTGCCCACCAAATAAAAGTCCGTTTGTCAAAGGTCATTAAATTGTTATTTATAGATCCAATTGATACAACAAATTATATATAGCAATAAAATTTAATTGAATAGTATGTTCTACGATTTATTGTCATATTGTTACAAAAAACAGAACATTATTTAGATATTAGAGTTAAAAAAGGCGGATAAAAAAAGTTTGAATTTGGCAAAAATCAAAATATGTACTATTTTCGACCTTTCTTTTTATTATTTTTTACTTGAAATAAATATTTGATATAAATCATGGCTGAAATAATTACAATGCCTCGTATGACTGACTCGATGGAACAAGGAAATGTGGTGGCTTGGATGAAAAAAGTTGGCGATAAAGTGGAATCAGGCGATGTACTAGCTGAAGTAGAAACTGATAAAGCTACTATGGAACTGAATTCCTATAAAGATGGCACATTGCTCTATATTGGCGTTGAGTCTGGAAATGTAAATATTGGCGACATTTTAGCAATTATAGGCAAACCTGGCGAAGATATTTCTGCTCTAATCAATTCAAAACCAAGTAGTAATACCTTTGAAACAAAAAAAGAAGAAACTGTTGAAGTGCCAAGTACTTCAACACCAATTTCTGCACCAATTGCCACTTCAGATGATGGAGATCGATTAAAGGCTTCACCATTAGCAAAAAGCATAGCTTTAGAAAGTGGGGTTGATTTGAGTAAATTGGTTGGGAGCGGCGAACAAGGTAGAATAGTAAAAAGGGATGTAGAGCAATATTTACAAAGTAATACTGCACAATCTTCTGCATCAGCACCAGCCGTAAGCAACTCAATAGCAGGAGATTATACTGAAACTCCAGTGAGTCAAATGCGAAAAGTGATTGCAAAGCGATTGAGTGAAAGCAAATTCACAGCTCCACATTTTTATTTGACTATTGAAATCAATATGGATAAAGCGATGGAGATGCGTCAAAAAATTAATGAAGTAGCTCCTGTAAAAGTTTCCTATAACGATATGGTGATAAAAGGTTGTTCTATAGCATTAAAAGCTCACCCAGTAATCAATTCATCGTGGATGGGAACGAGTATCCGTACAAATCATCAAATCAATATTGGAGTAGCAGTTGCAATAGAAGATGGTTTGATGGTGCCAGTTGTGAGAAATGCCGATCAAAAATCGTTGTCAGCAATTAATACTGAAGTGAAATCACTTGCTGCAAAAGCAAAAGAAAGAAAATTGCAACCCGATGAAATGACTGGCAATACTTTCACAATCAGCAATTTAGGAATGTTTGATATCGACGAATTTACTGCAATAATAAACCCACCTGATGCATGTATAATGGCTGTTGGGTCGATTCAAGCAAAACCAATCATAAAAGACAATCAAGTGGTGCCTGGCAATATCATGAAAGTAACATTGAGCTGCGATCATAGAGTGGTTGACGGAGCATCGGGTGCACAGTTTCTACAAACATTCAAAAGTTTATTGGAAGAACCATTCAAATTGTTAGTGTAATATTCAAATTAAACAAATTGAGTTTCATTGAAAATGTATTGGGGGCAATGCCATCAATACATTTTTTTTGCTGCTACTTCACAACTTTTTGATTAGTTTTGTAAAAAATAAATTTAGATTTTGAATTTCAATCTGCGATCAGAACTTAAAAATATAAATCAGTTTTTTCAAAGCTTCAAATGGTATCGCTTTTTAAATGGAAAATACAAGCGGATCAATTATTCCATCTTACTCATTATCATAGTTTTATATTATTTTTCATTACCCAAACCATTATTTTCCGAACCATTAAGTATTGTAATAGAAGATGAACAACAAAATCTAATAGGTGCTAGGATAGCCAAAGATGGTCAGTGGAGGTTTCCCGATAGCGATTCGTTGCCACAAAAATATATCACTTGCCTAATTCAATTCGAAGATAAAAGATTTTATTACCATCCAGGTTTTGATCCAATAAGTATAGGAAGAGCATTATTGAGTAATTTTCGAAGTAGGAAGGTAGTGAGTGGTGGTAGCACTATTTCGATGCAAACCATTAGATTATCAAGAAATAATCCACCAAGAACGATTTGGGAAAAATTGGTCGAGATCTTTTTGGTAACTCGATTAGAATTTGGATACTCGAAAAATGAAATTCTTAATTTATATGCTTCTCATGCACCATTTGGAGGAAATGTGGTGGGATTAGAGGCGGCTTGTTGGCGATATTTTGGTAAAAGAACTAGCTTATTGACTTGGGCGGAAGCAGCTCTCATGGCTGTTTTGCCCAACAATCCAGCATTAGTCCATCCTGGCAAAAACCGCCAAACTCTTTTGGACAAAAGAAATCATCTTTTGGATGTTTTATATCAAAAATCGATTATCGATCAAACGACTCTTGAACTTGCAAAACTTGAGTCTTTGCCAGATAAACCAAACCCTTTACCGCAAATTGCCCCTCATCTTTTGGACAGAATTGCTATTGAGAAATTTCAAAACAATGAAAAAATAACCAAACAAATCACCACAATTAATATTAATTTGCAAGAAAGCATACAAGATATTTTATATCGTCATCATCAGACTTTGAAAGGAAATGGTATTAATAATGGAGCAGCTATCGTTATTGATATCGAAACTAAAAAAGTATTGGCATATAATGGAAATATTATTGGATGTGGAAATGATCATGGCGAACATGTTGATATTATCAATGCTCCCCGAGGCAGTGGAAGTATTTTCAAGCCAATATTAACGTCGTTAATGCTCGAAAATGGTCAAATTTCGATGGAGTCATTAATTTCTGATGTTCCTGTTAATATTTATGGATATGAGCCTGAGAATTATTTTTCTTCATTTGACGGAGTCATTCCTGTAAAAAGAGCATTAGCTAGGTCTTTAAATGTACCATTTATCAAACTGCTGCAAGAATATGGGATGGAAAAATTTCATTATGAATTGAAAAAATTTGGGCTTTCAACTCTGACTTTTCCATCCAATCATTATGGATTGCCCATTATTCTTGGTGGTGCAGAAACGAATCTGTGGGATATAACAAATGTATATGCCAAAATGGCTCGAACTCTAAAGCATTACTCTAAATATGAGGACCAATATGATTGGAATGATTGGAAGAATGCCTCATTTTATTCATTAGACAGTCAAAAAAAAGATAAAAAGAAATTTAAAATTCCTTATACAGTTGGTGCAGGTTCCATTTGGTTAACTTTTGATGCAATGACTCAGATAGAAAGACCAGATAATTTTGGAAATTGGGAGTTATATCAAAATAGCAACAAAATAGCTTGGAAAACCGGGACGAGTTACGGATTTCGTGATGCTTGGTCTATTGGCGTTAACACAAAATATGCTGTTGGAGTGTGGGTAGGAAATGCAGATGGTGAAGGAAGACCAGGATTGATAGGTGTAGAGGCAGCGGCACCAATTTTGTTCGACATTTTTAATCTGCTTCAAGATTCTGATTGGTTTGAGATGCCTGCAAATGATTTGGTTGAGGCTGAATTATGCAAAAACAGTGGATATTTGGCATTAGATATTTGTCCGAAAGAAAAACAATGGGTTACAAAAAATTATAATAGAATGAAAGCATGCCCATACCATCAAATCATTCATTTGGATTCAACTGAAAAATTCAGAGTCACCGATAAATGTATGGACACATACAAAATGCTGAATAAGAGCTGGTTTGCTCTACCTCCAGTTGAAGAATACTATTTTAAAGTGAAGAACCCGAATTATATTCCACTTCCGCCTTATAAAACTGGTTGTGAACTTGTTAATCAACAAGATAACCCCATGCAACTCATTTATCCTAGGCAAAATTCAAAAATTTATGTACCAATTCAACTAGATGGTAAGCCGAGTGCTACCATTTTCAAAGCTACCCATAAGGATTCAAAAAACTGCATTTATTGGAATTTGGATCAAACTTTTATTGGGACAACTACTGATTTTCATGAAATATCGCTTCATCCGAGTGTTGGAATTCATCGTATAACTTTAGTTGACAAAAATGGTAATAGGATAGAACAAGAGTTTGAAATAGTCAATAAATAAAAAATGCCTAACAATTATTCATTGCTAGGCATATCCAATTTTGTATGTTGGACTGCTATTTTAACACAGGTATTTTCTTAATATGATTGAACTCATTTTCAATGTATTGAATCAAATCATCAAAATTATCATACTTCCTGATAACGTCTCTCAAAGTAATTTTATTGGTATTAGATCCATCGGCTGCTACGGGAAGTACGTATTCTCTTACAAGATTTTCATCGATTTCTTTGTTGCAAAAAATAATCATTCTTTCCACTACATTTCTTAACTCTCTGATATTGCCACTCCATGCTACAGATTGTAATAACTTATTTGCTTCTTTAGTTACTTTCACTGGTGAGGTACCATATTCATCGCATATTTGTTTTATGAAGTGCTCCACCAAAGATGGAATGTCATCTTTTCTTTTGCTCAAAGCAGGTACTTCGATGAGTACAACTGCAAGACGATAGTATAAATCTTCTCTGAAATTTCCGATTTCAATTTCGTGCAACAAGTCTTTATTGGTTGCAGCAATCACCCTTACATCCACTTCGATTTCTTTATCACCACCTACTCTGGATATTTTCTTTTCTTGCAAAGCTCTCAATACTTTAGCTTGTGCACTAAGGCTCATGTCACCGATTTCGTCTAAGAATATCGTACCGCCATGAGCTTGTTCAAATTTGCCAGGATGATCCTTCACCGCCCCAGTAAATGAGCCTTTCATGTGTCCAAACAGCTCACTTTCAATCAATTCTGAAGGGATCGCAGCACAATTCACTTCCACTAATGGTCGGTTAGCTCTGTTACTTTTGGCATGCACCCAACGAGCTACGAGTTCCTTACCAGTTCCATTCGGACCAGTTATAAGTACTCTTGCATCCATTGGAGCTACCTTTTCTATCTCTTTCTTAACTTTATTAATAGCAGAAGATCCACCTATAATTTCTTGAACTTTATTCTGGCCAACCTTCTTTTTAAGCACCTTGATTTCAGTATTCAATTCCAATTTTTCCATAGCATTTCGAATGGTAATCAGAATTCTTTGTAAATCTAAAGGTTTGGAAATAAAGTCGAATGCACCCATTTTCACTGCTTGAACTGCTGTTTCGATGTCGGCATGACCAGAAATCATAATTACGGGAACATCGGCGATGTTTTGGATTTTAGAAAGTGTTTCGATGCCATCCATTTTTGGCATTTTGATGTCCATTACAATGACATCATACTTTGTTTTTTCAATTTTAGCAAGGGCATCCATACCGTCAGCCGCTTCATCTACAGTGTATTTTTCATGTTCTAGAATATCTCTAAAAACACGTCTAATACTACTCTCATCATCAACGATTAAAATCTTAGCCATAAATCGGTTTTAATACTGTTCACAGAAAAATAACTTGTTGCTTTGTTCTTTGTTTTGTCAAATTATCCCGTTAGATGATTGACAAAGCTTCATATAATGTTTATTGGAAGTAGCAAAGATATAAACAAATCTATTTATTTACAATATGTATAAAATTAAAAATTAAATTAATGAGTATTTATTTTATATACATACGATAATATTTTTAAAGTAGTGTGAGAAGAAATAAAATTTTAGCTAATGAGGTGGAAACAATATTCTATTTGTCCATGATCTATTTTGTTCAATTGCATTTGCATCCATTTGGCTGTCATAAGTATAAGGTAAAATTGTTTTAATAATTCGCTTCCACTCTTCGGTTTCAATTTTATCTGGGAAACAATGCTTTATAACATTTAACATGGCATCAACAGCAGTCGAAGCTCCTGGAGAAGCTCCCAAAAGCGTTGCTAAAGAGCCATCTGCAGCAGCAACTATTTCAGTACCAAAGGCAAGTACACCATTTCCATCAGCATCTTTTTTAATCACTTGTACCCTTTGTCCAGCAATTGCTAAATCCCAATCGTTAAAATTTGCATTAGGATAATAAGCTTTTAAGTCTTCAAAACGGTCTTCAGGCGACTGAATAACTTGCTCAATTAAATATTTTGTTAGAGGAATGTTCTTCCAGCCTGCAGATATCATGGGCAAAATATTATCCATTTCTATTGACAGAGGCAAGTCGAAATAAGAACCATTTTTAAGAAATTTGGTTGAAAAACCAGCAAATGGACCAAATAAAAGTGCTTTTTTTCCATCAATATATCTTGTATCCAAATGAGGTACACTCATTGGTGGAGCTCCTATCGCAGCTTTTCCATATACTTTTGCATGATGTTGCTGAATCACTTCCTCATTATTACAAACCAACCATTGACCCGAAATTGGAAATCCACCATAGCCATTACCCTCTTTTATATCCGATTTTTCAAGCAATTTTATAGCACCTCCACCTGCACCAATGAATACAAAATCAGCAACATATACATTTTTATCTTCACTATCTAAATCTTCAACTTCTACAATCCACGATCCATTTTTCTGTTTTTTCAAGTCAATCACTTCATTTTTTAAATAGATTTCTACACCTTCATGAAGTTCCAATTGATTGAACAAAAATCTAGTCAATCTACCGAAATTAATATCAGTTCCGATATCCATTTTAGTTGCAGCCACAGGTTCATCCATATTTCTACCTTTCATTACCAGCGGCATCCATTCCTCTATAACATTATGATTATCTGTATATTGCATTGAGTTGAAAAATGGAGATTCTATCATTTTCTGGAATCGCTTATTCAAGTATTCGACATTTTCTGATCCCCAAACAAAACTAATATGTGGCATCTGAGTGATAAAATATTGAGCATTGGGTAGGTTTTCATTTTCAATCAAATATGCCCAAAACGACTTACTCTTTTCGAAAGCATGAGCTATATGAATTGCCTTTTGAATATCTATAGATCCATCTTCTAATATTGGGCTATAATTCAGTTCACAATAAGCTGAATGCCCTGTTCCAGCATTATTCATTGCATCAGAGCTTTCAGCAGCAATTGAATCCATACGTTCAAAAACCTTGATATTACATTGTGGCATCAATCGTTTAAGAAGAATTCCTAATGTAGCACTCATTATACCAGCACCAATGAGAATTATATTATCAGGTTGATCCTTATTCAACATTATTAATTATTTTGATTTTCATAGTGATGCAAATTTAAAAAAATAGGAACGAGATTAGCCATATTAATTAATTATTCGTTTTTAAGAAAAATATAAATATCATGTCCTTTACTCAAATTAATATCGATACTTGGAAACGAAATGATGTATTTCATTTTTTTAAAAATTATGACAATCCATATTATAATATTTGTTCAAAGATAGAAGTTGATCGACTTTATCATTATTGCAAAGCAGAAAATCTATCATTTAATTTAGCACTTATACATTCCACACTCAAGACAATCAATGACTTAGAAGAATTTAAGATGAGGATTGAAGAAAATAATGTATATCAATATGATACAATTAATTGTGGAATGACAGTTTTGGCTGAGGATGAAACATTTTCATTTTGCTATTTTGATTACATTCCTGACCAATTTTTATTTATTGAAAATAGCAAGAAAATAATTGAACAACACAAGATAAATAAGAAATTTGATCCGAGAGAAAATGTTCAAAATCTTATCTATTTTTCTGTGTTGCCCTGGATTAATTTTTCTTCTATTTCACATGCAAAAAGATTTAATACTGGCGACTCTATACCATTGATAACATTTGGGAAATTGCATACTGAAAACTCAAACTTAAAAATTCCAATTTCAATAGAAGTCAATCATGCCTTAGTTGATGGTATTCATGTCGGGAAATTTTTAAATAATATTCAAGATATCATTAATAAGTTTTGAAAAAAAATAAAAAATAAACTGTTATTAACAATATATTTTTGTTAAAATTAACTATCTATTTATCTGATATTTAATTATTTAGCAATAATAATTTCATAAAAAATTCTAAACTAGTAAAAGCAATTTTCATCATAATTAAAAAATAATTTAAAAAAATAATAAAAATAATTTTGAAATAAAAATATATGTTATAACTTTGCTACATCAACTTGAGTGTTTTTTGGGGTTATATATTGGGGTGCATTCCTTCGGAATGTGCCCCTTTTTTTTGAAATAATTTTTAAAAATAACTTTAAATCAAATTGTTATTTAATATATATATCTTTCATGAAACATATATTCATTTTTTCAATATAATATAATATCCAAAAAAAATAACTACCTGCATTTGATTGCCTCCTATTTTTTATATCTTTGCAACGAATTTTAAAAATTAAATGTACTTATGAGTACTATTGTTGATATTCATGCCAGAGAAATTCTGGATTCAAGAGGAAATCCAACCGTAGAAGTTGAAATTACTACTGAAAATGGTTGTATTGGAAGGGCAGCTGTACCGTCTGGTGCATCTACTGGCAAACACGAAGCAGTTGAGCTTAGAGATAATGATAAATCTAGATATTTGGGCAAAGGAGTGCTAAAGGCTTGTCAAAATGTTTTAGAACCTATCACTGAAGAGCTTCTAGGGCTTGACTGTACTGATCAAAGGTATATAGATCAAGTTATGATTGATTTGGATGGCACAAAAAACAAATCCAAACTTGGAGCTAATGCAATTTTAGGTGTTTCTCTTGCTGTAGCAAAAGCTGCAGCTGAAGAATGTGAGATGCCTTTGTATCGATATATCGGTGGTGTCAATGCTTGTACCTTACCAGTGCCGATGATGAATATTTTAAATGGGGGTAGCCATGCCGATAATAGTATTGATTTTCAGGAATTTATGATAATGCCAGTAGGTGCTACATACTTTTCTGAAGGATTAAGAATGGGAACTGAAATATTTCATCATTTAAAATCCGTTTTGAAGAAAAAAGGTTATTCAACTAATGTAGGTGATGAAGGTGGATTTGCTCCCAATATCAAAAGTAATGAAGAAGCAATAGAAACTGTTCTTCAAGCAATAGAAGCTGCTGGATACAGACCTGGTGAAGATATCATGATTGCTATGGATGCAGCAGCATCGGAGTTTTATGATGAAAAGAAGAAAAAGTATATCTTTCATAAATCAGATAATAGAGAAATGACATCATCAGAAATGGTGAGTTATTGGGCAGATTGGACGAGAAGATACCCAATCTTATCAATAGAAGATGGGCTTCATGAAGATGATTGGACTGGTTGGAAGTTGCTAACTGATACAATAGGAAAAAGAGTACAACTCGTTGGGGATGATTTATTTGTGACCAATACCGAAAGGCTAAGAAAAGGAATTGATGAAGGAATTGCAAATTCGATATTGATAAAAGTGAACCAGATAGGTTCGCTAACAGAAACGATCGATGCAGTAAATCTTGCAATACGAAATGGTTATACTTCAATAATGAGCCACAGATCTGGTGAAACTGAGGACACAACTATTGCCGATTTGGCTGTTGCATTGAATACAGGACAGATTAAAACTGGGTCAGCTTCAAGATCTGATAGGATTGCAAAATATAATCAATTATTGAGAATAGAAGAAGAATTAGGCGATGAAGCAATCTATCTTGGTAAAAAATTATTAGTTAATTTAGGAAAATAAAAACCGATTTTCATGAATCCTTTTAAATCGATTTACAACAAGTTACCAAAAATACTCCAAAATAAATATCGTTTAGTATTATTTGTATTTATCCTTTGGATGGCTTTTTTCGATCGACATGATTTTTATACTCAATGGAAATTACATAGTGTAATCAATAATTTAGAATCGGACAAAGCATATTATTTAAAACAAATAGATGACATCAAAAAAGACAAAAGTGATCTAGAAGCTAATAAAGAAAAATATGCAAGAGAACATTTTTATATGCACAAAAGCGATGAAGAGGTTTTCATAATGGAAGAATAAAACAATTACAAAACCAAAATTTAGAATTTAATACATGTCAGTTTTAGTCAATAAGAATTCCAAAATAATCGTTCAAGGATTTACAGGTAAGGAAGGTACTTTCCATGCTGAACAAATGATTGCTTATGGCACACCTGTAGTTGGAGGCGTTACTCCTGGCAAAGGCGGTAGCACTCATTTGGACAGACCAGTGTTTAATACTGTAAAAGAAGCTGTAAGGAAAGCAGGTGCTGATACTTCAATCATCTTTGTTCCACCTCCATTTGCAGCTGATGCTATCATGGAAGCAGCTGAAGCAGGCATCAAAGTAATTGTGTGTATTACTGAAGGTATTCCCATTCAAGATATGATAAAAGCTAAAGCTTATATTGCTCAATTTGATTGCAGATTGATTGGTCCAAATTGCCCTGGAGTCATTACATCCGATGAAGCAAAAGTGGGTATAATGCCTGGTTTCGTTTTCAAAAAAGGAAGAATTGGCATTATTTCAAAATCTGGAACTTTGACTTATGAAGCAGCAGATCAGGTTGTTAAAGCTGGATTAGGGATCAGTACTGCTATTGGTATCGGTGGTGACCCTATTATTGGAACCACAACGAAAGAAGCTGTTCAACTCTTAATGGCAGACCCTGAAACAGATGGTATCGTGATGATAGGTGAAATTGGTGGAAACTTAGAAGCTGAAGCTGCTAAATGGATTAAAACAAACGGGACTAAACCTGTTGTTGGGTTCATTGCTGGTCAAACAGCACCTAAAGGTAGAAAAATGGGGCATGCTGGTGCAATTATCGGTGGAGCTGATGATACAGCCGAAGCAAAGATGAGAATTATGGCTGAGTGTGGCATAACTGTTGTTCATTCACCAGCACATATTGGTAAAACGATGTTGGAAGCTCTTAGTAAATAAGATTCTACAATAAAATATTTTTAAAAACCATCAGATGATAATTGTCTGATGGTTTTTTTATTTGTATTTTAATGTACTAATTGGTATTGTGTATTCAACTCTCTGATTATCAGATACATCTATGATTTCCATTTTGATTGTAGGATCTTTCTGATTCCAATCAATTGATAATAGTCCAAAATGATTATCCATAATTGGTCCTTCAATTCTATTCCTATTTGGAGTAGCGAAATGCCAAGTAGAGGTAATTCCACTCGAAGTAATATCATAAATTGGGTAAGTATTGGACGGTTTCAGTACTGAAATTTCGCCGTAATGTACATCACCAGAAATAAAAATCACTCCATTAGCTTTTGTTTTTGCTATCAAATCAATCATTTTTTGTTGCTCGAAAGGGAAATTTGCCCATGCTTCATAACCATTATATTCAATTGCAAATTGAGTGCTACTGCAAATTATTCTGACATCCTCAGGTTGCACTAACTGATTTTCAAGCCAAACCCATTGATCCTTTCCCAACAATGTCGAATCAGGCTGGTTATGAGGAAAATAATCTAATGGATAAAAATATCGATTCTCACTATTTTTTTCTCCTCTATAAATTCTTAAATTATCTCGAAATGATCTTGTATCTAACAAAATAAATTGGATGGTTTTGTCGAACTCTTTAAAATATTTTGAGGTGTAAATTCCTGACCTACCCCACCTTTCATCCGATTTTGGGACTTCCCAAAAATTTAAAAATATTTTCTTTGATACTTCTTTTAATGGATAATGTCTTCCGTCGTCATTATTTCCATAATCATGATCATCCCAAGTCGCTAAGATATTCTTCACCCCAATTTTAAGCCTTTCGAATTCAGGCTTAGCTTTTAATGCATTGTAATTTTTTTCTAAAACGGATGGATCATAAGTATCGGAATAAATATTATCCCCTAGATATACAAAATAATCAGGATGATGCTTCAAGACAACATCCAAAATTGGTTGTGGCTTATCTTGATGACCACAAGACCCGAATGCTATTTTTGTTTGGGCAAAAGTGGTTAATAAATTAAATAATAAAAAATAACTGATTATAAAATTAATCTTAATTTCAATGCAAGAAAATTTTCTCATACCCTTCAATATTAAAATAAATATATTTTTTGTCTTTCAGCTAGTTGTAAAAAGAAAACAAATCTAAATATTCTAACAATCAATATAAATATAATAATGAATAAAGAGATAATTATTTTAAAATCCTTATTTAGAGCCGTTAAAAAAATTTAAGTTTTGCAGTTGAAAATATAATTTTTCTGCAATTAATTCATGGTAATGATGAGTAACATGGATTCCATTTTTTTGATTCAATTTAGTCGCCCCATCATATATATATCCATCTATATAATTTTCGTTTTTAATTCTTTTTGAAAAATACGAATTCAAATTATTACATAAAAATGGTTCGATTTGATTGTTGTTTCTTCTATTTGGACCGAGAATTATAACGCATTGATTTTTAGAGTTACAATGATTAATAACTTCATTAGTAATTTTATAATATTTTCTTAGTGCAAAAAATTTGTTTCCAATTATACTTCCTAACAAATAATTAAAAGTGATCAGTAATTGATGAAAAATGGACTTATCCTTATTGATAACATCGAATGAATTATCACTATTATCAAGAACATTATATTTTTCTGGAATTAAATGATTAAAGAATGGCAGGTTGAATGAATATTTTATTCTACCTTTAGAATCCTGATATTTATACAACAATTTTACTAATCTCAAATATGGTTCAGGTCTGATATGCAATACTAAAATGTCAATTTTTTTACTATAAGAAAGCTCATTTATTTTTGTAAAAATATCTTTAAGTCGTTCATATCTAATAATGTTAATATTTAAATTACACTTATAATTGTTTTGAACCTTTCTTTTAAGATGTTGATGAAAAAGATCTTCATATAAAATATTATGTTGCACTGGGAAACATCCACCAACAAAACAGAATTCATAATTAATATTTTGATCTTTTATTAAATTTTTAGAAGACAAATATTCTTGTAGAGAGATAAATTTATTGTCAATTTTTGTCAATCCTCTTTGGATATTATTTGCTTCAAAAGTGTTTATTAATTCTAATGCAAAACCCTTATTAGTGGATACCAAATTTTTATTTTCTAAAAACTCTGAAATTGAAATTTCAGTAAGTATTCTGTATTTACAAAGAGTTGATTGCCTAGTTGTTAGTGTAAATTGACCACAGAAAAGATGCTTCTTACTTTTTAAATAATCTAACATTGCACAAAAGAATATTTCATTTTCTGCATTCAAAAAGGGTGAGTTTATTAGTTGAATAGCTTTATTTTCTAGTTTTCTACTAAATTCTGAAATCCACTTCCAATATTCCCAACTATCTTGATGGAAAAATGGATATGCATTTATATCAAAATTGTAATCACAATGTCCAAAAGCAATTTTAGTAATATTTAATTTCTCAGATAATATTTCACTTAGATTTACAAGACTTTGTTTTGATTCAATCAATGGAATCAATTGTTTATAATTAATTTCAAATTCATCAAGTTTTGACTTTGCATATAAAATTTCAATATCGGTTTCAACTTTTGGTAATAAGATTATTTCAAAATTCATATTTCTAATACTTTGCAAATCTTTCTCAAATTCTATTGAATTAACATTGTTAATTCTAATACCAATTTTAAATTCTTTAGTAGATTTTTTTATTAGAGTATTTAAAGTTGAAAAATTTTTTCTTGCTATATCTTTTAAATATGAAGTCTTACTAAAATCCAAAGGATTAACTATACAATCTTCAAAATCGAAGCATACAATAGCTCCTGAATCATTTATAATATTTAAATGTTCAATTGTTGTATTATTATCATATTTAATGAATTGGTAAGCTTGAATTTGATTTGACATATTTTGATAAGGTTAATAATAATATATAATATTAGTTAAATTTATTATGAAAAAATCATTTTAAGAAAGGTTTGTGAAATAATGACAAAATTTTGACAAAAATTTCAAATTAATCTCTTAATAAAAAATATTTCTAAATTTACTTTGGGTCTTTCCAATATTAATTTTTTTTTATCTTGCATCATCAAATTTTACCAAATAATTAGCAAATAAATTATGGCAAAGGATCGAATTTTAGTGATAGGAGCAAGTGGTCAAATTGGTTCAGTTTTGACAGATGCACTAAGAAATCAATATGGTGAATTAAATGTTGTAGCATCAGACATACGACTCCCTGCCGATCATTATGGAATTTTTGAAACACTTAATATATTAGATACCAATAGATTAACCGAAATCGTTGATCATTATCAGATCAATCAAATTTACCATTTAGCTGCAATCTTATCTGCTAAAGGCGAAGCAAATCCGAGAGGAACTTGGGATTTTAATATGAATAGCCTCTTCAATGTTCTCGAATTATCCAAAGAAAAAAATATTGCCAAATTATATTTTCCAAGCTCAATCGCCGTATTTGGAAATGATGCTCCAAAGCAAAATACACCTCAAAATGCAGTATTAAACCCAAGTACGATCTATGGGATGAGCAAAGTGGCTGGAGAGCATTGGTCACAATATTTTTGGAATCGCTATCACCTAGATATTCGCTCCCTTCGCTATCCGGGTATTATTGGTTATCAATCTTTGCCAGGTGGTGGCACCACTGATTATGCTGTTGATATTTATCATAAAGCTATCAACAACGAACATTTCAATTGCTTCCTTTCTGAAAATACTAGATTGCCTATGTGCTATATGGATGATGCCATTAGAGCAACTCTTGAACTAATGGAAGCTGATGCTTCCAAATTATCCATCCGATCAAGTTATAACTTATCAGGAATGGATTTTACTCCAGCAGAAATTGCCAAATCCATTCAAAAAGAAATTCCTGATTTTACTATTAGTTATGAACCTGATTTCAGACAAGCAATTGCAGAATCATGGCCTCAAAGTATTAATGATGAAGCAGCTAGAAATGATTGGGGATGGAAGCCAAAATTCGATTTAGATAAAATGACAAAAGACATGTTGCTTCATTTGAAGAAAAATAGTTAATATCCACATTTTATTCTATCACCATCACTTCTTCTATTTGAAAAAAAAAGCCACCATGCATTTTATTGCACGGTGACCCTATGTATAACCCCAAAAAACACTCTTGATAATGTACAAAAATACTTTTATTTTGCCTATTTTAAAAAAAATTAACAAATTATTTAACATTCATTAAACCTATAATTCTTTTATTAGTCAATCATTAAGTTTTACAATATTTTCTATTTTCATTATTATAATTAAGCCATCATGAATAATAGTTCTGCAACGATGACAAGAAGACCCGTAGCTCCTCCAAATTCTGCTTTAAACCCCTATTCTGGAGTTTGGGGTAAAACACAAATCACACATCTCTTAAGGCGAACTATGTTCGGTGCAAAAAAATCAGATGTGGATTATTTTTTATCCAAATCTATGACACAAACTGTAGATGAGTTACTCAATACGAATGTAAATACTGCACCAGCTCCACCTTTGAATAGTTATTCGTACCCCAATTGTCCATCTGATAATATTGATCCAAAAATAAATTTTGGAGAAACTTGGGTAAATTCCACAAGAGAACCAGGAGGTATAATTGATCAACTCAGAACACTTAGTACTAAAGCCTGGTGGATTGGGCTGATGATCAATCAAGAGAGAAGCATTTTAGAAAAAATGGTTCTATTTTGGCATAATCATATTCCGATAGCTTCATCCGAAGTAAATGATGCTAGAAATCAATATTCTTATCTAGCTCTACTTAGGAAATATGCAATTGGCAATTTCAAATCTTTGATAAAAGATATTACGATCAACCCAGGAATGCTCGACTATTTGAATGGAGATTCAAATATAGCTGGAAACCCTGATGAAAATTATGCAAGAGAATTACAAGAATTGTTTTGTGTAGGGAAAGGAACTGACTCGAAATACACTGAAGATGATGTGAAAGCAGCAGCTAAAGTGCTTACTGGATGGAGATATCGAAACACTGATAATCCACCTTACGGCTATAATCTTGCAAATAATCATGATAAAACTGATAAACAATTTTCATCGTTTTATAAAAATACAATAATCAAAGGCTCTACTGATGCCAATAAAGAACTTGATGATTTGTTAAATATGATATTTTCAACTGATGAAGTTGCTAAATTCATAGTAAGAAAAGTATATACTTTTTTTGTATATTACGATATTACACCTCAAATTGAAACAGATATTATCACACCATTAGCTGATATTTTTAGATCCAACAACTATAATATCTTGCCAGTCTTGGAAAAATTGTTCAAAAGCGAACATTTCTATGATGCAGAAAATAAGAGTTGTTTGATTCGTCCAGGAATAGATTTCATTGTTGGTTTTTGCAGAGAATCAGAATTAGCATTTCCAACAAATGCTCAGTTAGAGGCTCAATATCAATCTTGGTTAATAATTTCAAATCAGGCGTCAGGGTTCCAACATAGTCCATTGGATCCACCAAATGTAGCTGGGTGGCCTGCTTATTACCAATCTCCTCAATATCATGAGTTATGGGTAAATGCAATTACCATTCAAGCTAGGAAAAATGCCCAGTTAGGTTTGATTAGTTTGGGTAATCCTGGATTAGGGATTGCAATAAATATTAGAATTCAAGACCCAAATGATTCATCTAAGACAATTTTAAAAAATTATGGTTATTTAAAAATTGATACAATTGGCATTGCTAAACGATTTTCAAAACCATCTGACCCGAATGTATTGATACAGGATTTTCTTGACTTGTATTTTGGTTATGAAGTGTCAGCCACAACGAAAGCTAATGCTAAAAAAACATTTTTACTCAAAAATCAAGCATTAGATAGTGCTTGGACGGATGCTTGGAACAAATTTCTTGCAGATGAAAATAATGCAGCGAACAAAAAAGATGTGGAAGATCGGTTGAAAAACCTATTTAGTTATAGTTTTAGTATTCCTGAATATCAACTTTGCTAAATACAATTTATTCATTTATTGACTACATTTTCAATCTATTATATTATGAAAAGGAGAAATTTTCTCAAATCTATCCCATACACTTTTATTCCTACAATGGTTGGTGGCTCAGTTGTACAAGCAATCGCTAACAACCCATTTCTTGATGCATTGGCAGCACCTTTTGTTGATACTGACCACATTTTAGTTTTAATATTATTGGAAGGCGGCAATGATGGACTGAACACAGTAATAGGACTCGATCAATATTCAGGCTATACAGCTGTTCGATCAAATATATATATTCCAGAATCGAAAGTTTTGAAATTAAATGGATATGACAAAACAGGGCTTCACCCTGCTATGACTGGCATCCAAAATCTTTTCAATGAAGGAAAAGTAAAAATTATTCAAGGGGTAGGCTATCCCAATCCTGTATTTTCTCACTTTAGATCCAAAGATATTTGGTACACTGGTTCAGATAGCAATGTTGTGATTAATTCTGGGTGGAATGGACGATATTTACAAAATGAATATCCAAATTATCCAGTTGGATTTCCAAATGCAACTATGCCAGATCCGTTGGCTATCCAAGTTGGAAATGGGGCATTATATCAGAATTTGCAAGTAAATGGAGTAACTTTTGGAATGCCTACAAACAATCCAAATTCTATTTATACCAATCTCAATACTACTGATACTGCTCCAAACACAAAAGCAGGAAAAGAACTAAATTATTTGAGAGAAACTGCTCAAAAGACAAATGATTACACAACTAAAATTAGCAATGCTGCAACGAAATCTGGAGTTACTATACCAAATACTATGAATTCAATAGATAAAGACCTACAAACCGTAGCTGCATTAATTGCTGGTGGTCTAAAAACAAGAATTTATATGGTAAGTCTTGGAGGTTATGACACTCATAGGGGGCAAGTTGTTGCAGGAGCAACAGAGACAGGCACCCATGCTGACAAGTTAAGTAATGTTTCAATAGCTATCAGCAATTTTATGACTACTTTAAAATCTAAAGGAGTAGGTGACCGAGTAGTAGGAATGACATTTTCAGATTTTGGAAGAAGAATAAAATCGAATGGTAGTGGTGGGACAGATCATGGTGCGGCAGCTCCGATGTTTCTATTTGGAAATCAAGTAGTTGGTGGTATTTTAGGCGGCAACCCTACCATTAGTCCAAATGCAACAGTTGAAGACAATATACCATATCAATATGATTTCAGATCTGTATATTCTAGCCTAATGAAGCATTGGTTTTGCCTGCCACAAAATGAAGTGGATACTATCATGTTCAAGAATTTCCAAGATTTGAATTTAGTGAAAGACAGTTGCACTACAACAGATACTCATGAGCTTAATAAATTAGCTGGTGATAGCTTAGTTACCTGTTATCCAAATCCATTTGTTCACTCAACTACTATCAAATATGTTAGCAATGGAGGTTATTGCATGATAGAAATTATTGATAATCAAGGAAGAGTAATAAAGAAACTACTTGCTAAAGATACTCCAGAGGGTATTTATGAGCTAGATTGTGATTTAGAAGGCTATTCAAGTGGAATTTATTATGTAAGATTCCAAAATGGAGCACTACAACAAGTGAAATCAATGGTAAAAGTAAGAGGTTAAATTTTTGAATTTACAAAATATTGTTAATGAGCTGTTATTGTATTGGTAATGGCTCATTTTATTTTGGTAATAAGGTAAAGTAATCAATACTTTTGAATAAGATTTACGTATTAATAATAATTGAATTAAGTAAATTTATAAAAAATGTACAAAAAGATTTTAGTTTTAGTTTTTTCTCTTCAATTTGTTGCCTGTGCTGAGCTTCAAAAATGGGCTGGTGAATATGCTATCGGGCAACTCACTACTCCTGAAATTGCAAGTGCTCTTCGACAAGCACTGGAGTTTGGTATTGGTAACGGTGCAGATTTGTTATCTCAAAAAGGTGGCTATATGAATAGTGCTTATAAAATTTTACTACCTGCTGATGTTCAGAAAGTTACTGACAAACTCAAGTTTATTCCAGGTTTTACGGATGTTGAAAAAGTTTTGATTGAAAAATTGAATAACAGTGCAGAAGATGCTGCTGTGAAAGCTAAACCAATATTCAGAAATGCAATCAGAGAAATGACTTTTGATGATGCTTTGAATATTTTAATGGGAGCTGATAATGCTGCCACAAGTTATTTAAAATCAAAAACTTATAATAATTTATATTCTGCTTTCCAACCAGATATTGTAAATTCTCTAAATAAGTTTAATGCATTAGATTATTGGTCACAAGCCGTAAATGCCTATAATAAAATACCATTTGTAGATAAGTTGAATCCAAAGTTGGATGACTACGTTACTACTCAGGCACTGAACGGATTATTTTCAATGGTTGCAAAAGAAGAATATGATGTGAGAAGAGATGCTTCCAAACGAGTTACAGATGTGATGAAAAAAGCATTTGCAAAGCAAGATAGCAATAGGAAATAAGAATTCTTTCGCAAATTTTATTTTATTAAAAGTCATTAAAATATCAATTTGGATATATTAATGATTTTTTTTGCACGTTCTTATATTTGTTACCAAATTTTATTTTAATTACATTAGAAAATTTATTTATTTTCGCAACTTAAAATTTTTAATACTTTAAAAAATGAACAAAATTCTTTTCATTTTATTTACAATGGTCGCGACTATTGTTTCAGCACAAAATAAAAAATTAAACAAAATGGATCAAGATTTTTTGACCGCACAACCAGATGGTATTTATGCTAAATTTGAAACCAATAAAGGTGATATTTACACAGCATTAGAATACAAAAAAACACCGCTTACTGTAGCAAATTTTGTTGCATTAGCAGATGGAACTATGCCAAACAACAAAAAAGCAGCTGGTGTTCCATTTTATGATGGTTTAAAATTTCATAGAGTCATAGCTGATTTTATGATCCAAGGAGGTTGTCCTTTAGGAAATGGTACGGGTGACCCAGGTTACAAATTCGAAGATGAATTCGACCCAACTTTAAAACATTCTGGACCTGGTATCTTAAGTATGGCTAATTCTGGACCTGCTACTAATGGTTCTCAATTTTTTATTACTCATAAAGAAACTCCGTGGTTGGATGGAAAACATTCTGTTTTCGGTCATGTTGTGAAAGGTCAAGATGTGGTGAATGCAATTGCACAAGGCGATAGCATCAAAACTCTTACTATATTGAGAAAAGGAAAAGATGCAGAAAACTT
>Ga0116191_1000635_pt1 | contig 30456 bp, 32 predicted proteins | sample AD_UKC111_MetaG_FD_89897 | JGI IMG/M metagenome (GOLD analysis project Ga0116191, IMG submission 89897) | Active sludge microbial communities of municipal wastewater-treating anaerobic digesters from Hong Kong - AD_UKC111_MetaG | ecosystem: Engineered > Bioreactor > Anaerobic > Digestate... | reverse complement strand
GGTCCGTGCGGCATTTCGGGATGAGGTGGGGCTTGACTCAGGAACTCTTGACGGAGGAGGGATAGTAAATGAAAAGTAAATTAAAGCGGTTAGTGTGTTTGGTGTTTTCCCTTATGTTGATTGCTGGATAAATTGGGTCTTGAGAAATAAGACCAGATTTAAAATGAAGTTCAACAAATTTCAAACCTTACGGTTTCTTCCGTAAGGTTTTTTTAAAAAACAAAAACCCCTTCCACAATTCTCAAAATGGAAGGGGTTAATAACCTTGTCTACAATCCGGCCGCCCTGCGGACCATGGCCTGATGCTCCGGGTCGACACTGTTGGTGCCGTGTGTGCGGCTGTTCAGGAAATGCAGGTCGAACATCCCGTCAAAGTCGTTGCCGTAAATATCCTGGCTGGTACCGTGCGGCATGCCTGCCATGGAGCAGGCGATTGGCTCCCCGTCCAGCCAAAGAATGGCGGCTCTGCGCTCCCAGCTCCAATCGCCCCCGAAGCATTGCTTCATGACGCTGGTGTCATATGCTGTCAGCGGCTCACAGTCGGCGTGGTTTTCTCCAAACAGGTGGTGTATTTTAAAGGAGCGTCCGGTTTCAAAGTCCTGCAGGGTTGCGTTGCTGCCAATAGGAAACATGCTGTTGATTTGTGACCAGTCAACCAGCTTGCCATAGCCGCTTCCTTTTGTTACCGTCCTTTCAGTATTTCCCCTGTTGACAGGCTGCTCAGGTGAAAAATTACCTGCCACAATCAGCGTCTGCCCGATCTGCAGGTCATCTGTAACCAGATTGTTTGCTGATCTGATTGAGTCCGAAGTTGTGCCGAACTTTTCGGCAATCACGGAAAGGCAGTCTCCCTCAGCCACTGTGTAGCTGTACTCTGAATCATCAGTGGAATCAGCGGAGGATGAGCCGGTGTCAGCATAGCTGTAATATGACTCACTGCCGGGTATGACCAGCTGCTGTCCAATCTGCAGGTCGTCAGAGTCCAGGTTGTTTGCTGATCTGATTGAGTCCACACTGGTGCCAAGTTTTTCAGCAACCACCGAGAGGCAGTCTCCTTCAACAACATTGTAGCTGTATGAGTCATCAGAATAAGACGAACCAGTGTTTGTATAGCCATACGAAGCTCCGCCGGGTATAACCAGCTGCTGCCCGATCTGCAGATCGTCAGAATCCAGGTTGTTTGCAGATTTAAGCGCATCTACGCTGATGCCAAGTTTTTCTGCGATTATGGAGAGGCAGTCTCCGTCAATGACAGTGTATGAATAGTCAGCAAAAGAGGGGCAGGTCAGGGGCAGCACGACCAGAGCGGTAACAAACAGCAAACCTAATAGTAAGGCAACGGTTAAATTCCTTTTTACTCTCATTTTCGCCTCCTTTAAAACAAGTGATTTATTTTTTTACCTAGTTTTCGTTCGAGTTTGAGTTTGGTCAGGTAAAATCACTATTCATACTGTTCTACACAATACTGCATTTTCCTCCTGGGAATACCAAAAAAATTAGCTTAAAAAGCCAGTATATATAAGTAATGGCTATTACAGATAACCATATGTTTGCGACAAAATCAGCTATATGATAAGATAATTGATAAGCCTATGGAGTATTGCAGAGGATATGCTGGCAGGAGGAGGATAATATGTCTGGTCACTCGAAATGGTCGACGATCAAGCGCAAAAAGGCAAAAGTCGATGCCCAGCGAGGTAAGATTTTTACTCGTTTAGCCAAGGAGATTATCATGGCCGCGCGCAAGGGCGGCGGTGACCCGGATAACAACGCGCGTTTGAAAACAGCGGTGATGAGAGCTAAAGAAGCCAACATCCCCAACGATAATATAAACCGGGCCATCCAAAAAGGGACAGGTGAAACCGGCGCTGCGAATTATGAGGAGATTTCATATGAGGGATACGGGCCGGGCGGTGTTGCGGTGATGCTTGACATAATGACCGACAACCGGAACCGTACCGCCGGTGAAATAAGGTATCTTTTTTCCAGGAACGGCGGAAGTCTGGGTGAAACCGGCTGTGTGGCCTGGATGTTTAAAGAAAAGGGTATGATCGTAGTAGATAAAAGCGGCGAAACAAATGAGGATGATCTGATGCTCGCGGCTATTGACGCGGGCGCCGAAGATTTTAACGCTGATGAAGACTGCTTTGAAATAACCTGTGAACCTGCCGACCTGCCGACAGTAAAGGCAGCCGTTGAAGGAGCAGGTGTAAAAGCAGCCACGGCGGAAGTAACCATGATCCCGCAGACCACGGTTAAACTTGAGGGGGAGAAGGCCGAGCAGATGATGCGCCTGATTGACGCGCTGGAAGAACACGACGACGTGCAAAACGTCTACGCTAATTTTGAAATAGAAGAATAGGAGGAATGGGGACACATCTCTATTTGGAGCATGCCTCTGAGGACGATTTATGTCCCCAGGACCACCCTTTGCCGGGTGGTTTTTTTATTGAATGAGGGAGCTAATATCTGGAAATAATACTGTTAACAAAGGTATGCGGGGGTTTATGCTGTGGCCAGACAAACCAGGATTATATTCTGTTTGGCAGTACTGGTTTTTGCCATCTCTGTTGCCGCGGGTTATATCTGGGGGAGCAGGCAAATAATTATGCCGCAAAGCAAGCCAGCCGATGTTTACCACGCGGCGCCCAATTTTTTTAACCCCAGAGTGGGTGAGGAAACGGTGCTGATCAAAGATAAAGAGTACCTGTGCGGTGATTTGGAGAAATTATCGGAAGAAAAAGTTCCCGCGGAATTGCTGGGCCTGGACAGGAAGGCACTGGCCGAAAAATTCCCTGCTTCGGAGGGATGGGTTGTCAATTTTGCCAATCCCGGGTTCTTAACCCTGACCATGAAGTCAGCTGAGTTTTGCCCGCTGCACCGGCAGTTCCGGCACATCGGCCTGTATCAAGGGCTGGTGGCTGTTTATGAAGGGCCTGTGGGTTTTAACGGAAAAGTTTTAAGAGTGGAGAACATCCCGGTAGAAGCATTGAGCCCGGCATACAGGATTATGCTGGAACAGGTGATGGACATTAATAAGCAATCACACTCAGCAACAGAAATGCTGCGCAGGGAGTTGGAGTTCAGCACTGACGATGCCCTTAATGCGGCTCTGGATAATCTTGATGAACAAAGTTTACCTTAAACCTGACATAGAAGGTCGTTCCGGACGGCCCGGTCTTCACATCAATAGCAGCGTTGTGCCGGGCCGCGATACTGTAGCAGATGGCCAGCCCCAAACCCGTTCCGTTATCTTTGGTGGTGAAAAAAGGAGTGCCGATCTTTTTGAGGAATTCAGGCTTGATTCCCTTGCCCTGATCAGCCACGGTCAGTATTACTTCATCACCGTCGGCCAAAGTCCCGATGGTAAGATTGCCGCCGGCGCTCATCGCTTCCAGCCCGTTGCGGACAAGGTTTAAAATCAACTGGCGGATTTCTTTTTCATCAATAAGTATATCCGGAATGCTGTGCTGTTCAACGGTAACGTTTTTTTCACCAACTGTGGCATCAGCGCTGATTAAAGGGTAGATCGCATTTATCACCTTATTAAGATTTTGCGGTTTCAAAGCGACCGACTTGTCTCTGGCCAGGGTCAGGAATTCGGTAATAATAGCATTAGCCCTGTCCAGTTCTTCGATCATAAGTGCAAAGTGCTCCTGGTATTTGACACATTCCTGCTTCTCACCAAGCAGCTGCAGAAAACCGCGCACCGTGGTCATAGGGTTCCTGATTTCATGGCCGATACCAGCTGCCATTTCACCCACCAGGTTCAGTTTGTCCAAACGTGCTAACTCTTTCTCCAACTGCTTGCTCAGAGTAATATCGATACCCAGTTCAAGGGCCAGCAGAGAACCGTCCACGTCGTAGAAGGGGTAATAGTATATCTGGTAAGTCTTGCCGTCAATGCTGGACCATTCCCACTCGCCTGGCTTATTTTTCTCTATGGCTTTAAACGGCAGGCAATTTTTACAGGGAGCCTTACGGTGGTAAAAGAGCTGGTAGCAATTTTTCCCCTCCGGGTCACCAAAGCGTTCACGGAAGTAACGGTTGGCAAATACGATGGAATGGTCCGGCGCGATCAGACAGACGAAGGCCGGCAGGTTTTCCAGCAGGTAATAAAATCTTTTTCTTTCTGCCTGAAGCTGTATATTGGCGGACTGGAGTTCTTTAGTGCGGTCATTTACCAGTTTTTCCAGGTCATTTCTATTTTTTTCTTCAGTCAGCTGCAGCATCAGGTGATACCGTTCCAGTGAAGACAATGTCTCATTAATCTCCACGGCAAGATTGGCCAGTTCATCTTTCCCGCTGACCGGCACGCGCAGTGAAAAATCATTGGCAATCCCTACTTTTTTAATAGCGCTGATCAAATTGATCAGGCGTGACAGGACTGTTTTTTCAAGCAGCAGGAGGTTTATTGCGCAAAATATCAAGCCTACCAGCAGGAAGGAAAATGCGAAATATATTATGCCGGACCGGACAAGAATTGAAAAATCCCTGGGTGTTTCCACCCTGGCAACAACACCCGGCTGCCCGTATATATCATTTATTATGGTGTACGATGCCATAGCCCCGGCATTTAGTGTATGTACATAGTATTTTTCTTTTGAGAGGGAGGAAACCGCTGCCTGAAAATCCGTCGGTAGCTGTTTGTTGTCCAGTGTCCGGATTTCAATTGCCAAATTAAGTTTGCTGGAAAGATGCTCAATTTCTTTAGAATTTAAAAAGCGTCCCATGATTAACATGCCTCTGGAGGGACCGCTGTAATCAGTTTTCACTATTGGGTACGCCGCTATCAGCAGGGGACCTTCAGCTGCAACAAAGAATCCCTTGACACTGCCGTCAGGCGTTGTATTTCCCAGCAACAGGTCACCGGCAGTAAGATGTCCCCGCAGGCTGTCCGGGACAGGTGTCCCAGTATTGCTTCGCAGGTCATAACCTTTGCCAAAGATCACTTGCCCGGAGTTATCTGTAATGATGATCAGGTTTAGTTTTAATTCAGTAAAGTTTTCATCGGTAAGATTGGACTTAGCATAAGTATCGTTGCCGTCTAAAACAAAATCATAGGTGTCGTCCCAGGCAGCCCAGTTGTTAGCTATCCCGTATAAAACAGAGATATCATCATTAATGATATTTAGCATTCTTTCAGCGTTCCTGCGGGCTACCCGTTCCTCCGCTTCCCTAAAATTGTTGGTTAAAATAATACTGGATATTACAGATAGACATAAAACCAGTAATAGTATTAACCCCCCTGTCATGAATAAAGTCTTCTTTCTGAGAGACATATTTTTTCTCCTGTTTATCTTCATTTTTACAATTATAACGCCATATTTTACAAATCCCGACAAAATTCCTTCGAATAATATGTCGAAAATTATGTTTATATGTAAATAAAATATTTTTTACCGCAGGAGTTTGTGGCAGTATAAAAGCAGGAGCTTAAAAATAAAGGATCCCCTCTTGTTTTCGTAGAATTAATCCCAGTTGAAGGGGGTGGCAGCTTTTGCTTATAATGGGTGTGGACCCCGGGACAGCCATAACCGGGTTCGGCCTGGTCAAATATAACGGAAGCCGGTTTACACTGGTTGATTGCGGCTGTATCCGGACTTCCCCCGACACGCCGTTGTCCGGGCGGCTCCACTTTCTTTACAGGGAACTTGTTGATATAATCAGCCGGCATAATCCGGAGCAATTTGCCGTGGAAGAGCTGTTTTTTAATAAGAATGCAAAGACCGCGCTTGCTGTCGGCCACGCCAGGGGTGTTGCCATGCTGGCGGCGGCTAGTTCCGGTCTGCCGGTGTTTGAATATACACCCCTGCAGGTGAAACAATCAGTGGCGGGGTTCGGCCGGGCTGAAAAAACACAGGTGCAGTTCATGGTTAAGACGATTTTAGCCCTGCCTGCCGTGCCCGCGCCGGACGATGTGGCCGATGCTCTTGCCGTGGCTATCTGTCACGGGCATTTAAACTCATGGGTGAGGAAGCTGAAATGATCGCTTATATAAAAGGAAGATTGGCTGCCGCTCAGGCTGGATTTGTTGTTCTGGAGGCAGGCGGCCTAGGTTATAAAGTTCAGGTGCCTTTATCACTGCAGTATAAACTGCCGGCGCCCGGCAGCGAACTGATGCTGCACACTCATTTTGTGGTCAGGGAAGATGGTTTTTACCTATATGGTTTTCAGAACATCAGCGAACTGGATTTTTTCATCAAGCTGCTTAATGTCGCGGGTGTCGGCCCTAAAGGGGCGCTGGCCATACTGTCCATCTTCAACCCCGCTGACCTCAGCCGGGTCATCGCGGGTGAGGACCTGGTATCGTTGACCAAAGTGCCCGGTATAGGCAAAAAGACGGCAGGAAGGATTATCCTTGAATTAAAAGACAAGGTGTCGGATATAGCAGGCATACCTGAGGCCGGTGGTTTCTCCGCCGGGCGGGAGATGGACGCCGCCGGGGCGTTGGAAGCGCTGGGATATTCGGCTGCGGAAGCCCGCAGGACGGTCAGGGAAGCCCTGGCTGGCGCAAATGAAAATCAGACGGTCGAAGAGCTGGTTAGAAGCGCCCTGCGCTTACTGATGAAAAAGTAATTAAAAAACATATTGAAAGTTAAAAGCTTTTGAGGTGCATAATAATGGATGACCGCCTTATCTCGGCCTCTGCCCGCGCGGAAGATTTAGAGACCGATTTTAGCCTCCGCCCCCGCCGGCTGGAGGAGTACATAGGGCAGGAAAAGGTCAAGGAGACTATATCTATTTTCATTCAGGCCGCACGCGAGCGGGGCGAGGTGCTTGACCATGTCCTGCTGTTCGGGCCGCCCGGTCTGGGTAAAACCACCCTGGCCAACATTATCGCCTGCGAAATGGGCGTCAGCATCAGGACTACCTCCGGCCCGGCCATTGAGCGCCCCGGCGATCTCGCGGCGATACTAACCAACCTGGCCAGGGGGGATGTCTTGTTTATTGACGAGGTCCACCGCTTGAGCAGGACCGTTGAAGAGGTCCTTTATCCAGCCATGGAGGACTACGCTCTTGATATTGTCATCGGCAAGGGCCCCGGCGCCCGTTCGCTGAGGCTTGACCTGCCCCGCTTCACACTGGTGGGGGCGACTACCCGCGCCGGGCTGCTTACTTCGCCCCTGCGGGATCGCTTTGGTGTCATCAGCAGGCTGGAGTATTACCGGCCTGAAGAGCTGGTGCAGGTAATCACCAGGACAGCGGGCATTTTGGGAGTGGAGATAACCAGGGAGGGGTCACTGGAAATAGCCGGCCGCTCCAGAGGCACCCCCAGGGTAGCCAACCGGCTGCTGAAAAGGGTGAGGGATTATGCCCAGGTAAGGGCCGGTGGTGTTATCACACTGGAGGTAGCCGCCGAGGCCCTCCGGTTTTTTGAAGTTGACCCTCTGGGTCTCGACAACTCCGACAGGAACCTTCTTTTAACCATTATCAAGAAATTTGAAGGTGGCCCCGTAGGTCTGGATACCCTGGCCGCGGCCACCAGTGAAGAGGCCGACACGCTGGAGGATGTTTACGAGCCCTACCTGATCCAGCTCGGCATGCTGGCGCGGACGCCCCGGGGCCGGGTTGCCACCCAGTTAGCTTACAAACACCTCGGTTTGGAGAGCAAGCCCACCCCAAAACAAGTCAATCTGTGGTAAGGAAGCAAGGAGAGACATATATGAAAATCTTGCTGCATACCTGCTGCGGCCCGTGTTCGATTTATCCGGTGGATTTTTTAAGAGAGAAAGGGATGGATGTTTATGGCTATTTTTTCAACCCCAACATTCACCCCTATACCGAGTTTGCGCGGCGGCGGGAGACCTTGGAAAAATACGCGGGTGAAATCGACCTGAAGATGATCTTTGACGAGGACTACCGCCTGGAAGAGTTCCTGCAGAGCGTGGCGCACAGGGAATCACGCCGCTGCCTGATCTGCTACGCCACGCGCTTGGACCAGACCGCCCGGGTGGCTAAAAGAGGCGGGTTCGACCGGTTCAGCACCACTCTTTTGGTCAGCCCTTACCAGAAGCATGAATTAATCCGGGAAATAGGCCAGGCCTCTGCAGATAAATATGGTGTTCCTTTTCATTATGAGGATTTCAGGCCGGGTTATAAAGAGGCCACCGTGCTCTCAAAGAAAATGGGCATGTACCGCCAGCAGTACTGCGGGTGTATCTACAGTGAAAAGGAACGGTACCTGCGTCCGGGCAAAAAGGAGTGAGCTTATGGACACTATAGGGAAATTATTTTTGCTTATCGGTGGTGTCCTCGTCCTATTGGGCGGAATAATGGTTTTGGGCGGCAAACTGTTCGGACTGGGCCGCCTGCCGGGAGATATCTTTTTCCAGAAGGGCAATTTTAGTTTCTACTTCCCCCTGGCCACCTGTATAATTTTAAGTATATTGCTGACCATCATCATGAGTTTTTTTCGCCGGTAGCCGCCCAGGCGCCGGTTTTTATTTTATTCAGAAGGAAAGGCAGGCCCTGACGGCGAATTTTAAATCTCGGCTATAATTTCCAAGAGGGGATAAAATGTGAAATTATTAAATATCTTTATCGCTTTAAGTTTGCTTTTGGTTTTTCCACTGGTTTCTGATAAGGATGCCGCCGCAGACGCACCAAAGGGGACCGTCAGGGTGGCGCTGGAAAGCGGGGTGGAGTCCGCGTCATTCGAGGTGGATGGCAATTATACCTTAGTTGACCAGTCGAATGGTAAACAGCTTGCCGAACCGGGCCAGGGTGAAACCTGGCAGGTGATTGTAAAAAGCGGCAAGATTGAGGTGCGCGGGTCCTCGAAAAAATATGGACCTTTGACCGGACCGGTTATGGTCCGTGCAAATGACGCCGGTACCGCTGTTATTCTTAATGGAGAAGGAGAAAGGACTTATAAATCAGTAAACGCCGGGCTGAGTGTTATTAACGGGGCAGGCCGGGAGGTTGTTTTGGATTCCCTGAACCCGTCCGTACGGACAGCTGCGGGGAAAATGACTATTCCCGGCAGTGGTGATTTGAACCTGATCACCTATACTGGCGGCACCGGCAGCAAGAGGTACCGGGGAGGTTTGGAGTTCCGGGAGGAGAGCGGCAGGCTGGCTGTAATAAATGAGCTGGACATCGAAGACTACCTGCGTGGTGTTGTTGCTTCGGAGATGCCCGCCTCGTGGCCGGCCGAGGCCCTAAAAACCCAAGCTGTGGCTGCCCGAAATTTCGCCTTGCAGCGCGTTGAATCTACCAGAGGGTCAAGTTATAATGTTACCTGTGACATGTCTTCCCAGATGTACGGCGGGTACGACGCCGAGTCACCTGCGACAAATAAGGCTGTTGAGGCTACCAGGGGGATGGTCATGCTGAGCGGCGGAGATCTGGTCGCCGCCTATTTCCATTCCAGCAGCGGAGGGTACACGGAGAATTCCGAGGATGTCTGGGTGGCAAAGCTGCCTTATTTGAGGTGGAAAGAGGACAAATTCGACAAAAATGACACCTATTATAACTGGCAGGTCAACTACACTGTTGAACAGCTCAAGGAGAAACTTTCCGGCGCCGGCTATGAATTCAGCAAAATATCCGACCTGCAGGAACTGGCCCGCACGTCGTCCGGGGCCAGGGTGAAAAAACTGGCGGTAAAAGGAGAGGGTCCTTCCGGCAAGGCTCTTACTGTGGAAATCAGCAACTCGGATAATGTCAGGATCGCCCTGGGACTGAAGAGCTCACTTTTCACGTTTACTAAAAAGTATGATAAAAATAAAAAATTGACCGGTGTGAGTTTTACCGGCAGCGGCTGGGGTCACGGCCTCGGCATGTCGCAATACGGGGTACGGGGCATGGCCAGGGCAGGTTATAATTACCAGGAGATCTTGAAATACTATTACACCGGGGCGGTACTTGCCAAAGATTACGGCCGCTGACAGGAATTGCTTAAATGACGATACAGATGAAAACTTCTGATTTTGATTATGCTCTTCCCGCGGAGTTGATTGCCCAGGAACCGGCGGCGCAAAGGAGCGCTTCGCGGTTGATGGTTGTGCGTACAGACAGAGAACAATTTGAACACCGCCGGTTTACCGATCTGGTTGATTACCTCAAGCCGGGGGACACACTGGTCATAAACGATACCAAGGTAATACCGGCCCGCCTGCTGGGTGTGAAAGAGGGCACGGGGGCCCGTGTGGAGGCGCTGCTGCTCAAACAGTTGGACAACAGGCGCTGGGAAGCGCTGGTACGTCCCGGCAAAAAAATCGTTGTGGGGACGAGGCTGGTTTTCAAAGAGGGACTCCTGTCTTGTGAGGTCCTGGACAGCACCGGTTACGGGGGCAGGGTGCTGCAGTTTGCCTGGGACGGGCAATTTGAGGAGGTCCTGGAACAGGTTGGCCTTATGCCTGTCCCTCCCTATATCAGGAAGCCTCTGCTGGACCGGGACCGCTACCAGACTGTTTACGCCCGCCTGTCAGGGTCCGCGGCTGCTCCTACCGCCGGGCTGCATTTTTCAGATGAGCTGCTGAGCAGGATTAAAGATAAGGGTATTGCTGTGGCGCCGGTGCTTTTGCACGTGGGGCTGGGCACTTTTCGACCGGTGAAGGTGGAAGACATCACCAGGCACCGTATGCACGCGGAGTTTTACGAGGTTTCGGCGGAAGCCGCGGAGATCATTTCTAAAACCAGGGAACGCGGCGGCAGGGTCATTGCCGTAGGCACTACCACCACCCGCTGCCTGGAAAGCGCCGCCGCGGCTGACGGGAGGGTTTGCCAGGGCTCAGGCTGGACTGAGATATTTATATACCCTGGTTACCGGTTTAAAGCTATAGACGGGATGGTGACCAATTTTCACCTGCCCAGGTCTACCCTGCTGATGATGGTGGCCGCTTTAGCCGGGCGGGAAAAAATCCTGGCGGCTTATCAGGAGGCCGTTGAGATGCGCTACCGTTTCTTTAGTTTCGGAGACGCCATGTTGATAATCTAAACAGGCAGGAATATTTTGTCCTAATGTAGAAGAATTTTGGCGGGTGATGGGAAAAATGGAGAAAAAGAATAAAGTTGAAGTGCGAAAATGGCCGTGGACAATCTGGGTTATAGTGGTGCTCGGTTTTATTGTATTCGCCCTGCCCATTTCAGAAAATGCTAAATTCGCCCTGGCCGTAGTTCTTTACCTGGTGTTTCTTTTTGTATACTTTAGGTACGTGCATAAAAGGAAGTCTTCGTAATGGACATTGCTTTTTGAATGAAATAACATAAAAAACGTTATACTGGTAATAGCTGTAATATAGATGGAGGAGAGTTGATGCCGGTAAGTTTTACTCTTGTCCGGAAAGATTCAGCTTGCTCAGCCCGGTTGGGTCTTTTGCACACGCCTCACGGGACGGTGGAGACCCCTATTTTTATGCCTGTGGGCACTCAGGCCACAGTGAAAACAATGACACCCGAAGAAGTCCGGGATGTGGGCGGCAGGCTGATTTTAAGCAACACCTATCACTTGTACCTGCGGCCGGGCCATGAACTGGTCAGGGAAGCGGGAGGGCTGCACCGTTTTATGAACTGGTCCGGGCCGATACTCACCGACAGCGGTGGTTTTCAGGTTTTTAGCCTGGGCCCGCTGCGGCGGGTCTCTGAGGAAGGGGTCACCTTCCGTTCTCATATCGACGGTTCAGAGCACTTTTTCAGCCCGGAAAAGGCCATGGAGGTCCAGCTGGCGCTGGGTTCCGATATCGCCATGGCTTTTGACGAGTGCGCGCCGTATCCCTGCAGCAGGGAATACGCTCTGGAAGCACTGGAGCGGACCACCCGCTGGGCCAGGAGAAGTGCAGCGGCGCACCAAAGTGAGACGCAGGGCCTTTTCGGCATTGTCCAGGGCGGCACATTCCCCGACCTGCGCGAGAAGAGCGCGCGGGAACTGGTTGAACTTGATTTCCCCGGCTACGCCATCGGCGGGCTTAGCGTTGGTGAACCCAAGCAGATAATGTATGAAATGCTTGACCACACGGTGGATTTTTTACCTGAAGATAAACCCCGTTACCTTATGGGTGTAGGATCTCCAGACTGCCTGGTGGAGGGCGTGGTGAGGGGTATTGATATGTTCGACTGTGTCCTGCCCACCCGGATTGCCCGCAATGGCTCAGTATTTACCCGGCAGGGCAAACTGGTTGTGCGCAATGCCGAGTATGCGCGTGATTTCTCACCGCTCGATCCCACATGTGACTGTTATACCTGCCGTAACTACAGCCGCGCCTATATCAGGCATTTAATCAAGGCGGGCGAGGTGCTGGGCATTCGCCTTACCACCATCCATAACCTCCGCTTTGTGCTGAATCTAATGGAAGAAATAAAAGAAGCCCTGCGCCAGGGTGAGATTATGGAATTCAGGGACAGATTTCTCAGTACTTATCAGGCAGTTTGATGCGATAAAATTCCCCTCAAAAAAAGGATTTATGTCGCAGAGGAAGAAATACATAATTTCAGAAAGGAGGTCTGATAGTGTCGCTTGGTAATAATAGCCAAATGTTATCTGTGCTGTATATAGTCGGGCTGTTTGCCATATTATACTTTCTGATGATCCGGCCCCAGCAGCAGCGCCAGAAAAAGCACCAGGAAATGGTCAGAAACATCAAGACTGACGACAGGGTAATCACTATTGGCGGGATATACGGCACCATTGTAAAAATAAAAGATAATTCCGTTGTAATAAAGGTAGCCGACAATGTCCGGATCGAATTCCTGAAAACGGCCATCTCCCAGGTGATTAGCAAGGAAGAAGAAGATCCAGAGAAGGGCAGTTAACAAAAAAGGAGTAGACCTTTTAGTCTACTCTTTTTCCTGGATATAAGGGCTGCTATTGATAAGGACATGATACATGGCATAATCAAAGAAAGTATGTCCTTTCCTTGCTGAGGGGGTAATTTTCCGGTATGGTAACCCTGGAGGATATTAAAAAGGACCCTGTGGTCGACGCGTTTATCCGTAAGGGCAATAAATATCTGGGTGTCATGGGGTTTACAGAACACAGCTACCGTCACGTCAGCCTGGTTTCCAGCATAGCTAAAAATGTCCTTGAACGTTTGGGGTACTCCGAGAGGCAGGCCGAGCTTGCCGCCATAGCGGGGTACATGCATGACATAGGCAACGTGGTCAGCCGTAACGACCACGGTATCTCCGGCGCGGTGATGGCTTACCCGATCCTGATGCAGATGGGCATGCACCCTGACGAAATTGCCACTGTTATTTCAGCTATCGCCAACCACGAGGAACAGTACGGGCATGCGGTAAACAGTGTGGCTGCCGCTTTAATCGTGGCTGACAAGTCAGACGTGCACCGTTCCAGGGTACGCAACCCGGATTTTGCCACCTTCGACATCCACGACCGGGTAAACTATGCTGTTGAACATTCTTTCCTCTGGGTTGCCGACGACAAGCGGACCATTACCATGGAACTTACCATTGACATTGATATCTGCCCCGTCATGGAATACTTTGAAATTTTCTTAAGCCGCATGATTATGTGCAGGAGGGCTTCATCTTTTTTGAAATGCAAATTTGAACTGGTGATCAACGGGGCAAAATTGTTGTAGTTTTAACGCTTTTTTTGAATAATAGGGGGTTTAGGACTATCATGAAGCTGGACAAGGTTTTAAAACTCGCAGGCATTATTGTCGGTGTGGCAATAATTACGGTACTGGCCATATGGCCGGTCATACCGAACGTCAAGTGGATCCCTTTTACAAACCTGATCAAACAGGGTCTGGATTTAAAAGGCGGCGTTTATGTTGTGCTGGAGGCTGTCGATACTCCAGATATACCGGTAACGGCAGACAGCATGAAGCAGGCCATGGCCATCATTGAGAACAGGGTCAACGCTTTCGGCGTGGCCGAGCCGATTGTTCAGCTGCAGGGCTCGCGCAGGATCATTGTTGAGCTGGCCGGAGTCAGCGACCCGGACGAGGCAGTGCGCAACCTGATTAAAACTGCCTACCTTGAGTTTAAGACGTCGGATGGCAAGACTGTGCTTACCGGCCGCCAGTTGAAAACCGCCCAGGAAGGGAAAAATCCTCAAACCGGGCAGCCGGAGGTTAACCTGGAATTTGAGCCGGACGGAGCCAAAATATTTGCAGAAGTCACCGCGGCCAATGTGGGAAAGCCGATTATGATTTTACTTGACGGACAAGTTGTTCAGGCGCCTACCGTACGGGAAGCAATCCCCAACGGTAAAGCTCAAATTTCACCTTACGAATCACTGGAAGCAGCACACAATGTTGCCATCCTGCTCCGCTCAGGCGCTTTGCCGGTGAAGCTGGAGGTAATGGAAAAGAGGACTGTTGGCCCGACCCTGGGCGCCGATTCCCTGAATAAATCGATTGTAGCCGGCCTTGCCGGGTGTATCGCCATCCTGATCTTTATGATCGGCTATTACCGGGTACCCGGCCTGGTGGCCAACCTGGCTTTGGTAATTTACACCCTGGTGGTCTTGATGATTTATGCGGCCCTGCACGTGACCATGACCCTGCCGGGCGTGGCCGGATTCCTCCTGTCAATGGCCATGGCTGTTGACACTAATATCATTATCTTTGAGCGACTGAAGGAGGAACTGTGGTCGGGCAAGACCCTCCGGTCGGCCATTGACGCGGGCTTCAAGCGGGCCTTTGTGGCTGTCCTTGACTCGCACGTTACTACCTTAATAGCTGGCATGATCCTGTACTATTTTGGTACAGGACCGATTAAAGGCTTTGGTATCACGCTCTCCATCGGTGTTCTGGCCAGCTTATTCACGGCTGTGGCTATGACCAGGTGGATCCTGCAGCTGGTAGCGGGCACCAACCTGATCCACAACCTCAAGTTATTCGGGAAATAGGGGGGATAAAAAATGAGTTTAAGAGAAAGCATGCCATTCCACTTTATTAAGCTGCGCAAGATTTGGTACACCATATCCGTGCTGATCATCCTCCCGGGGATTATATCGCTGTTCCTGCAGGGTTTAAATCTTGGTATTGATTTTTCCGGCGGCAGCCTGCTGGACCTGAAATTTAACCAGCCAACCTCGATAGAACAGGTGAGAAGCGTACTGGATGAGTTTGGCCTGGAAGGATCCTCCATTCAGCGGAGTAATGAAACAGACTACCTGGTAAGGACCAGGGAACTGACTGAAGATGAAAATACGAATGTGGTCAAGGAACTGAGTGATAAACTTGGTGGAGTAACTGTTCAGCGCAGTGAAAGAGTCGGTCCGGTAATGGGTAAGGAACTGATTTACAAAGCATTTCAAGCGCTGGCCGTGGCCTCTGTTCTGATTGTCATTTATGTCGCCTGGCGCTTTGAATTGAAACAGGGCTTAGCGGCTATTATCGCCATGCTGCATGACGCCCTGGTAGTGCTGGGGGTGTTCTCCATCTTCCAGATTGAGGTGGGCAGTGACTTTGTGGCCGCTGTCCTGACCATCATCGGTTTTTCACTGATGGACACTATCGTTATTTTCGACCGTGTCCGTGAAAACAGCTTAAATAAAAAGAAAGGCGAAGCTCTGGAGGACATTATCAACAGGAGCATGTGGCAGACAATGACCCGCTCGATCAATACAGTCCTGGCCGTCTTATTCGTACTGGTGGCTCTGCTGCTGCTGGGCGGCACTACCATGCGCAGCCTGGTCCTGGCCTTGTTGATCGGGACGCTCAGCGGCGCATATTCTTCCATCTGCAACGCCAGCCCGCTCTGGTTCGATTTTAAAAGGATGGAAACCAAAGGCAAGCCCAAGACTGCCAAAGCGTGATTGAAAGGTTGAAAAATAGCAGGTTTATTTTACAAAAGTACTTTAAAAGGTGTGTGGCACCAAAGCCACCGCCTTTTTGTTTTTTTTTAAACCTTTCGGGGAAAATACTGTTGTCTGATAAAACATTTTTTGTTAGACATAATTCAGTTAATACAGAGCCCCAAAATGTAGGTTCGGATTCATCCGAACACTCCAGTGGGGACATTCCTCGTCAGTAAAAGGAATACCTGAAATTGAGGAGTGTCTCCTGACCTTAGCTGACTAAAGTCGCACATATTCAGTCGTCGGTCGTCAGTCGTCGGACATCGGTATGTCCTGCATTTCTTTGGAGCCATTAGCTCTTTCATTCCCACGTCCCACGTCTCACGTCCTACGTCTCACGTCTCACATCTCAATCAGGAGGTAAGTATGGAGGACGACAGCCAAAGCCGGCTTTTAAAGAGTCTGCAGGAAAGGATCGCCGATCTGGCCGTTAAAATGGAGAAGATGAAGCTGGCTGAGTATGTCCAGCTTCTCAACCACCCCTGGCGGCTGCTTTATATCAATTTTATCGCCGGGCTTGGCAGGGGTGTCGGCATAGCTGTGGGCTTTACAATCCTGGGGGCCATTATTCTGTATTTTTTGAAACACCTGGTTTTGCTTAACCTGCCCTGGATAGGCGGTTTTATAGCGGAAATTGTCCAGATGGTCCAATTAAAAATAGGTTCTTAATAAACGATTGATGGAGGTATAACCGTGCAAAAAGAACAGTTGTTAGATTTTAAGCGGCGCCTTTTAGGTGAGAGAAGCAGGCTAGCCGGGCAAATCAACTTCATAGACGAACAGGGTTACGGTGGGCTGGGCGTACACCTGGGTGACTCCATCGGCGAGATTTCGGCCTATGATAACCACCCCGCGGATATAGGCACCGAGGTTTTTGAGCGCAGCAAGGACTTCGCCCTGCGGGAAAACGCCATGCTTAATGTTGACGCCATAGATGAAGCTCTGGCAAGAATAGAGAACGGGACTTACGGGACCTGTACAGTTTGCGGCGGTGAGATAGACGTAAAAAGGCTGGAAGTGCTTCCTTCCGCCGCAAAATGCCGGGCGTGCAAGGAGGCTGAAGAAAAAATCCCGCACCAGAATGACCGTCCCGTCGAGGAGGAAGCACTGGGGATACCATTCGCCAGAAGTTTTACAGATGACACCGATCAGCTAGGGTATGACGGGGAGGACGCCTGGCAGGACGTGGCACGCTACAGCGAAACCACCGATGAGTGGTCCAGGGGCGGCTCTTACTACGGCTATTCCGATTTCGACATCGAGAGAAAAGGCGAAGTAACGGACGTTGACAACATTGCCTATGAAGTTGGTGACGACGGAATGTTTTATAAAAGCTTCCGTGGCGCGGACGATGAAGACACCCCGGCAGAGAGAATTGATACCGGAGAGAAAAAGATATATAAGAACAGGTAATAACGGGTAAGCAAGGGGAAGGTTCTCTTGCTTCCTTCTTTGTGTATGGTAAAATGATGTAGTGAAATGTAGTTATATGTATCTCCAAAATGGTTTTAAGAAAAGGAAAGGCATTATTTTATTTTTGGCACAGACAGCCCCTGGCGGGACCAGAAAAAATATATAGATTTAATCAGGGAAACAGATTTTTTAATGAGGAACAGAAAGAAAAACTCTTTAATAAAAATATTTTGAAGTTGATAAAAATTTAAGTTATGTTGACAGGTTATGACAGATAATAGATAATTTTATAACCAGTAAATTTTTTTTAAGGAGGCAACGGGATGAAACACAGGATTCTACTTGCTTCTGACGGGTCGGAGAATGCCCTGCGGGCGGCTGAATTTACAGCCGGACTGGTTAAAACTGCTCCTGCGATTAAGGTAACTGTGATAGTGGTTAATGAAATGCTGGAAAAAATGAAATATTATTCCCCCCTGCGCTCTCCTGTGATTTTCGAGGAAGTGGAGATATTTTTTAAGGATAAAACACAGGACGCTCTGGATAACACTATAAAAATATTCAAAGATTTCGGGATCGAGGTTGAGGGTGTGGTAAAAGTGGGCAACCCGGCCCAGGATGTGGTGGAATACGCGCGGGAGAAAGGTTTTGCCCAAATTGTTGTCGGCAGCAGGGGCATGGGCAGCCTGAAAGGTATAGTCCTGGGCAGTGTAAGCTCGAAAATCGTGCAGTTGGCTGGCTGTCCCGTTACTGTGGTGAAATAAAAAAACCGGCTGAGCCGGTTAATTTTAGTGCAGGGACTTCTTTATGTCATTTGGGCGGTTGGATTCCAGCATTTCTTTCAATTCCTGATGTAATTCTTCATTCAGCAAATCCTTAATAGCCAGAGAGCCTTCAGCGACTTTCTTGCTGAGATAAATCGGGGTTTGGGTACGGAGGGCCAGCGCGATAGCGTCGCTTGGCCGTGAGTCAACCACCATTTCCTTGTCCTGGTGCCAAAGGTGCAGCTGGGCGAAATAGGTCCCGTCTTTAACGTCGTTGATTAAAACCATACTCAGCTGGATTTCCATAAGGCTGCAGATATTTTTTAAAAGGTCATGTGTCAGCGGCCTGTCCGGGCAAATACCCTGGAGGGCCAGTGCGATTGAATGTGCTTCAAAAGGTCCCACCCATATGGGCAGAGCTTTTGCATCATCCTCATCTATCAACAAAATCACCGGGTTCATCATGACGTCGTAAGCTATTTCCTTAACCTTCACTGGGATCATTTGTGCTTCACCTTCTTTTGTATATAGGAAACCAGATTATTAGTAAGAACCATCTTTTTTGAGGTGCATAGTATGGATTTAACCTGGCTTTTTTTGATTCTGTGCCCATATATGCTGCTTTATTTTTACTTATCCGATGTTACTCACTGGGCAAACTGGAAAATCACGGTCTCATGGCTCCTGGGTTTAGTCGTTATAATTACAGGGTGGCTGCTGATAAATCACTTCATCCCGAATCCCCTGCCGTTTCCCGCCCCTTTGTTTAAAGTGACTTAGGATGAGGCCGCATCCTTATAAAACAAGGATTAGCTTAATGTTATTTTACCATAATAGGCTTGGACCGGAAAGCTAATAAATAAGTCAACTTTTTTGGCGGAACAGCCTGGCCAGCGGTTGTATATTAAGCTTATCCTGTGCTATACTACTTTTTAGTCAGGCCGGTTTATTAACGGTCGGGCCGTGAGGCAGCGGTTTAGCCCGTGGGACTTATCTGGTATGCAGGATGAGTCGCGGGCTTACTTGCTTTCAAAGGGGTTTGGAATACATGAACGAGAAGACAAAAGTAGCACGCTTGTCGATTGCTTCTAATACAATTTTAACCCTCGGCAAACTTGGTATCGGCATCTCCATGAATTCAGTGAGTGTAATTTCAGAAGCCATACACTCAGGCTTGGATTTGCTTGCCGCCATACTTTCCTTTTTATCTGTCAGGGAATCCGCCAAGCCGGCTGATGAGAGGCACCAATACGGCCACGGAAAATTTGAGAACCTGGCCAGCATCATTGAGGCGCTTTTAATATTGGCTGCGGCAGGCATGATTATCTATAATGCCTATCCTAAACTATTTAGGAGTGCAGAAGTCCACGCCCTTGGTCTTGGTACGGTTGTCATGGGTATTTCGGCGGCTGTGAACTTTTTTGTTTCCAGGAAATTGATGCAGGTGGCACGCAAAACTGAATCACCAGCCCTGGCCGCTGACGCGTGGCATCTCCGTACCGATGTTTATACTTCTCTGGGCGTCCTGGCCGGCATTGTAGCGATTAAGTTAACCGGCCTGACCATTATTGACCCAATCATAGCCATAGCTGTTGCGCTGCTTATTGTTAAAGCTGGGATTGACTTAATACGTGATTCGATGCACAGTATCCTGGACGTTAACCTGCCTGAAGAGGATGAAGGAATTATCAGGGACATTTTAAGAGAGCATTCCTCCAGTTTTGTGGAGTTTCACAAGCTCAGGACCAGAAAGGCCGGCTCCCAGCGCTATGTGGACCTGCACCTGGTAGTGCCCAGCGAGTGGGCGATCAACAAGGTGCACACTCTATGTGACCATATTGAAGCGGATATTAAAGCCAGGTTAAAGGGAGCGCTGGTTTTAATCCACACTGAGCCCTGCGCCATGCAGTGCCGTGAATGCAGCCAGGCGGACGAGGAAAAGAAGCGCAGTATAAAATGTGAGCCTGTTCAGGGAGCACCTACCACCTGCAGGTTTGGGCCGGAAAAATAAAAAATTTTCGGCTTTTTTTATTTTTTACTTATTTTTAACTAGATAAATGACCATACTATCAGTAAAACTTGCAAGGAGGGCATGTAACTGTGACTGCAGCGCTTTTGGAGTATTTCGCCGGGGTGCAGCACCGTTTGCCTGGCGAGGCGGAAAGAGTGCTCAAGGCCTTGGAGGATTATGGGACTATGAATAAGGAAGAATTGTCCCTGACCTCCAAAGTTAAAAGAGCTGTACTCGATCATGTGGTAATGCAGCTCTACGCCCTCGGTTTGGTTGAGGTTGCTACCGAGGGTAAGAGCAAAATGTGCAGTTTGACAGGTTTGGGCTGGGATTTTTTAGGTCTAAGTAAAGCCGGTTAAGATTCTAACCGGCTTTATCATTTTCTATTCAGATGTTGTATGTCAGACAAATAAATGCTAAAATTTAATTGGTTTGGTATAATTTTATTATTAAGGAGGAGGTTTAATGAAAAAGAGGTTGCCGCTATTTTTAGTCCTGTTCACACTTGTATTTGCAGTACTGGCATTAGCCGGCTGCGGCGGAAAGAGCCAGCCGGCCAGTCAATCAACTGGAACACAAAGCGCCAAGGAAGAATCGATTGGAGACATTATTGCAAAAGGGAAAAAAGTAGAGGGTATGTCTTATGAATATACTCTGACCTCCAAGGACGGCACCATGACCGGCAAGGTCTGGATGCAGGGCAAGATGATGAAGTCTGAGACTGTTATGGCGGGCCAAAAGATGATATCCTATATCGATGGCAACACCAATACCTTTATTACCTATAACCCGGACGAGAACACGGCTATGAAGATTACCTCACCACCGACCGGACAAAGCACTGAAACGCCTACCGATTTTACTGATGAGATTGATCCCGCTAAGCTCAAGGTTTTGGAAACCACTACTTATGAAGGGTATAAGTGCAAGGTTGTTGAAAGTACCTCGCAGGACGGTAAGGTAGTGGAAAAAGTATGGGTAAGTGTGGATTACGGTATTCCGCTCCGGATCGAGACAACTGACTCGGTAAACGGCAATACTGTGATGGAGTACAAAAATCTGAAGGTTGGGTCAATCCCGGCGGAAACCTTTAAGCTGCCGGCGGGTGTTGAAGTAACCGATATGAGTGAGATGATGAAGAATTTGCCTCAGGCGCCCAATGTGCCCGGTAAGCAGTAAGGCAATTTTAGGTTTAACCCGGGTTTGTTGAGTTTTTTATTCAGAAAGCAAAAAATGCAGCCGGTTTCGTTTACTTGCACGGAACCGGTTTTTATATTTGTACTCACAAAACAATAATTATTTAACCGGGTTAGTAAACAGAACGTAAACGGACAGATGAGGAACTTAGGAATACCAAAGATCAACTTGAATCGTTTTTCAACAATACCGCGGATGCCATAGCAATTATGGATCCGCAGTGTTATTTGCTGCAAGTTAATAAAGCTTTTGAGAAGATATTTGGCTGGACTTCACAGGAAGCTGTTGGAATGAAGCTACCAACTGTTCCTATTCATTTTATAGAAGATGTCGAAAATATCTTTCAAAAAATAAAAGCTGAAGGGCAAGCCATCTCGTATGAAGCCATTAGGCGCCGGAAAGACGGAAGTATTCTTGATGTGAGTGTCACAGTTTCACCGATTCTGGCTGAAGGGAAAACCACAATTCAGATTGCCGCTGTCCTTCACGTAAGTGAAAAGACTGTTGAAACTCACCGCAGAAATATAATGGGTAAGCTGGGCATACAAAACATAGCCGGGCTAACAAAATATGCCATTCGTGAAGGATTGACGTCTGTCTGAACAAGATAAGTTAAACACTTTATAAATAATATAATTAAGAGAAAGCAAAGGACAAAATACGGGATACTCCTATATCCCTGTAAGCACTTTTAGTATATAAGTGTAGGGATAGGGGGTATTTTTTTATATAGGTTTAATTGTAGGGACTAAATTGAGTATAAAAATCATCCTGGCTGACGACCACAAAATTGTACGTGATGGCCTCCGCTCCTTGCTTGAAAGACATCCTGGAATGGAAGTAATCGCAGAAACATCGGATGGCCGTGCGGCAGTACAATTGTCCCTGAAATATTCACCCGATGTTGTTATAATCGATGTTGCCATGCCCGTTTTGAACGGCATTGAAGCGACCAGGAGAATAAAGGCTGAAAGTCCCGGCACTAAAGTAATAGCCCTGTCAATGCATTCGGACAGAAGATTTGTGGTTGAGATGTTAAATGCCGGCGCGTCCGGGTACCTTTTAAAAGAATGCGCCTTTGAGGAACTGGTTGGCGCTGTCCATTCAATACTTGCCGGCAATAATTACTTGAGTCCAAGTATAACTGATGTAGCAATTAAAGATAAACACTGTGGCCATAAAGAAGCCTCGGGTTTTTTTGCCTTAACTCCAAGAGAACTTGAAGTGCTTCAACTTCTGGTTGAAGGGAGAACCACACTTCAAATTGCTGACATGCTCCGGATAAGTGAAAAAACAATAATAGCTCACCGCAGAAATATTTTTAGCAAGCTGGGCATACAGAGCCTGGCTGAGCTGATAAAATACGCCATTCGCGAAGGGTTCACCCTTATTTAACAACTCAATAAATATATTGAAAAAAGTCAGGAAATAAAAAGTATTAAATCAGGATTATGCCAATTCCACTGTAGATTCATTTTAGTTTATAAAAAACAAAGGGATATAAGAGTAGCTTTTATATGACATAATAGCTTACCCTTGCTAAATTTCTTCCCGACGCAACCTTTGTTGTTGATCAGGATAGAAAGGTACTATCCTGGAACAAGGCCATCGAGGAGATGACGGGGTTATACAAGAAAGATATCATCGGCCAGGGTGATTATGCTTATTCCGTGCCATTTTTCGGAGAGTCAAGGCCGCTCTTAATAGACCAGCTTTTTTCGGAAAAGAGCGTACTAGAGTATGAAATAGAGTTAAGTAAAAAAAATATTATAAGAAAAGGTAAAAAGTTGTCTGTTGAGATTTTCGCTCCTAACTTGTCTAAAGGAAAAGGCGCTTTTCTAAAGGAAACAGCCTCACCTCTCTTTGATGCTAACGGTAAACTGGTTGGGGCCATTGAGTCTATTCGCGACATCACTGAAAGGAAACAATCTGAAGAAGCAATTAAACAAAGCTACAGGAATTTGCAGAAAACCATGGAAGGCACAGTTCGCGCGATAGTAGCGCTGGCCGAAAAAAGAGATCCATATGCAGCAGGTCACCAGACGAGGGTGTCCAGGTTAGCCTGCGCCGTCGCCAGGGAAATGGACCTGCCCGGAGAACAAATTGAAGGCATCCGTGTGGCCGGACTCCTTCATGATATCGGTAAGGTATATATTCCCACTGATATCCTCAATAAGCCCACCCGGTTAACAGACATAGAAATGATGCTGATAAAAACACACCCCAGCGTTGGCAGCGAGATCCTGGAAATAATCCCTTTCAATTGGCCAGTTGCCCAAATAGCGCTTCAGCATCATGAAAGGCTAAATGGTTCCGGGTACCCGGCGGGTCTTTCAGGTTCAGAAATACTGCTGGAAGCAAAAATTTTGGCCGTGGCTGATGTCGTGGAAGCCATGTCGAACCATCGTCCTTACAGGCCGGCTCTTGGTAAAGATAAGGCTCTTGAGGAAATCTGCAACAATAGCGGTATCCTTTATGATTCTGATGCGGTAGATGTTTGTTTGAGGGTTTTTACCAAGAACGACTTTAAGTTTACTTAGATGTGAGGATTGTAAAATTAATGTAGCCGGGGTAAACCCGGAGGATGTGATATCTTTGGATGATGTGGATTACGGTAAGTTTTAGGATTAATCCGCCGCTGGGCACAGCTTTGCCTGCCCGGCGGTATTTATATGCCGGTGAGAATTCACCGGTTTATTTTTCCACCCCGCTTCGTTGCCAAACCAGCCGGTGTCGATTATAATTTTAATATCTATGAAAAGATTTCCTGAACTTAATCAAAAACTATGGAAAGTAAAAACGCCCTTCCCTGTTTTAAGCCGTATTCTTGCACGCCAGCTGGGTGTTTCGCAGGTTGTTGCCCAACTGCTGATCAACCGGGGTATTCACACAACTGAACAGGGACGACTCTTCCTCAGTAGTGATCTTGCCAGTCTCCACCAACCATTTCTTTTCAGAGATATGGATAAGGCAGTAAATAGAATAATCAGTGCAGTTAATGCAGGAGAAAAAATACTGGTATATGGTGATTATGACGCGGATGGTTTAACCGCAACCGCGCTGCTGGTTAAAGTATTTAAGGAGCTTGGCCGGGATGTGTCATATTATGTGCCAAACCGCCTGGTAGAGGGGTACGGCGTGCACCTGGAAGTCCTGCGAAAAGCAAGGGAGGCTGGAACGAGCCTCGCAATCACTGTGGACTGCGGCATCAGCGCCCTTGCAGAGGCGCGCTGGTCCGGGGAAAATGGTTTGGATTTGATCATAACTGACCATCATGAGCCGCCGGCTGAAGTGCCACAGGCCTTTGCCCTGCTGAACCCCAAAATACCCGGCTGCGAGTACCCGTTTAAAGAACTGGCGGGGGTGGGTGTGGCCTTGAAATTGGCCCAGGCCTTGCTTGAGGCTGCAGGCAGGGGAAGCGTAGCGTGGCAGCGATACCTGGATCTGGCCTGCCTGGGTACAGTAGCAGACATCGTTCCGTTACATGGAGAGAACCGGATTCTGGTTAAACATGGCTTACAGGTGCTGGCGCGTACTAAAAGCCCAGGCTTGGAAGCTTTAATGTCGTCCAGTGGTATAAAAAAAGAGGATCTTGGACCGCGCGAGGTCGGTTTCGGCCTGGCCCCCAGATTGAATGCCGCGGGCAGGATCGGCAGCCCAGATCTGGCGTTAAAGCTGCTGCTGACTGATAATACTGAAGAAGCATGGGAACTGGCCTGTGTCTTAAACAAAGGAAATCAGGAGAGGCAGAGAATAGAGTCTGCCGTACTGGGGGAAGCGCTGGGGTTTTTGGAGGAAAGACCCGATATGGGCCAGTCCCGGATAATAACACTGGCCTCTGAAAACTGGCACCCTGGTGTAATTGGCATAGTCGCCTCACGCCTGACAGAACGTTTTTACCGACCAGTTTTTTTGTTGTCACTGGAAGGCGATGAGGGGAAGGGATCCGCGCGGAGCATACCCGGTTTTAATATTCACCAGGCCCTGTCTTACTGCCAAAAGCACCTGCTGGATTTTGGCGGGCACGAGATGGCTGCCGGGTTCGCTATAAAAAGAAGCAATATTGAAAGCTTTTATGAGGAATTAAAAATTTATGCGGAAAAGGTCCTCGGAGACAGAAAGCTGATGCCGCTGCTGGATGTAGACGGCTTTATAGACATAACCCAGGTCTCCGAAGAACTGGTTAACGAAATAATAAAACTTAGCCCCTATGGGCATGCCAACCCGTACCCGCTGCTGGCCTGCCGCAAGGCAACACTCGTGGAAAGCCGCGGTGTGGGGAAGGGAGCGGCTCACTTGAAACTGCGCCTGCGTACAGATGCAGCCGACCTGGACGGTATAGGTTTTAATCTCGGCGCTTACGCGGAGGTTCTGGCTGCCGCTGAATCAGTCGATATCGCCTTTGTGCCGGGCATGAATGAATACAACGGCCGGCGCAGTGTGCAAATTGAGGTTAAAGATTTCGGGAACCCGGCTTTACTTGATGGATTAGAACAACTTCAGGAGGGGACACTCTCAGTTAAAGACGGAATTGGGGAAGAACTATTTATTCCTGATTTTGTTCTGGGTAAATTTAAAGACTTAAATAATGGGAGATACTCCAATAGGGCAGCATTGAGCAGCCGGATTCAGGATGTTGAGTTAATTGATCGCCGCAATTCAGGTGACCGGCCCACCCTGCTGGCCAGGCTCGCATCAGCCGGTGACTTTACCTTAGTTGTGGCTTCGTGCGCTTACCAGGTGATCGAGCTGGCCCACCATATTAAGCTGGCCAGGCCTGATTTGAAGGGGAAAGTAGCCTGTTGTTATCAGCGCAATCAGAAGCACAAAGAATCTGTTCTGACAGCCCTGTGCGAAACAGGTGAGGCTGTCGTTCTGGTCGCCACCCCTGAGGCAGCCTCTCAAGCCTGTTTCAGTGCGGGGCAAGTGCTATTGTATAACCTGCCCTACGACCTGCAGAGTATTAATGCTTCGATTGAACATATTGCACCTGGCGGCAGGCTGCACTTTTTATGCAGTGATGAGGATTTTCAGGATAATTTGCTGGGACTTGAGTCTATGCTCCCGGGCAGGGAGTACCTGGCCAGTATCTATCATTTACTGCGCCGGGAGAAAAAAGAGTACCTGACAGCGGATCTAAAACTGCTCCGCACAGCCATGGTAGGCGCGGGGTTTATCCATATGGGAGCCTGTACTTTAAAGGTTGCTTTTACTGTCCTAAGTGAGCTGGGCTTGCTGAATTTTGAAACCAAGGATGATTTTGTGCGTTTTCATTTATTACCGGCGCCCGCAGTTAAAAAAGATCTATTTCAATCACCAACATACAAGTTTCTTTACGGAATTAAAGAGGATTCTATCAGCTTCATGCGGAAATTTTTAAATGAACCTGTAAATAACCTATTGTTATTTTAGCGGATCGCTTAAGGGAGGTTATTAAATTGGACCTTTTTAAAAGTAAAATAAGAGAGATGCCGGACTTCCCCAGGGAGGGTATTAATTTCAAGGACGTTTCCACCCTGCTCCTTGACGGTGATGCCTACAGGCAGGCAATTCAGGAACTGGCTACCCAGTGCAGGCACAAACAGGCCGATCTGATCGTGTGCCCAAAACAGCGGGGCTTGATTATAGGCGCGCCCCTTGCTTATATCCTGGGGACAGGACTGGTTACGCTGTGTTTACAGGGAAATGAACCTGAGGAAGACTTGACCCGCCATTACGACCTGGAATTTGGCGGCAGGTCCATTGAATTGAACCGGGATTTGATCCAGCCCGGCATGAAAGTCCTGGTTGTGGATGAGTTGATTGCCACGGGCGGGACTACTGTCGCCACTGTTAAGGTCATTGAGGAACTGGGCGCGGAGGTTGTTGGGACTGTCTTTCTTATTGAACTTACAGGTCTTGGCGGCAGGGTAAAGCTGCAGGATTACGACACTATTTCACTGGTCCAGTACAACTACTAAAAAAAGCAGGCTAGGCAGTAGTCTAAAGGAAAATGATGTTATGGAAAACACGTTCCCTATGCCGGAATTAGGCTCCCAAGTAGTGGATACAGTAAGGCCGGGAGACCGCAATAAGCCATTAAAGCTTCATGACGAGGATTTGGCTGTCTCATTGGCAGATCTGATTAAACGTATTGAGGTTTATAACCCCAAGGTGGATATTTCTGTCATTAAGAGCGCGTATGAGTATGCCGAAGAAGCCCACCGGGAACAAAAGCGGTTTTCCGGTGAACCTTTCATTGTCCACCCGTTGGAAGTGGCAAAAATTCTGGCTGAGCTTGAACTGGATCAAGAGACCATTGTAGCGGGTTTTCTGCATGATGTGGTAGAGGACACCGGGATTACCCTGGAAAATATAAAAGAGAAGTTTGGCAGCGAAATTGCCCTGCTGGTGGACGGTGTAACCAAGCTCAGCAGGATCGAGTATAAATCAAAAGAGGAACAGCAGGTGGAGAACCTGCGCAAAATGTTCCTGGCTATGGCCAAGGATATCAGGGTTATTCTGATCAAACTTGCCGACCGCCTGCACAACCTGCGCACCCTTAAATACCAGGGCGAGCCCAAACAGAAGGAAATAGCAGGTGAAACGCTTGAAGTTTTCGCCCCGCTGGCGCACCGGCTGGGGATTTATAGGATAAAGTGGGAACTGGAAGACCTGGCTTTTAGATATATAGAGCCGGAAAATTATTTTGCGCTGGTTGAGAAGATTGCCAAAACCCGTGATAAAAGAGAAGAATATATCCGCCAGGCTATTTCCACCCTGACCGAAAAACTAGCCGCCATGGGTATTGAAGCAGATATCCAGGGCCGGCCCAAGCACCTCTACAGTATCTATTGTAAAATGCTGAAACAGCAGAAGGACGTCAGTGAGATTTATGATGTTATGGCTGTCCGCTGCCTGGTGGAAACCGTGCGTGACTGCTATGCCGCCCTTGGCATTGTGCATACCATGTGGACACCGATTCCCGGGCGTTTTAAGGATTTTGTCGCCATGCCCAAGTCAAACATGTACCAGTCTATCCACACAACAGTAATTGGTCCCCAGGGCGAGCCGTTAGAGATCCAAATCCGCACCCGTGAGATGCACCGCACCGCCGAATACGGCATTGCCGCCCACTGGCGCTATAAGGAAGGCGGCAGGGGGGACCGCGAGTTTGAGAAGAAACTGGCCTGGCTGCGCCAGTTGCTGGAGTGGCAGCATGATCTGGGTGACGCCAGGGAGTTCATGGAAAGTCTGAAAATTGACATTTTCGCTGATTCAGTTTTTGTTTTTTCACCTAAAGGTGACGTGGTGGAACTCTCGGCAGGGTCAGTCCCTTTGGACTTTGCCTACCGGATTCACACCGATGTCGGGCACCGTTGTATAGGAGCCAAGGTTAACGGGCGGATCGTTACCCTGGATTATAAACTGAAAAACGGTGACATTGTAGAGGTGCTTACCTCTAAAAACAGCGCCCCTAAGCGGGACTGGCTGAACATTGTGCATACTTCCAACGCCAAGACAAAGATCAGGCAGTGGTTTAAAAAAGAGCACCGGGATGAGAGTATAATAAAAGGGAAAGATTACCTGGAACGTGAAGTCAAAAAACAGGGTCTGGAAGTTGATTTGTTAAAAGGCGATAAGCTGCAGGAAGTCGGTAAGAGGTTTAATTTTTTAACTCTTGATGACCTGTACGCCGCTATAGGCGACGGTCAGCTGACGGCAAACAGCGTCCTGTCTAAAATAAAGACAGAGAATAAAAATGAAAAAAAGGGCTTGCTGGCAGAAGAAGTCCAGGTCTTAAAAAGCGAAGTAAGGCCTTCTCAGGGATGGGGCAAACCTACCCAGGGGATTAGGGTCAGGGGGATCGACAATCTATTAATCAGGCTTTCTCACTGCTGCAACCCTGTTCCCGGTGATCCTATCGCAGGTTATGTAACCAGGGGCAGAGGTGTTTCGATTCACCGTACCGACTGCAGGAACCTGCTTACTTATCAGCAGTATGAGAGAGAACGGCTGGTTGAAGTGGTTTGGGATAAAGAATTTACTGAGCCTTTTCAGGTAAAACTTGAAATTAACGGTTTGGACCGGTCTGGTTTTTTAAGCGATGTTATGGCTATTCTTGTTGAGATGAAAATAAGCGCCAACTGGGTGACCGCGCGGGGCAAGAAAGACGGCGGCGCGGTGATCGAACTTGTCCTGGAAATGAAAGGCCTGGAACAGCTTGAGCATATATTCAACAAAATTAAACGGGTTAAAGATGTTTATGATGTACGGCGGGTAAGTTTCAGCGCCCAACCGGAAAACCCGTTGAACTAGGCGGGGGTGAGGTATTTGCGGGCGGTAGTGCAAAGGGTTGCCCGCGGTTCAGTAGCGGTAGACGGCCGGGTCGTGGGTGAAATCGGCCGGGGCTTAGTTGTTTTGTTGGGTGTGGGCCGCGGTGATACCACGGGCGAAGCGAGTTATCTGGCTGATAAAATCGCGAACCTGAGGGTATTTGAAGATGCTGACGGTAAAATGAATCTTTCTGTAATCGACACCGGGGGAGCGGTGCTGGCAATCTCCCAGTTTACCCTTTATGGTGACTGCCGCAAGGGAAGAAGGCCTGGTTTTTCTGAGGCCTGCTCACCCGATGAGGCAAAGGAGTTGTATAATATTTTTGTAAAGGAGTTGGAAAAACTAGGTTTGAAGGTGGCTACAGGTTGTTTCCGCGAGCATATGACTGTGGAAATCATAAACGACGGTCCGGTAACCCTGCTACTGGACAGCAAAAAGAATTTCTAATTAAATGGAGGGATTTGATACCAGTGATATTTCGAGGGCTTTCCGTAGGAGCGATGGATTCAAACTGTTACATTATCGGCGATCAGGGTGAAGGAATAGTAGTAGATCCTGGCGCTGAGGCTAAAAGGATCCTAAAGGCAATAGACAATTTGGGGCTGAAAATAAAAGCCATAGTATTGACCCACGGTCACATTGACCATATCGGGGCTTTGGCTGAAGTGCAGGATGCCACAGGCGCAGAAGTGTGGATTCATGCTGAAGACGCCCAACAGCTTACAGACGCCAGCAAAAACCTGTCTATCTATGTCGGGCCGAAGTTGTCTGTAAAAGCAGCCGACCGGCTGCTGCAGGACGGTGAGATCATAAAAGTCGGGGATCTGGAAATAGAGGTGATTCATACCCCGGGTCACACCAGGGGCGGTATAACCCTTAAATGCGGCCAAGACTTGCTTATTACCGGGGACACGCTTTTTGCCGGCTCAGTGGGTCGCTCGGACTTCCCTGGGGGCAGCCACAGCCAGTTGATTGCTTCT
>Ga0116191_1000631_pt1 | contig 30573 bp, 30 predicted proteins | sample AD_UKC111_MetaG_FD_89897 | JGI IMG/M metagenome (GOLD analysis project Ga0116191, IMG submission 89897) | Active sludge microbial communities of municipal wastewater-treating anaerobic digesters from Hong Kong - AD_UKC111_MetaG | ecosystem: Engineered > Bioreactor > Anaerobic > Digestate... | reverse complement strand
GGATGACGTTTTCAGTGAAGATCCGACGGTCAACCTGTTACAGGAAATGGCGGCAGCCAGGATGGGAAAGGAAGCGGGTCTATTCGTTTCTTCAGGTACGATGGGCAATTTGATTGCGGTACTGGCAAATTGTCAGCGAGGGGACGAAGTTATCATGGGAGACCTGGGACACACCTTTCTTTTTGAAGCCGGCGGTATATCAGCGTTGGGTGGAATCTTCCCGCACACGCTCCGGAACCAGCCGGACGGCTCGATTCAGTTCGCTGATATTGAATCCGCTATCAGGCCTGACGACATTCATCATCCCGTTTCGCGTATGCTCATCCTGGAAAATACACATAATCGCTGCGGCGGAGTAGTCCTTTCAGAGGCTTATACGAAAAACGCAGCTGAGGTCTGTAAAAAGCACAATCTTTTGCTGCACCTGGATGGAGCGAGAATCTTCAATGCGGCTGCTGCTTTGGGAATGGATGCCGGAAAACTTGCGGCTCCTGCTGATAGTGTCACTTTCTGCTTGAGCAAGGGATTGTGTGCGCCGGTGGGCTCGGTACTGTGTGGCTCTACCGAATTCATTAAGCGGTCGAGGAGGATCCGAAAGATGTTGGGAGGAGGAATGCGGCAGGCAGGAATTCTGGCGGCAGCAGGTATCATTGCATTGGAAAAGATGCCCTCGCGTCTTGCAGACGACCACCAACGCGCCAAAAAGCTTGCCCAGGGCCTCGCGGAAATACCGGGAATTCGATTCGATCAGGGAATGCCGCAGACGAATATGGTTTTTATATCAGCCGATGACTCAATCAAAATGACGACTGGTGCAATTTTGCACAAGTTGTCTGATCATGGAATCAAGGTAGGAAAGACGGGTGAAAAGCGTTTTAGACTGGTGACCCATTACTGGATCGATGACGAGGACGTGACGTCTGTAATCAATGCCTTTCGAGAAATCCTGGTCAAATAGCCTTCATGTAACAGGCACAATAACCGAAGTCTTGAAATCCTGCTTCTGATATAATACGAAACAGGGTAACCCTTTTTGTGAATTGAGGATTGAATGGATTCCTTTATTACAATGAAAGAAATAGACCAGGCAGCCAATTTTATCAAGGCTAAGGTCAAGGAATTACCAACCGTTGGCCTGGTTCTGGGGTCTGGCCTGGGCGGCCTCGCGGAAGAAGTCAAAGACGCGGTGGTCATCCCTTACGGAGAAATACCGGAATGGCCGGAATCTACCATTCAAGGGCATATCGGGCGCCTGGTTATCGGCAAGCTTTTTGGTGTCAACTGCCTGGTGATGCAGGGCAGGATTCACTATTATGAAGGATACACGATGGATCGGGTAACCTTCCCGATCAGAGTCATGCAGCGCCTGGGTATCGAAACCATCATCCTGACTAATGCTGCTGGAGGCTTGAATCCCGACTTTAAACCGGGGGATGTCATGCTCATTACGGATCATGTCAACATCATTGGAATGGGCGGCATGAATCCCTTGCGCGGTCCGAACTTAAGTGAATTTGGAGAACGTTTTCCTGATATGAGCCAGGCATATGACTGCAAACTCCTTGCGCTGGCGCGGAATGTTGCCAGGGATCGACAAATCGCTCTGAACGAAGGGGTTTATATCTGCCTGGCAGGGCCGTCGTTTGAAACGCCTGCTGATTTACGATATTTGCGCCTGATTGGCGGTGATGCGGTTGGAATGTCCACTGTTCCTGAAACCATCATCGCCAGGCACGGTGGAACGAGAGTGCTGGCCTTCTCGGGGATCAGCAACAAGGCGAACCTCGATGGAAGCACGGTCACGACTCACGAAGAGGTGCTGGAAGCTGGCAAGGTTATTGTTCCGAAATTGACAGCCATCATCCGCGGTGTACTTGAATCGTTAACAGAATGACCATAATCGTTGGTGTGATTAATTCGTGAACAGTATTCTGCGTTTTCTTTCCCATTATGAATTTCTTTTTTATATCCTATTTATCGGGATTATTTTTGTTTATGCCAGAAAAACGTTTCTGGCATGGCGGGCATGGTCAGCGGCTCTCTTCGGGATCGAGAAAGAAAATACGCAGCGTTCTTTCAACCAGGGGATTACGGTGCTCGTTTTCAGCGTATTACTGGTAGTGTCTTTATTTATCGTCAATACTTTTATTACACCTGCAGTTCCGGGTGTGCAACAGGTAGCCACCCCGACGATCGACTTGACGAAAATTGTCGAGACACCAACCACAACACCGACTGTTGAAGTGACCGCCCAGGGATTAATCCCCACCATCACTTCTTATCTAAGCCGCGGCTGCATCCACGACCAGATTGAATGGACCGATCCGATGAACGGCGATACGATCAGCGGAAAAGTGGAGCTGATGGGAACGGTGAATATTCTGGATTTGGGTTTTTACAAATATGAGTATGCCGTTCTAGGCAGTGACACCTGGACCACAATTGCAGCTGGAAGCACAAAAGTCATCGATGGTGCGCTGGGTGGTTCCTGGGACACGAGCAGTCTCGTGCCGGGTGATTATGAGCTGCGACTGATAGTGACCGATAATCAAGACGAACCCCTCCCGGAATGTGTGATCCGGATCACGGTTCAGGCACCGGAGTAAAAGAATGGCTGAAGTTGCAATCCGTCAGGCGATCTCATCAGATATCCCAGATTTGGCAGGATTTGACCATTCCTGTGAAACGACGCATGTCTGGCAATTGAGCAGTACGGCCAATGATTACCAGGTGGATATCCAACTCCGTGAAATCAAACTTCCCAGATCATTGCGTCTGGCCTATCCCCGATATCCTGAAAGACTAAAAGATACCTGGACAAAACACTCCCTATTCCTGGTGGCTGCGGTTGAAGGAAAACTGGCAGGCTATCTGATCCTTGACCGGCAGGATGACCTCAAGTCAGCAACAGTCAGTGATCTGGTAGTGGATACGCCATTCCGCCGTCAGGGGATTGCTTCAGCTCTGGTGATTTCTGCCCAGGAATGGTTGAAAAAGCAAGACACTACCCGTTTCATTTTGGAAATTCCTGCAAAAAACCATCCGGGTGTAGCGCTTGCGCGAAAGTTGAAATTTGAGAATAATGGATTTATTGACCATTACTATTCTAATCAGGATATTCTGCTAACTTTTGTAAATTTTCTCAAATAGGATTATTGCATTGAGTAGTTGGGTGGACGGTGTGATTACAATACTTGAAACGATCAGCGAAATACTGACCGCAGGTATTGCGATCACGGCTTTTGCACTACTTCTGTACAGCTTGACATTCAACCTGAGAGATAAGGTTGCCCAGACATTTTCAGGAATCATGCTCTGCCTGGTGATCATCTTTTCATCAGAGTCTTTTGGCGGGACGAGTGCTAAGCTTGAATTGATCGATCTTTGGCTGCGTGTGCAGTGGGTGGGAATCATCTTGCTTCCGGCAACATACCTTCATTTCTCAGATGCACTGCTGGCTACTACCGGATTGCCCTCCAGGTGGCGGCGTAAGTGGGCTGTCAGGCTTGTCTACGCATTTTCGATTGTTCTGTTCGTGTTACTGTTTACTCCCTGGTTTCTCGGTGACCTGGTTATTAGCACACCGCCGGCTCCGCACCACCAGCCGACTTTCCTTACTGAATTATTCACATTGTATTACCTGTTCATCCTGGCTCTTTCATGGGTGAACTTCATTCGAGCTTACAAACGGACTGTAACGAAAACCAGTAAACGACGGATGCTTTACCTGACGTTGAGTTCGATTGGTCCCGCATTAGGTTCCTTTCCTTTTTTGCTTTATGGATCGGAATTTGCTTCCCGGCAGACATTCCTTTTCTGGATCATGGCAATTGCGGTCAGCCTGGTGTTAGGCGGGATGATCTTTGTCATGGCATATGCCGTGGCATTCTTTGGTGTTCCCTGGCCTGACCGGGTGGTCAAGAGCCGTTTATTAAAGTGGACGTTGCGCGGACCGGTAACCGCGAGCCTGGTATTGGCGCTGACAACGCTTGTGCGGAGAGGGGGGGAAGTGTTTGGCAGCCCTTACTCGGCATTTGTTCCGATCATCATGGTCGTTTCGATTCTCATTTTGGAATATGCCATTACCTTGTTCTTTCCGTATCTTGAAAAGTGGTTATTCTTCGGGAAGGAAGAACGCGATGTGCTGCTGATGCGGTCCCTGGAGGAACGCATTATCACCCGAAGTGATCTTAAACAATTTATCGAGATGGTGCTGGCAGCTGTGAGTGACCGGTTGCAGTCAACCGGTGCATATCTTATTTCTGAGACGGATGAAGGACTGGATGTGGTGGACAGCACGGATGGAGTTCACTTTGATGACAGTAAGATCATCGAGTTGGAACGCTATCTTGAGTATTCTGAACCACAAGAAGAATATCTTGTCTGGAATTCTGATATTCTCTTTCTATTGCGACATTCAGTTCAGAATAATCACGATGAAACCCTCGGTTTCTTAGGTGTGTGCGGTATTCGCGATCAATTTCCGCTTGCGGCGGAGGAGATGGAATACCTGAAGCGGATGATCTCACGAGCGACATTAGCTTTACGAGACCGGGAAATGCTGGAACAGGTTTTTGACACCCTGGAACGAATGAATCCGCAAGAAGAATTAATTCAGCAATTGCGCGCGGCAGGCCGCTTTGATAAACAAGGCCTTCTGATCGATTCTGACCGAATGGAAAGAAAAGAGATGACTCAATGGGTCAAAGGTGCATTGACGCACTATTGGGGAGGACCAAAATTAACTGAAAGTCCATTGATGAAACTTGTCATTGTACAGAGAGCCATGGAAGAACATGAAGGCAATCCTGCAAATGCGCTGCGTAGTGTATTGAAAACTGCCATTGAACAATTAAGACCGGAGGGGGAAAGACGGTACACAAGTGAATGGATATTGTATAATATTCTTGATTTAAAGTTCATGGAAGGGAAAAAAGTAAGGGAAATAGCTTTAAAATTGTCGGTATCGGAAGCTGATCTTTATCGAAAACAACGGGTGGCTATAGAAGCAATTGCTGACAAATTGGTACAAATGGAAATGATTGGCACGGAGAGCACGTAAAATTAATCGTTATTTGCTGATTGTTTATTGAACAGGGGAGGAGTACCAATGACGGATGTTGAGCAAATGAAAGATCAGGATTTTAATTGTCCTGAAGCGGATGAAGGGTGGTGGGCGTCAGTTTTGGCTGATGAGGAATCCGAATTCTCAGAAGTCAAGGAAATAAATTGTTCTCCATGTATCAGCAAGCAAAATGACATCAATGACTGGGACTGCATTCGATCCATTTTTATGAGGGATGAAGTCATTCTCATGGAGGTCACTGGATACAATCGTGGCGGATTGTTAGTTCAGAGCGAGGGTATCCAGGGATTTGTTCCTATCTCTCACTTGATTAATTTGCCGCAAGAGGATTCCGAAGAGGAAAAACAAGCCAGGCTGGCAACCTACACCGGGAAATCACTCTATTTGAAGATCATTGAGTGTGAAGCATCCAATGAACGAGTTGTTCTCTCAGAACGGGCAGCCCAGGCCGGTGAGGGAAAACGTAAGGAGTTGTTCAGCATGCTGACACCCGGCGTTGTGGCTTGCGGCGTGATCACCAATATCACCGATTTTGGCGCATTCGTCGATCTTGGGGGAGTCGAGGGATTGATCCATGTGTCAGAGATTTCATGGGGCAGGGTGGAAAATCCATCTCACGTTCTGCGAATTGGCCAGCAGGTTAAGGTAATTGTGCTGCAAGTAAATGAAACGACTTCCAGGATTGCGTTGAGTATCAAGCGCTTGTCACCAAATCCGTGGGAGAAACTATCGAGTACTTATAAAACCGGCGACATCGTTCCAGCGGAACTAACTTCGATCATGCGTTTTGGGGTTTTCGCACGTTTGGAGGAGGGGATCGAAGGCCTCATCCATATTTCATCATTGCCCGAAGAACAACGTGATCATGACATTTCTTCATATTACTCGCCAGGTCAGCAAGTTAGGGTTAAAATCTTACACATGGATGCAGAACGCCGCCGGCTTGGATTGGGCTTAGTTAATGACGAATGACCCCTAAATCTACAAATACCAAAAGTGCAAAAAAGCTAAGTCCCGGGGAAAGCGATCATTTATATATTCCGATCATGGATCATTCCAGAAACGCAGTAAAACAACTGCGTAAGTTTGGGTGGGACTTGATCGGTACTTTTTTAATTCTCATTGCACTGCTAACATTACTTGGTTTATTTGGGTTAAGCCGCGGTACGATCATCAATTCATGGATCTTACTGCTTGAGAGAGGATTTGGCTGGGGAAGTTATCTTCTGGTAGCGATTTTGATTCTATTGGGTTATGCCGTATTCCGTTATCGTGCCGGGAAAGGATTCCCAGTACCGTTTGGCCGTGTTCTTGCATTCGAGGGTGCTTTCTTTACCATCCTTCCTCTTCTTTGCCTCATGAATGGCAATTCACTGGACAGGGCAATCCAGGGATTAGACGGCGGGACTTTAGGCTGGGGATTGGCTCAGCTGCTCGTACCGGTGTTATTTCCGACATTCACCACCATATTCTATTTTCTCCTCTTCCTTTTCTTCTTGAGTGTGGCGACTGGACTCTTTAGCAGGTTCATTAAAACTGCAATTGAGTGGAACAATATACCTCCAGCAAAGCCTGATCCAACATCTCAATCCAAGCGTGAAGGTAAAGTAACCACCCATACCCGGAAGGAGGAGGAGAATATCGAGCAATCAATGCCTGCATTGATGAATCAATGGCGAGATGATCGTCTTCCCCCTCTGAATCTTCTGTTATCTGAGAATATCGCTCCTCCAAACCAGGCCAGGATCAAAGAAAACGCACACTTGATCGAGACGAAATTAGCTGAATTTGGTATCCCGGCAAAAGTCATTGGGTATCGGGTAGGTCCGACCGTGACGCAATATGCATTGGAACCCGGATACACAGAGCGGCAGGGACCTGATGGTGGTGTGGTGAGGCAAAAGGTGAAAGTAGCTCAAATATCTGCCCTTTCACGCGATCTGACCCTTGCATTGTCGGCAACCCGTTTACGTATAGAAACACCAGTGCCAGGAAGGGCTTATGTTGGCATCGAGGTTCCCAATGAAGACAACGCATTTGTGCGGCTGAGACCAATCCTTGAATCGGAGGAATTCAGGAAAAAGAAAGCACCACTCACAATCGGTCTGGGTAGGGATGTTTCGGGTGAGGCTGTGGTTGTGGATCTTGAGAAATTACCTCATCTACTGATTGCAGGGACAACCAATTCTGGAAAATCTGTGTGTGTGACCGCAATTGCTACCTGTTTATTAATGAATAACACACCAAATGATGTCAGGCTGGTGATGCTCGATCCCAAAATGGTTGAGTTAGTTCGATTTAACGGGATTCCGCATTTGTTGGGAAAAGTTGAAACAGAACTGGACCGTATGCTGGCTGTACTGCGGTGGGCTCAATCTGAGATGGATAATCGATACCGGCTGCTGGCAGAAGCCAGAGCACGCAACCTTGAAAATTACAATCACAAGATGCTTCAAAAGAAGAGGCCAACTTTGCCGCGGATCGTGATCTTAATTGATGAACTGGCAGACCTCATGATGAGCGCACCTGATCAAACAGAACACAGTATCACTCGCCTGGCACAAATGGCTCGCGCCACCGGTATACACCTTATCGTTGCCACACAGCGCCCGAGCGTGGATGTGGTGACAGGTCTGATCAAGGCAAATTTTCCTGCCCGTATTGCTTTTGCGGTTGCTTCCTCCACCGATTCGAGAGTTATCCTCGATACAAACGGAGCTGAAGATCTGTTGGGAAGGGGGGATATGCTATTACTAGATCCCCAACGATCTGGACTGCAGCGTATGCAGGGGATCATTGTCAGTGACATGGAGATCGAAAAGATCCAGAATCACTGGCAAAAGATGTGCCGCGCGGAGGAAGGTTCCTCTGAAGCTCCCTGGGAGGGATTGGTGCAGGATTCGACGACAGAAGACTCAGACAAATTGATCGAAGAAGCCATTTCGATAGTAAGTGCAGCTGGAAAGGCTTCTGCCTCGCTTCTTCAACGCCGGCTGCGAATTGGATACCCACGGGCAGCCCGGTTGATTGATGAATTGGAGGAGATGGGGGTGGTTGGACCTGCAGTAGGAAGTGGAAAAGAGCGGGATGTGCTGATCGAACCGGAAGGTAATGAAGACACAGATGATGAAATTATGTAATTAACTGTGATCAATCAGTACCATTAATGAACCGTCTTTGATAAGAATTGAGGAAACACGATGAAAAAAACAGGAGCCATTATGGTTGTCGCAATTCTGATCATCCTTTTTATTAGTTTTAGCCTGGCTGCGCATTTTACTGGAAAAGATATGCGAGCGTATGAAGTTCTGTCTCCCACGGAGCATATCAGTATTGCCGGTAAAGACTGGACTGCCGCAGAACTGGCTGCGGAATATTCACCCATCGTTAAAATTCGTTCATCAACATATTCATTACCCCTCTTGAAGATCAAATACAACCTGGTTCCCGGTAATGGATCTGTGGATATTATTTATTACTTTGTCTGGGAAGATGAAATTCATCCGAATGGGTTTATTCATGCCATTTACAAGTATTTCCGGGCTGTCTATTATGGAATCCCGGTTAGAGATATCGAGTATTTTCAAATCACGATCAACCGCGATTCTGGTATTGTTGAAAAAATACGGTTTGAGACAAGTCCGGGTAATGATTATTATGTAAACTATAGCAAGCATTTGATAGCCATTTATGAGGGGGGAGAAAACTCGCTTTACGAAGAGACTCTGCTAGACAAATCATCAGGAGAGATTCTCTCAAAGGAAGAGAATCGAATGGTTGATTTCCAGGGCAGGCATTTGCTCGTTGGTGTGCTGACCTGGAATCATTTGTCAGGTCTGCTCCATGATCAACCTGAGTATGATCAGACTCTAGAGGCGGGTCTTGAATACTTATCTGCTGAAGAATATCAGGCCGGTAAGTATGTTCGCAAAAGCCAGGGGGATCATGTCACGAAGGAAAATAAATCAGGAATCATCCTCGGATGGTTATTCAGCATTTTCTTCTTTATTATTTCTGGTTATTTTGTCTATCGGGTAATTGTCTTTATCAGAAACAGAAAAAAGGGAAAAGAGGATAATGGAAAAGAATGAAATATCTTTAACCTGCCCCTATTGCGGGGGAGAAGTCATTACCCACATTCCCGAGAGTGAAAAATGCTACACGGATGTCATCAGTGTTCCATATACTCGAGACATCGGAAGATTTGATCCAAAAACCGAGGAAGAAAGAACCAGTGCCGAAAAATGGTCAAGGATAGGCAAGGATTATTTGCCCTTGATTAATTATGAGAAGTATGGAATTTTGCATACTCCGTACGGCAAAAGGGTGAATCTTCTATACCGGGTTCAATACTGCAATCATTGTTATGAACTCTTTGACGTTTATCTCAATTATTCTACTGAACCATTAGAAAAGCTTTGGCCAGACCTGTTCTGGAAGGAAGGTAAATCAGAAGAGCCCTTCAATGCTGATGAAATAAGGGGTGATCAAGATCACAAGGTAAGCAAGCCGGTGTTACCTGTGTATCATGGCGAATCATGCATCATTCGCTTGATTCGGGGAATGAGAAAGGACAATAAAACTGGAACGCTGGGGGCGACAGGGTTTGGGATCTTCTTATTATTGATAGGATTTTTTCCTTGGATCATTCCTGGCCATCCCGACATCCTGATCACGAATAATGTTAACGGATTCGTATCAATTAATTCTCTCTTTTCATTTTGTTTGTTTGCATATATCGTGTCGGTCATATTTCTTGTCCTAATCCTTATCTGTTATGACCGATATCTGAGTAGCGGAATCAAGATTTCGGATCTATCACAATTATTTAACGTCAGGAACATAAACGGAGTCATTCATTGGCATAACTTTACCTTTGCGCGTTATGTTGGACTGCAAGATAACAAAGCAAAACCTAGATTAAATCAGATAGATATTGTTAGCGGCGGAATGGCTATTGGGAGCCTGATTATCGTTTGGGCAGTCGCAAAACACGGCATACTATTTCTGGGAAAATTCTTATTAATTCTTTTACTTTACCTGGGTTTAGTTTTGCTAGTGAAGAAAAATGTTTTCAATACGAATCTTAAGATCAAGAATCTCCTGCAGAAGGTAGTCATCTTTGCTCCGATCTGTTTTGGAATCATTCTGTATTTCTACAAACTCTCTACAATGACCATACCAGAACGATGGTTGAGCATTTTTGATGTTTCGAGCCTCTTCTTCTGGTTGTGTGTCGCCTACGTAGTCGGACTGGGAGCACTACTGGCTCTAAATACTGCAATGTACACTTTACGCGGTGTCATAAAGATACCAATGAAGTTTTCATTGGTCAAACGCTTTGAATTGATGAATCCATTGAAAAAGATCAGAGACTTTTCAAATCAAATGATGAATCTGGTCTTCTTATTCTTGCTTTTTGTTCTGACGATATGGCTGGGGCATCTGCAAACCCGGATTTTCCCGAATACAGAATTATTTATCAGTCAGATCGGGTGGCTAAGCCATTGGCTGCGATGGATCCTGGTAATTGTTTTTGGTGCGATCGCAATTGGATCAAGGGATTTGTTTGCAGGATTGATGACCTTGATCTACATCCCCTTGGAGTTGGTAAGTGTCACTTCAACCAACCATGGGATGTTCTACGGCATTCGTTTTGTGGTGGATTGGTCAATTATCATCTTCGGGGTTTTTCTATCGATATTAAAGATTTATCACCTGAAAAGCATAGATGATATAATTTCGCAGTGTTATAAAAAAGCAAAGCAACGTCTTTTGCAGGAAACAAACCAGCGAGTTGAGGAAATATATCTTCAAATAACTTCAATCCAAGCCAAAGAGGATTCAACCTCTGAACACCTGGATTTGGTTGAAACGTTGAATCAGGAATTGGAGTTTGTTAATAAGCTTAACGAAGAAAAACCTAGAAAAAAGGTAAAATTCTGGAATGTGTTCTTCAATCCCTTCCTATGGAGCTTATTATTGCCCACCTTATGGAACAGCATTTTTCAGGACACTTCAGATAAGATCATCGAATTTATCTCAACGAGTATTTTGAAATAAGGAGTCTTTCTTGAAAAAAATTGTATGTTATGGAAATCCGGTGTTTGATACGATCATGACACCGTTGATCAGACGCCCGGAACGCGTTCTATCAGGGTGTTCAACGAATGCCTGTTTAGCCGCCAATTACCTGGGAGAAGATTGCACGCTCATCGGAACAGTTGGAGAGGATTTTCGGACTGTGTTGGAATCAGAATTGAGAGCCAGGGGAATCCAGTACACGTTATATCCTTCTCGTGAAACAGGTGGTTTCAGTCTTAATTATTATGATGATCAGGGCAACCGAACATTGGATATTCTAGGAATTGCCGAAAATATTCCTGCTAATGCAGCAGTTCCCGAAGATGCAGATTTTGTGCTGATTGGTCCTATTTTAAACGAAATTCCTTATGAATTGGTAGCAAATATTAAGGAAAAATGTAAGGCTCCAATCCTTACTGATCCACAGGGTCTATTGCGATTTGCTAAGAATAAGGCTATCGTCCATGAGAATAATGAAAACTTTAAGAAGGTGGCGAAAATTTCCACTATTGTTAAAGCAAATGAACTCGAGACCTTAACCGTTACTGGTTTAGATGGCAGAAAAGAACCAGAAAAAGCCGTCAAAGCGCTTTATGAGCAGGGCTGCCAAATCGCTGTGGTTACCCTTGCCGAGGTTGGATCAGTCATCTTTGATGGGAAGCGCGTTTATAAAATACCTCCGTTCAGAGTCAATGCAATTGATCCTACCGGAGCAGGAGATACCTATGCCGCAGGGTTTATGGTTCAGTATTCTGAGACCCCTGATGACTTGTTAAAGGTGGGTTGTTTTGCTTCCTCTGTTGCTTCAGTAATGGTCGAAAACAGCGGTCCTACATTTCCTTTAACTCGAAGGGAAGCGGATCGAAGGATGAATATCTTACTGAATGAAGCTAAAGTGATTTAGGATTACTGGAAGGGATGATCAACGCTTATGATGGGTAAATTTCGAAATGAGTATGAGAAACTCTCAATCCCTATTGGCAGGGTAAGTATTAAGCTCGGTATGAAACCTGATGCATGGACTGCAATCAGCTTCACCACCGGATTAGGTGCGGCTGTTTTGTTTGGATTCCATCAGATTTGGTGGGGATTATTCTTAATGCTCATTATGAGTTTCACGGACTCAATCGACGGGGCAACCGCCAGGGCAGGACATCTGGAATCCGCATATGGCGGTGTTCTGGACCATACTGTAGATCGCTATGTGGAAATTGCATTAATTGCAGGTATCATGGCTGGCGGTTATTGTTCTCCTTTGATGGGTATATTCGTGATCTCCGGGATGCTGATGGCATCGTATGTTCGCGCAGCTGCAGAATCCATTGGCAAGATGAAAAACTGTGTTGTGGGTTTAGCCGGGCGGCAGGAAAAATTCTTCATCCTGATTGTAGCTTTGATCTTGTTTGCATTCAACCTGAACCTGATCGGGCAAATCGCAATGGCCTTGGTCGGTGTTTTGTCACACATCACTGCCGTTCAGAGAATGGCTTATACTGTGAAACATGCAGGCAAGGAGGAGCAGATAAATTGACAATCGACCGCATGGGTATTCATATTGGTAACGCAATCTATATACGTTTCTACGCGATCATAATCATCGCTGGAGCTGTGTTAGGAGCATTCCTTGCAGCACGCCTGGCGAAGAAAAAGAGGCAGGATCCTGAAATTATCTGGGATTTATTCCCCTGGGTATTGATAGCTGGAATTATCGGGGCAAGAATCTGGCACATTTTAACGCCGTCACCCTCACTTGTTGCACAGGGTGTCACTACCTGGTATTACTTGACGCATCCATTAAAAGCGATAGCAATTTGGGAAGGTGGATTGGGAATCCTGGGTGGGGTAGTTGGTGGGATCCTGGCGATTTATTTCTATACCAGATCGAAAAAACTGGATATGCTGCTTTGGCTGGATTTTCTGGCTCCTGCAACGATATTGGCACAGGCTATTGGACGCTGGGGAAATTTCATCAACCAGGAATTGTACGGTTCTCCAACGAATTTGCCGTGGAAAATCTTTATTGAACCAGCATTCCGGCATTCCGGGTTCGAGGACGTGGCTTATTACCACCCGACCTTTTTGTATGAATCGATATGGAATTTGCTCATACTTGGGCTCTTACTTTGGGTAGGCAACCGTTATGCAGATAAGGTGATCCATGGTGATATATTCTTACTCTACCTGGTTGGTTACCCAATTGGACGTTTTCTGGTCGAATTCTTGCGGCTTGATTCCTCAACGGTTATTGGAATCAATGTCAATCAATGGATGATGATCGTCATTGCAGCATTGGCAGCAGCAATCCTGATCATCAGACATGTGAGGAGAAAACCGACCTCAACGATCAGTGAAAGCGAAAAAGAAACTCAATCATAATCGATCAGAACAAGTAGCCTGGAAATGGCTACTTGTATTTTAAGGAGGAATAGCCATGGAGCAAATCACGATTCTGGGATCGTCCAACGCGGTGGCCAAATATGGACAGGAAAATACTCATTTGTTTATTAGTACTGATGACAAAAGAATATTGGTAGATTGCGGCGATAATCCGATGGCAAAACTTACTGCAATTGGCACATCTATATGTGATGTGACCGATCTGATCCTGACTCATTTTCATGCAGATCACCTGGGAAGCCTGCCGCTGCTGATCATGGATATGTGGCTTGAAAAACGCCAAAATCCGCTGATTATCTATGGACTGGAGTACACACTGGACCGGGTGAAGAAACTCCTGGAATTATTCAATTGGCAAAACTGGCAGAATATGTTTCCTGTCGAGTTCAATGTCATCGCTGAAACCGGGATGGAAGATTTAATCGTCGGGAAGAATGTTGTTGTTTCAGCACTGCCCGTATTGCATCTTGTTCCTACGGTTGGTCTGCGGTTTGAATTTTCGAGCGGCCGAATCGTAACCTATTCATGTGACACTGAGCCTTGCGAGAATTTGTATCGGCTTGCTCAAGATGCCGATGTATTGTTGCAGGAATCTGCGGGAGAGTCGAAGGGGCATACGTCTGCAAAACAGGCTGGCGAAATTGCCACTCAATGCGGGGTTAAAAAACTGATCCTCATCCATTACGATAAGCGACAGGGTGAGCAGAATCTAGTTGCAGATGCCCGAGGTGGTTTCAGCGGAGAGGTTTTAGCAGCCCAGGATTTGATGAGTGTCTAGAGGTTTACCAACCGTCCAGGAATTCCTTCCATTCGTGATTTTCTGGAAGATAACGGGAAAAAATGTAATATGCAGATTGCGGCGGCTCTATGGGCTGCCGCAATAGTTTCATATTGGTTTCTGAGAGTGACCGGCCACCCTTGCGGTGATTGCAAACGGAACAGGCAGCAACAAGGTTTGTCCACCTATGTGTTCCTCCAAGGTGTTTGGGGATCACGTGATCGACGGTTAAAAATGGTGTGACCTTGCCGCAATATTGGCAGGTGAAGTGATCTCGGCGGAAGATTTCACGCCGTGATAACGCAACTTTAGGCCGTGGCGGGTGAACCATGCGTGACAACCGGATGACTGAGGGAATGGGAAAAGAGGTGGTAGCAGTCTTGATCATCCCTCGACCGTTCAAGATCAAAGTGGCTTTTTCCGAGAGCATCAAACCAATGGCGCGTTGAAATCCGCAAACGTGGATTGGTTCGAAATTTGAATTCAAAACCAGGACCGGCTTTTCCATAATTTAATAAAATAATTATAGCACGTTGCCTAAACAAGTCATTTAGTTGCGCATAGGCAATTTATCATGACACCTGTTTTTCCAAATCGTGTTGCGTGATTAAAATGAAGATCAATCCCGTATCCACTGGTATAATTGTTTTTTATTAATCCAAATCTTAAAAAAGGAGGCCGCAATGAACATAAACGAACAGGTCGAGTATTTGATGCAGGGGACCGAATACGGCGACGAAAAGCTGAAACAAAACATGGCACAAGAGCTGCGAACACGTTTGCTCGAATGTCAAAAGGAAGGAAGACCTTTGCGCGTCTATTGCGGCTTTGATCCGCGAAAAGCCGATTTGCATTTGGGTCACACCGTACCGATGCGAAAATTGCGCCAATTTCAGGAACTTGGCCATGATGTGACATTTGTGATCGGGAATTACACTTCACTGATCGGCGATCCATCAGATAAAGACGTTCTCCGTCCGCAATTGACCCATGAGGAAGTCGAAGAGAATGCGCGTACCTATGCCGAACAGGCATTCCGCATCCTGGACAAAGAAAAGACTCATATCCGGTTCAATGCAGAGTGGCTGGCAGATATTTCCTTCGAGCAATTGATCAGACTGGCATCGAATTTCACCATGCAGCAATTTCTCACCCGTGAGAATTTCAAACTGCGCTGGGAAAAAGGTGACGCGATTTACCTGCACGAGACGTTCTATTCGTTGATGCAGGGGTTTGATGCTTACGCGCTAAAAGCTGATGTTCAAGTGGGTGGAACTGACCAGTTGTTTAACATCATGACTGCTGCACGTAAGATCATGGATTTCATGGGAGAAAAACCCAATATCGCTCTGATTCTGGGCATTTTACCGGGTACAGATGGCGTAGTGAAGATGAGCAAATCGCTCGGCAACCATATACCCATCAATACTGACGCGAATGATATGTACGGTAAGGTGATGAGTATCCCTGACATGGCCATGGGACAGTACTTCAGGCTGGTGACACGATTAACACCACCGCAGATCTCGGAGATCGAGAATGGAGTAAAAAGCGGAAGTCTTCATCCACGGGATGCAAAGATGAGATTAGCACGTGAAATCGTATCAGCATTCTATGGAGATGAAGACGCGGTAAGCTCTGAAAAAGTGTTCATCGAAACCTTTCAGAAGGGCAGTGTACCTGAGGACATTCCAACCTTCAAGAATGTAGGTAATAACACCATCATCGACATTCTACTCTCGGCAGGGTTGGCAAAAAGCCGCAGCGAAGCCAGAAGGCTGATTGACCAAAATGGGGTTAAGTTTGAAGGGAACGTGATCGAGGATGCGAATTTCACCGTTCCGGGCAGTGGTGTCTTGCAAGTTGGAAAACGACACTTTTTGAAGATCGAGTGACCCAAAGGAAATGAATGTAACTGCCGCAAAATTTTGCGGCAGTTATTTTTTTCTAATTCACCGGAGAAATTGCAGAAAGAAAAATTTCCCGGCCAATTTTCTGCGCAGCAGCAGGGCTGCTGTTTTCCACCGCAACAACGATGGCAAGCGGTGTACCATTCCAGCCGGGGGGTGTCCCTGCGATGTACCAGGATATTTCAGCCTCGTCGTTCATTGCAAAGGCCGAGTCTTCCCAACCCGGAAAATTCCCCTGGGTTAGTTTTGATACTGCCTCAGCTGCGTTAAAATCGCTCATCACTTGTGATTCTGATCCTTTATCAAATAATTCCCATTCACCCGCTGCTGTTTTATAAGCCACAGCTAATTGAGGGGATACGATCTTTCCGCCGTTGGCCAGCGAAGCTGCCATTACTGTCATTTGCAGTGGGGAGACGAGAAGGCCTGATTCACCTGAATATAGTTCAGCGTATGAGTTGACAGCTTCAGGGAATACTGGTTGACTGGTTTCCAGCGGGATATCTGGTTCTGTTGATAGTCCAGCATCCTTATATAGGGCGAGGACGTCAGAGACGGGCCATGACCGGCTAAGAGTTGAAAGGGCATTGTTACAGCCTGAGCTTACCAGTTTTCCCCACGTTATATCCGATTCCGGCTGCAAACCACAGAATCCAGAACTACCTGGTATGGTGTTCCAATTGAGAACAGGGATGGTCGCAGAGAGTGAATATTGTGAAAGGAACCTGGCCAACACGATGCCCCCAGTAGCTGAACCAGGCGGATATAACGCTTGCGTGGCACGGTTTAGTAAGGGAGCAGACTCATCCTCCATCCAGGAGGACCAATTTTCTTCGAGAGTGTTGGCGTCGAAGGTTGGGGATGTAGCCATGACGAGTATTTCACCGGATTCTGCATTCATTAAGATTGCTGTGCCCGTCGTTCCCTGAAGTAATTGATCTGCAACCTGCTGCAAGTTAAGATCAAGACTGAGCCGTAAATCAAATCCTTTTGGATACTGGCCGTATAACAATCTGGTTGAAATTACATTATAGAATGAATTACCTGTAACCCCGCGCAGGGTTCCATCCATTGCCGATTCAATGCCTGTTTGACCGTAATTGGCGTTGCTATAACCAATCACTGAACTGAGCTTGGGGTAATTTAAAATGCGATTAATGTCACCGGATTCACCGGAATTCTCCACCAGTGGAGTATAGTTACGGTCAAAGATCGTCCCGCGGTAAACGTAGAGGTCAGAAATTGCCCGGCGTGGGTTATCCACGCGATCAAGGAGTGTATCAGACCGCACAATACCCCACCAGGAAGTGAGAAGAAATATTGCTGTAAACCCGGCAAGAAAAACCGATCCAATTAATACATAGGGTTGGGTTCGGTTGATGGTTGCCGGCTGATCCTCAGTCTGGTTGCTGATGATCAGCAGTAATAACGCGCTGGCGAAGGAGATGACCAGCGAAGTACCGCCATAAGAGATAAATGGCAGGGTAACTCCCGTGAGTGGGAGGAGGCGGATGGTACCTCCCATGATAAGTAACGATTGGGTGGCAAGATAGGAAGTCAGTCCTGCAGAAAGAAAGCGCTGAAACTGATTCGGAGAATGAAGAGAGATTGAAATTCCGCGAATGGTCAGAAAAGCAAAAATACAGGCTAACCCGGCACTGCCTGCCAACCCAAACTCTTCAACGATGGCAGGGTATATGAAGTCAGATTGAGCAACCGGTACAACCCCGGGACTTCCCAATCCCAATCCGCGGCCCAAAATACCGCCGTTGGCAATACTGATAAGGGATTGAACGATCTGGTATGACCGGTTGCGGGGATCAAGCCAGGGATTGATCCATGCTTCAACACGCAACTGGATGACGTCAAAGACTAGGTAGCCGGCGATCAGTGCTCCCAGAACGATAATGGAGCTGATCAATAGCACTCGCCGTTTGCCTGATGCCAGGTAGACGATGATGGTGTAGAGTGCTATGAAAAGTGAAGCTGTTCCCAGATCTCTCTGTGCAATGAGAATCAGCAGTGCAGCTCCAACCAGGATTATTGTTGGTGTTAATAATTGAACCATGTTGAAACGCGCAGGGAGGCTGTCAGCAAAATAGGCTGCAAGGTACACAATCAACAGTAATTTCAGTAGTTCAGATGGCTGGAGATAGACCGTTCCAAATCCAAGCCAAAGATTTGGCCCGCTTCCTCCCGGGTATGTACCGAAAATGAAGGTCAGCAGGGTGAGTAGGATACCGCCAATGAGCCAGACGTATTTATATCGACGCATGATGGGCAGAAGATTGCGGAAGCGAAACCCAATAATGCAGCCAATGATACAAATTGCCAGCCAGGCAGTCTGGCGAAAACCGTATGTGGGTGACAGGCGAAATACTGTCAACAACCCCCAACCGGTAAGTAAAGAAATGATTGGCAGCAGATATGGATCGCGATCGAATAAAAAGCGATTTGCCTGCTGGTAGAACACAACAAAACCGATGATCCAAACAAGGAAGCCAATCCAATGCTGCCAACGGTATTCTACGTTCCATGAATGCGCTCGTACAGCCGGGGCCAGGGTGAGAGTCACACTGCACAGAAATACGAACACCCCTGCCAGGATCATCAACCTGGTCTGGATTTGGTGCTTCGGGGATTCAGTGGTTGGAAATAAGAAGGTCACTTGAGATATTTATCGAGTAGTAGACTCAGACGGTTCTTTGCTGAATCTGAGATTGCCTCGCGGCTGGTTATGATTGCATTCTCAAGAGCACGGTTGCATGAGCAGTGTACTTGTTCTGGGAGATTATCCACCAGGGTAAGAATGCTTTTTTGAGCCACCTCGGTATTCTTCTGCAGTGTCTTCACCACCAGGTCTACGCTGACGTTCTCCTCAGTGACGTGCCATACATCATAATCGGTGACGTGAGCCATGACTGTGTAACACATTTCTGCTTCCCGGGCGAGAAATGCTTCCGGAGAGGTGGTCATCCCGATCAGTGAAAATCCCCACGCGCGGTAAAGATTCGATTCAGCCTTGGTGGAAAAGCGGGGACCTTCAATGGTGATCATTCCCCCGCCTTTATGTGCAGTAGTACCGGATTGCGACACGGTTTGATAAAGCAGTGTGGATAAATCAGGGCAGAAAGGATCCGCTGCGGAGACGTGAACCACCACGCCACTACCAAAGAAGGAACGTTCACGGGAATGTGTGAAATCAAACAACTGGTCGGGGATGACAATATGCCCTGGAGCATAGTCTTCTCGTAATGATCCACACGCACTAATGCTGACAACTTTATCGACACCGATCATCTTTAAGGCGTAGATATTCGCCCGATAATTTACCTCGGAAGGTGAGAGAGTATGACCAATTCCGTGCCGGGCAAGGAACGCAACAGGTTTTCCATGCAATTCTCCGAGCGTGATCGGAGCACTGGGTTGTCCAAACGGAGTATCTGGATAGACTGTTTCCACGGATTCAAGAGCGGGAAAATTGTACAACCCTGATCCACCGATGACACCAAGAATGGGTTTTTTATTCATCATGACTCCATTTTCTATTATGCAGAAGGTTGAATTTCGACAAGCAGCGTGATTTTTCCTACCCGCAATTCATCGCCGCTAATCAAAATTGTGGGTGTTTCGATACGCTCGTCGTTGAGGAAGGTACCGTTTGTGGAGAGGAGATCCTCGATCCACCATTGTTTATTTTTAAATACCAACCTGGCATGGTGGTTTGAAACGGTATCATCATTGACTTGTATATCACAGGCGGGATCACGGCCAATCTGTAACTCTGGCCGAGTGTAGATAAGCTTTGCGCTGGCGGGATCATTTTCCTGGTAAACAGAAATATGCGGTATCTTCTGTGTTGCCAGGGTTTGACTTTGAAATTTCAGATCGCGCCATAAGGTATACACCGTCCAACCCAGGAATGAGAACAAAGCGGCCAGCATCAAGAATCGCAGCAATAAAACCAGTATGGCTAACATCACGAATCTTCCTCCTGAACCTTGGGTTTGATTTCGGATGTATTGTCTTTGGGTTCTTCTTCTTGAACCACCTGGTCTTCAGAGTAAATCATGGTGTATCCGGCGAGTGAGATCACATCACCCGGACGGAGGGTATGCTGGTTGATGCGGGTAGAATTAACATACGTTCCGCCTGATGAACCAATATCAAAAATAACATAGGACCCCTGGATACGTCGTATCTGGGCGTGTGTCCGGGATATGCGCAGGTCGTTGATGATGATTTGATTGCTGCTTTTACGGCCAATATTGATCACGCTTTTTGATAGGGGAACGATCTTATCGCCTTTGAGAATCAAGTAAGAACCAGTAGTGGAATTACCAGACGGCTCTTTTTCGGTATTGTTATTCTGAAGGGGGATAGCGCCGGTCTCTTTAAGCTGCGAAGCTGGAACGGTAACTGTGACCGATACCTCTCCGATATCAATCGAGTTCTTTGTCGTGATTGAAAAATCTGGAGGGGTGTTGTACTGAATTCCAAACTCAGATGCTGTTGAGGTCAAAATTTCAGTTAGAATCTGTTTCCAATCCGGGTGGCTCTTCCAATTATTATATGTATTGGGATTCAGCGCAATTTGGAAAACCGGGTTCGCAGAACGCGACTCTTCTTCGAGATTCAAATAATAATCATGTAGCGATTCACAAAGACGATGGATCAACAAAGCACTTTCATCCGATCCAATCAAGAGGGATGTGCTTGTTTCAAACAAATCTCGAATGCGTTTTTCAATTGCGTCTAGTTGATTCATTACTCTAGATTATAACCAATGAAGGGTAACAATTATGGTTAATTCGTTGAGATTTGTGAACAATCTTGCTCTAATGGTGTAGAAATCACTGCAATCGTGGGATGGATGAGGTTGAGCAGGTCCTCAACATTGATGCGAACGTTCAACCCACGTTGTCCCCCAGAAATGTGAATATTCTCATACTGCGTTACCGATGAATCAACCATCATCTTGAACCCTTTATTAAGTAAAGCAAGTGGAGAAATTCCACCCGTTTGTAAACCAGTCAGTTTTTCAGCTTCTGCCTGAGAAGCGATGCGTACTTTTTTCTCTGCTAGTGCTGATGCAACCTTTTTTAGATCAACTGATTGTGTAGCAGAAACGATGCATAACACTGGTTTGCCTTTTACAGGAAGGACTACGATCGTCTTGTAGACGATTTCAGGTGAAATGGATAGTATAACTGCAGTATCAACCGCACTGATTTTTTCAGCTGGTAGTTCGAATAAATGATACCGGACCCTTGCGGCATCCAACATTCGAGTAACGTTGTTGACGATCATATGTTTCGATATTTCCTGTTTCCTCGGAAGAAGATCGGATTGCTGAAAATCCATCCCCTGTATTGGCCAAAGTATTTAATGAAGGCTTCCACGCGATAAGACCCGGGTTTGGTCACAGTATGCAGCATCCGATCGGAATTTTGCATATTTTGTATGACCGAGCCATTGTGTATCAAACGTAAAAGACAAGGTTGCGGCAGCAAAACGCGAATTGTTGCTCCAGGGGCAAGTTCCAGCTCCTGTCCCATACCAGCGGTAACGTTCTCGCTTTCAGCCATGAAAGAAAATCCTCTGGTCGAAGCAGGAAGATCATTGCCGATGAAGGAAGAGCCTGAAAAAAGTGCCTTGTAGACGCTGCGTTTATCTTCGAGTAAATCTCCCGATAATGGGTGAGGGAGAAGAAGGTGGTTGTTGATCGTGGAAAAGTGATAACGGTACGGAAAAATCGTTTTCTGAATCAAGCCCTTTTGATAATGCAAGGCATGTGAATCTGATCCGCCAATGGCGAAGACTTTCTGACCTTTATTGAGCAACTCATCCCATTTCGAAAGTGTTTGTTGGAGTGGTCGATGAGGGATCATTTCAGGAAAAAAAGCATAAAAGAGGGCTTGGCTGAAATTTCTTGTGACTGTCTTAAATTCGCTAAAGCTGTTCCACAATTCAAGACCAGTGAAACCTTCTATTGCCCAATTCTCCCACGAAATGTCTGTCTCATTGAATATCGGCAGATCATATTCATACGGGTGGGCCAGGAATACCGCACCGCCAGTTCTCTTTACATGGTCGATCAGTGCCTGGGGATTGGGAGCCAGAGATGCGACCTCTTCCTCACAACCAAGTACCAGTGCATGATTCTTTTGTGGGTCGCGGTTAGGATCGTGTACTTCTTCACCGGTCAGGATCAGCACACTTTTTTCGTCTTTGTGGTAATATTTTTCGATGCCTCCCACACGGATATTATGATCCGTGATGATCGCGACATCTAAGTTCGATGCAATGGCTTGTTCCGCTATCTGGGAATAATTTCCCGTGCCGTCCGAGTATCTAGAGTGGATGTGAAGGTTGCAGACGAGTTCATTCATTAGGTTGACGATTATGGGCTAAGAACGGTATAATTTTCAAGGTTTTAAAATTCAGGAGGTAAATGTGACTCAGTATATTGACATCGCCTTAATTATAACTTCTTTAGCCTTGATCGTCAGTGTCGTCCTGCAAAACAAAGGAGTTGGACTGGGCGGTTTGACAGGTGCAGACTCAGGCGGCGTGTTTACTGCACGAAGAGGGATCGAAAAGACACTATTTTGGATCACAATCGTTCTGAGCGTTCTCTTTGTCGCTCTGACTCTGACGGCAGTATTGATGCGCGGTTAATTCAGGCTTCGTTATATTCGAGGTCCTGAACCCGTAATTTCGAGGCGGCTCACCTTGAAGAAGGGTAGCTGCCTTTTGTGTATATATAAGGCCTATGAAAAAATATCGCTGGCAATTGCTCATCCTCTTTTTAACTGGTATTGTGGTTGGCACTCTCCTGATCCTTGAGAAGCGCGGCGGATTTGGAGAAACCGGACAACCCGAACCTGTTGAGGGCGGTGTCTACACTGAAGCCTTGATTGGAAGTATTCAACGGCTCAATCCTTTGCTCGATTCCAATAACAGTGTGGACCGTGACGTCGATAGATTGATTTTTTCGGGAATCGTGAAATTTAACTCTGACGGAGTTGCCGTTCCTGAACTTGCCGAGTCGGTTGGCGTATCCTTGGATGGGACTCTATACAACATTGCGTTAAAAGACAACTTGAGCTGGCATGATGGTGAACCACTCACCACCAGGGACATTGAGTTTACGATTGAGCTCCTCCGTAATGGCGGGGAATATATTCCTGATGATGTAGAAGAACTCTGGAATGCGATCGAGGTAAACGTGTTCGACGATCAAAACCTCCAAATTGTGCTTCCGGAGTCTTACGCGCCTTTCATGGATTACCTTGCTTTTGGCATTCTTCCGGAACACGTTTTTGGCAATATGACGCTCGAACAAATCGCCAACTCTTCGATTAATTTACAACCTGTTGGAAGCGGTCCCTTCCAATTCTCCGAACTTTCCATGGAAGGATCAAACATCACAGGAATCACCCTTACAGCATTTGACGGATACATGGGTCAAAAGCCCTATTTACAAAAAATTGTTTTCCGATATTACCCGGATTCTCAATCAGCGTTTCAAGCTTACCAAGACGGTTATGTTCAAGGTGTTTCTGAAGTAACCACAGAAAACCTTTCTGCAGTGTTAGCCGATCCGAACCTGGCTGTGTACACCAGCCGGCTTCCGCAGATCAGTATGATCATGTTTAATTTAAACGATCAAAGTGCTTCATTCCTGCAAGAGGCTGATATCCGTACGGCTTTATTAATGGGGCTCAACCGACAGGCCATGCTCAATGAGGTTTTGCAGGGTCAGGCAATCCAGGCAAACGGAGTAATCCTGCCGGGTACCTGGGCATACAACGAAAACACTCCCGTGGTTGCTTACGATCCCGATGCAGCTTCAGCAATGCTCAAAGATGCAGGTTTTGTTGTTACCGGTGATACCTCTCCCGTCCGGAAAAAAGAGGATACGGAATTAACATTTACCCTTAGTTATCCAGATGATGATTTGCATAAGCAACTCGCTGAATTCATTGCTGCTGAATGGAAGAAATTGGATATTAATATCCGCCTTGATCCTGTTGCACCAGACATCTTTATTAATGATGTGCTCAATCCACGTGCATTCCAGGCAGCGCTCGTTGACCTGAACCTCAGGCAGACTCCAGACCCCGACCCGTATCCGTTCTGGGATCTTGGACAAGCGGCTGGAGGTCAAAACTATACCCAATGGAACAACCGATTGGCGAGCGATATGCTCGAACAGGCCAGGGTAACCACCGATCTTACTGAACGAACCCGCTTGTATCACAATTTTCAGGTGGTCTTTGCTGATGAACTGCCAGCGTTACCCCTGTATTTTCCAGTCTACAACTATGCCATAGACACACAAATTCAAGGCGTTTCCGTTGGCCCGTTGTTCGACACCAGCGACAGGTTGTCATCGATCACATCGTGGTATGTGACCGCCCGGCGTTCTGTTCAGGAAACTGAATCTTCCGCAGGTAATTGATCATGGAAAACCGAACCAATGACGAAGACAGGGCAATAATCCTATCTTCGTCATTTGAATTGGAGGAATATCTTTCATCTACTGTGATTCTCTGGCGCCTGAAAGGTTCAATTCCACCGTTGTCACCAGGAAACCTGATCCTGGCCATGCAGAGAACCAATCCACCGAAGGATCAGGAATCCGTCCAGGCAATTGATCACATTCAATCGATCATCAATCTGCGTAAGGCTGCGTGGGAGAAAAAGATCAAGGCAGAACTTCCGATGCGATTGCGGCAGTGGAGCTCGCTGGTGGATGAGATTCTTGAATACGGAAGAATTGATTCTTCCTATCAGTACAACGTCCGGGTAAGAGTGATCCTCACTCTGTTGCTGGATACAGTGGCGTTTCCAGATGTAAAATTGAGAGAAAAACTGCAAAAGATTGACGAAAGACTCGATACCGTTGTAAGCAGTGATGGATTCATCTGGAATCCAGAAATAGAACAGAACTTTCCACGCGAGCGATACCCATTTCTGTATTTGACATCAAAAGGAGAGGGAAAATGACCAGGTTCTATACCCGCACTGGAGATGATGGAACAACCGGAATCCTTGGAGAAGAACGGGTAAAGAAGTTTGACCTGCGGATGGAAACACTGGGAACCCTGGATGAACTTTCGGCCGCACTGGGTGTGGCTCGAAGTTCACTACCATCTGAGAACGACCAATCAGAGATCATCGGCATTCAGCGAAGGTTATATGAGCTCATGGCGGAAGTTGCAGCTTCGAGAGAAAACGCTGAAAAATTCCATAAAATCGGATCTGATTCAGTGGTTGAACTTGAAATGAAAATTGACAGATATTCCTTAACTGTGGAAACCCCTCAGGGATTTATCCTGCCTGGTGAAACCACTGCCAGCGCAGCAGTATCGATGGCACGCGCCATCGCCCGCAGGGCAGAGAGGCGAACGGCTGAATTACTTGACAGGGGAGATATTACCAATCTCTATATACTTCGATACCTTAACCGGCTTTCATCATTTTTGTTTGTGTTGGAAGTCAAATTGATTCAGGAATCGAACAAACATAAACCCAGGCTAGCAAAGGAAATCGATGAATGACCGGAACTTTGATTAATGTTGGTACCATATTGACCGGTGGATTGCTGGGGATGATCCTTGGATCAAAACTAAAAGATCGATTAAAACAGACTGTTGTCAACGGATTGGGGCTGTTCACTTTCAGTTATGCGATTTCTTTGTTTCTGAAAACAGACAATGCACTTATTGTGCTGGGGAGCCTGCTCATCGGTATGTTATTGGGGGAATGGTGGCGGATTGAAGATGGTTTGACCCAGTTGGGAGTTCGGCTCGAAGCGAGATTCAATAAAAATAATGGCGTTGAAGGATCCGCAAAGTTTATCAAGGGGTTTCTCACATCCACCCTGCTTTTTATCATCGGACCCATGGCAATCCTTGGATCGATTCAAGATGGATTGACCGGGAATTTCGACACCCTTTTGGTCAAGGCCATTCTCGATGGATTTGCCGCCATGGCCTTTGCTTCCAGCCTGGGAGTGGGTGTTCTATTCTCCGCGATCCCAGTGTTGTTATATCAGGGTGGGATTACTCTTCTGGCACAGCAGGTTGAAAAAATCGCCACTGCGGCAATGATGAATGAGCTGACTGCCACAGGAGGTGTCATCCTGGCAGGTTTGGCGATCAGCAACATTCTTGAAATCAAGAAAATCCGCACCGGTAGTTTTCTACCGGCATTGCTGATTGCTCCACTAATTGTCTTTATTATCAGTTTAATAAAATAACCCCGAAACGGATCGGGGTTATGTTCAGATGATCAAAGTGTAGATTTACTTGGCAAGTTCGTTTTCAATCGTCTGTACCAGTTCCGCAGCGTTAACGATCGTGCCGTTGACCAGGAAGGACGGGGTATAGGTGATCCCCTGTGAATCAGCATAAGTATTCGAATCGGTAACCTGCTGGGCATATTTCTCAGAATCGAAGCAGTCAGTAAAAGTATTCATGTCCAGTTTGAGTTTCTTGGCATATGCTAGCAGAACATTGCGAGTATAAATGCCCTGGTTTTCGCCATTGTGATTGGCGAGGATCAGATCACGGTATTCCCAGAATTTCTGCTGATCGCTTGCACAGTATGCAGCTTCAGCGGCTTTCGATGATTCATCCCAGGCCTGTCCAGAACCCAAAAAGGAGAACGGGGAATAGGTGAAAAATACTTTTCCTGTATCAACATAATTCTTTATGATGGTTGGTTCCAATACATCCCAGTAATTGACACAGCCAGGGCATTGGAAATCAGCAAATTCGATAACCTGTACTTTGGCTTCCGGGTCACCCATTGTTAACCCGTCGCGCTGCTGGGCAACTTCCCGGTCGGGTACAACGAAATCACCAACTGGTTTGTATTGAGTCAGAATGACCATTCCTACGATCACAATGGCAAATGCAGCGATGATCAGTATCACTGTTAAATTGTTCTTTGAAGAATACTGCTGTTTACGATTTTTTACTACTTCACGTTTTCCCATATTTTCCTCCGATGTTCAATCGATTCTCTCATATGTGAATCGATTTGTCCAGTATCTATGTTGATCCACACTCATCAAACCTTGAGACAGTAGACTGGAAATGATTCATCTGATAAATTGAATCCTAATTTCTTATAAAGTGAAATCGAAGCGACATTATCGTTTTGAGTATTGACAGAAATCTGATGAATCCCGCGTCTAGAAAAATAGGAAAGCATCTCTCGGCCCAGTGAGTAGCCAATATTGGCCTGTTTGTACTCCGGACGAACAGCCAGGCGCGTCAGGTGAGCGGAAAAATGATTGGCAGTTGAGATTTCATACCCGGCAATGACACCATTGAGTTCAGCAACATTGGAATGTTCTGATTGAGTGTAAACCTGATCAAAGGTGGATCGGGATATGGTCCAGATGGGAGAAAAAGCGCTGTGATCGACTTGTATCACCTGATCAAGATCTTCATACTCCATTGGGCGGATGAGTAATTCAGGCGACAGGGTGACCAGCGGAGGAAGTTTGCCATTCCAGTATAAAACAACGATATTTTGTAAAAGAGTAAACTCAGACTCCGCGAGTAATTTAGTATACCAATCAATCATTCCCACAGAACAAAGGATACATTCCTTCAATGCAGGATTCTTTTTCACTACTTCTAATAGTTCCGACCAGATTTGGCGATAAGTGTTTTTATCGGCCGCAGCAAAACAATGGATCCAGGCAATCCCTTCCGGGTCTGGTGCACAGGAAAGGATGCCCTGAATTTCACTATTCTCGATTTTTAACAGAAACGGTTCCTGCTCCACCCAATGTAATAACGGGCGCCAATCGAGGTGTCGATGTACCAAAGAAGCTTTGTCGATGAGGTCAACAATTGAGCTGGTGTCTTTTCTTGTTGCCTGAATGATGGAAGGGTGGTGTTCAGTTGGGATTGTCATCAACTTTGCTTGAGGATAGCTTTTCGGATCCTATTTAGCACTGTACGAAAAAAAGAATCTTTGATCGTGCCATTTTCTTTTTGGCTATATGCCGCTTCCAAGGATGCCATGGCCTGTAATTCCCGCTTTGTTTTCAGCTGGAGATCAGCCACCCGGCGCAGGACAGAGGTGCGCATATCTTTTTCCCCCACCTCTTTGAAAAGATCAAGTGCACGCTGATATAGCTCCAGAGCTTCGTCATTTCGATGCAGGAGTTCGAGTGCAGAAGCAGTATTTGATAATGCCATTGCCTGTTTTCTTACATCACCATGCGCAGCAAATACTTTATCAGTATCCTGAACGAAAGAATAAGCTTCAGTACCATTTTTTAACTGTACATGGATGACACACAAGTTATTCTTCATTTCGGCCACAGATAGTTCATCGCCTTTTTCTTGAAAACCCTGGAGGCATAGAGTGAAACCATCAATGGCTTGTTGATAGTGTTTTTTTGAATAGTCTTTTAAGGCTTGTTCTTTAACATCAATCAGATTGTTAGTCATGGGTTTAATATGTAATCTCCAGAAGGCCTTCTGCAATACCCCGTAATTTGTTGGCATCCATTTCGCTTAGCTTTTTTGCCAATTGAAGATATGGCAGGTTTGAAGAATTTGAAATGAAATCAAGCACATCCTGAGGAAGCGATAAGGAGCGTTCGGGTTTAGCGGGCGCGGCATTTACCTCGTGCGGCGTGTGAAAGTCTTTCCCTGGCAATAAGGATTTCATTGAAATTCCAAGCTCGGAACAGATGACCTCCAAATCCGGAAGTGGAATCGAAATCTTGCCGGATTCCAGAGCTGTAATGGTGGCTTCATCGGTCTCAAGGCTTGCAGCCATATCACTCTGAGATCGATTCTGTTCCATTCGAGCACGCTTGATCATCACCGCAATGATACGGTCCCGAAGCGATAAGAGAGCCGCGATTTTCGAGGGGTCATTCTCTCCGGTTAATCCTGCAGGTGAATCTAGCAATAACAAGTCAAGTGGAACGTGAAAATAATTTGCTAGCGTTTCCAATTGCGGAAGGCTGGGAGACATCTCACCTGTCTCATATTTCATCCAGTCCACCGAAGATACACCTAAATACCCGGCAATTTCGTCCACTGGTTGTTGATTCATCTCACGCAGAATGGCGAGAATCCTCCCAATTCTTTGTGCTCTGGTTTCAGGGAATTGAGAACTCATGCAGTAGCTCCGTTTTTCTGATCTGGCGAAAAGTAAGTTTATTATAGCATCTTCAGAAATCAGCCATAAATGAGCCAATCAACTCAGTGATCAATCAATCGATGGCATTTGATACCCTAATCCGGTGCGGGTAACGATATGTTCAGGATTATGCGGATTGTCTTCCAATTTTTGCCGTAAGCGGGCAATACTGACCCAGAGGATTTCTTTTTCTTCTTTATAACCGGCTCCCCATGTGGCTGTTAGCAGGTCTTCTGCGCTGAGAACCTTCCCGAGGTTATGTGCAAAATGGATTAGTAATTTATACTCCGTTGCAGAGAGGTATACCTGGTGTTCGCCTTTCCATACCTCAGCTTTAGCAATGTCGATTCGCAGATTTCCATGAACGAAGATATTTGCTTTTTCAGCTCCAGTTTTATCCTGTGTCCTGCGTAACACCGCCCTAACCCTGGCGACCAGCTCAGTAGCAGAAAAAGGTTTCACAACATAATCGTCAGCACCGATATTAAGGCCTCGCACACGATCCTGTTCTTCTCCCATAGCAGTGAGCAGGATGATTGGAACATTGGAAAACTGGCGAATACGTATGCAGGTTGTAATTCCGTCCAGTTTTGGCATCATTACATCAAGGATGATCAAATCTGGCATGTTCTGGGAGATGATATCAAGGGCTTCTTCGCCGTTACTGGCACTGACAATCTGGTATCCTTCAGGCTCCAGATTAACTTTCAACAACCTGATGTATAAAGGTTCATCGTCAACGATTAGAATCCTGGCAGTCATAAATACCCTTCCGTATGATCATTTTCGCGTTCGACCATATTCAATGGTAAAGAAATTTGGAAAACCAAACCGCTTCCCTCGGGGGAGAAGGCTTTGATCTCACCATCATGGCTTTCGATGATTTGTTTGCAGATGGATAATCCCAGACCAGATCCATGGGTGTTCAATGATAGATCCGGAGCGCGGAAAAAACGGGTAAAGATGAAGGGCAAGAACTTCTCAGGAATACCCGGGCCTGTATCTGAATACCCGGATTCCACGTCGCCAAATCAGTCAAATTGCAGAATTTGGTTTATTCACCCACTATTGGTAAATATAAAGGCTTTTTGAATTAAAATTACTTGAATTTACAGCCAAAATAACCACTT
>Ga0116191_1000629_pt1 | contig 30597 bp, 22 predicted proteins | sample AD_UKC111_MetaG_FD_89897 | JGI IMG/M metagenome (GOLD analysis project Ga0116191, IMG submission 89897) | Active sludge microbial communities of municipal wastewater-treating anaerobic digesters from Hong Kong - AD_UKC111_MetaG | ecosystem: Engineered > Bioreactor > Anaerobic > Digestate... | reverse complement strand
CGTCCAGGCGTTGTCGCTGGCCAAATCGCCCAGAAAGCGCTCGACCGCATGGATCGCGATGGGCGCATCCAGCGCCGCACGGTTGCAGCTCGATTCGCAGGGGTGGTAGCAGGCGCGCCCGTGCGTGGACGGCAGCGGGTTGTTCTCGACCAGGGTACGCCAGGCTTGTTCGTGGCGCCCGGCCTGGGCCAGCGCCAGCCAGGCCTGGATGTCCTCACCCGCCGGGCAGGCGTGGTTGCAGGGGGGCAAAAAGTCGATCCACTGCGGCTTTTGCCAGCGCAGGCTGCCCACGCCCTTGCGGGTCGTCAGCGACAGCACCTGGGTCATTTCGACGGGTTTCGTTGTCATCGTGGTTCTCCTGGGTCTGATGCCCTGCGCGCCTCATGGCCGGGGCGCGCCGTATCGTGGATGCCGTCAGCCGGGTGGCGCGCCGGCGTCGAAGCCCAGCATCACCTGCACCAGCACGATCTTGAGGATGGTGCCGACCCCGGGGAAAATCATGGCGTAGCCCATGTCCGGCTTGCCGGTGGGGGTGAGCTGATTGCCGTAGGCGAGGATCGCGGGGTTGCCCGTGGCACCCGAGGCGATGCCCAGCAGGTCGTCGTACTTCATGCGCAGCACGAAGTAGCCGCCAAAAATCACGATCAGCACCACCACCGCGACCTGGATCACGCCGGCAAGCAGCAATGGCAGGCCATCTTGCGCAATGTTGGTCACGAAAGGCGCGCCCGAGGACATGCCCACGCCGGCCAGGAACAAGGTCAGCCCGAAGTTGCGCAGCACGCCGTTGGCTGCTTGCGGCAGGCTCCAGTTGAACGGCCCCAGCCGGCGCAGGTAGCCGAACACCAACGCCATGACAATCACGCCGCCGGCCGCGCCCAGGCTCACCGTGCCGATGCCGGGGATCGGAATGGGCACCAGGCCGAGCAGGCCACCGGCGGCCAGGCCGAGGCCGAAGGACATGAAGGAGAACTGCGCTTCGGCGTTGATCGAGTCGCCGAAGAGCTTGCTGAACTTGCCCAGGTGCTCGGGCGGTGCCAACACGCCGACCTGGTCGCCGTACTCCAGCTCCAGATCTGCCGTCGGCACCAGATCGACGTCCCCGCGGCGCACCTGCAGAATGCGGCAGTCAAACTCCTTCGGCAGCGGCAGCTGATCGAGCCGCTGCCCGACCAGTGCCTCGCGCGAGACATGTACGAGCACCAGATCCAGGTCATGGCGGTCGCTGCGGATGTCACCGCGATCCGCAGACAGCTTCAGGTTGCCCATGGCGGCGGGTTCCCCGGACAGCAGCAACAGATCGCCGGCCTGCAGCACCGTGGTTCTTTCCACGAAGCGGTTGTTGCCGCCCCGGCGCAACACCACGATCTCGGTGCCCGCGGGCAGCTTCTGGCGCACCTCGCCGATCGTGCTGCCAACCAGCCCGGCTTCATCGACGCTGAACTCCGTCGCCTGCATGTGCCGGTTGCCCACCGCCTCGACCTTGGGGCGCAGCAGCTTGTTGGTGAGGAAAAACAGCAGGATGGGGCCGAACACGCCGAACGGATAGGCAATCGCGTAGGCCACCGCCGGCAGGTCGCTGCCCGATACGCTGATGGCCGTCTGCAGGCTGGCCGTGCTGGTCAGCGAACCGGCGAACATGCCGCTGGCGCTGGCCACGCTGAAGCCGAACCACTTGGCGCAGAGCAGTGCAGCGGCGCTGCCGGCCACCACCGCCACCGCAGCGAGCATGTTGGCGCGCAAACCGAAGCTGCTCACGAGCCCCTTGAAAAAGGTGCGGCCATACTGAATGCCGGTGCAGTACAGGAACAAAATCAGGCCGATGCTGCCCAGCAGCCCTGGCGGCGTGGCCTTGGGCGCTATCGCCCCGATCGCCAGCCCCACGAACAACACGGCACCGATGCCCAGCGAAAACCCCGCCACCTGCACCCGGCCCAGCGCATAGCCCAAGCCGACGACAAGAAATAGTGCAATGAACGGCTGCCCTTCAAGAAAAGCTCCGATGCCTTGCATGTTCTCTCCTCCTTGCGATTGCCCGCGTTCTGCGTGCAATGCGGCGGCGACCGGGCTGCGCGGGCAGCCCCGTATCGCCTGCCCGGTCAGTCCACGGCCAGTTCTTCGGTCAGGGCCTCGCCGCGCGCGAACTGGCCGATGCTGGCGATCGTCGTGCGGCTGATCGTGGTCATGGCCTCGCGCGTGAAGAACGCCTGGTGGCCGGTGACGATCACGTTGTGAAATGACAGCAGCCGCTCCAGCGTGTCGTCGGCCACGATGCTGCTGGACCAGTCGCGGTAGAACACATCGGCCTCCTGCTCGTACACGTCGATCGCCACGCCGCCCAGGTGCTCGGCCTTGAGCGCATCGATGACGGCCCCAGTGTTGACCAGTGCGCCGCGGCTGGTGTTGATCAGCATCAAGCCCGGCTTGCAGGTGGCCAGCCGCCGCGCATCGATCAGGTGGTGCGTCTGCGGCGTGAGCGGGCAGTGCAGCGAGACCACGTCGGCCTGCGCCAGCGCCTCGTCCAGCCCGACGTAGCGGCCACCAAGCGCCTTGAACGCGGGATTCTCGAAGTTGTCGTGGCCCAGGACCGTGCAGCCGAAGCCGCTCATGATGCGCGCGAATTCGGTGCCGATGCGGCCGGTGCCGATGACGGCCACGGTGCGGCCATGCAGGTCGAAGCCGAGCAGCCCGTCCAGCGTGAAGTTGCCGTCGCGCGTGCGGTACCAAGCGCGCGGAATGCGCCGCACCAGCGCCAGCAGCAAGGCCACCGCGTGCTCGGCAACCGAATACGGCGAGTAGGTGGTCACGCGCACCACGCGCACGCCGTGGGCGCGCGCGGCGGCCAGATCGACGTTGTTGAAGCCGGTGCAGCGCAGCGCCAGCAGGCGCGTGCCGTGGGCCGCCAGCGCTTTCAGGATCTCGGCATCGGCTAGGTCGTTGACGAACACGCAGGCCACCTCGCGTCCGGCGGCCAGCCCGACGGTGTCGGCGTCGAGCGCGGCCTCGAAGTAGTGCAGTCGGCAGATGCCCTGGTCGTTGGCCGCGTCGAGGAACTGGCGGTCATAGGCCTTGGCGGAGAACACCGCCACCTCCGGCACGCGGCGCGCGGCGCTTGATCCATCGGGGTTCGGCTTCGGCTGCTCAGTGGGCATGTCGGCGGCACCGGGTTGGAGATCGGCGCGCCCATCGCGCGCTGAATCAACTCTATGTGTCGCGTGCGATCAGCGTCCAGCACTTGCTTGTGAAAGATTGTTTTTGGCGAATAAGGCCCGGGCAAAAAGGCCTCAAGCGCGGATCGGCGCGGGCATTTTTTTGATGCACATCAAATCATTCTTGACGGCCATCAACACCCTGCATGACCCGCGCTCATCCCGCACCAAAACCGCCCCCGCCCGGCGTGTGGATTTCAAAGATGTCGCCCACCTGCATCTCGGCGCTGCCGATGTGCTCCAGCGCCTGCACCCGGCCATCGGCGCGCAGCACGCGGTTGATGCCCACCGCGCCGGCCCCGCCGCCGGCCATGCCGAAGGCGCCGTGCACGCGGCCGTTGCTGAGGATGCTGGCGGTCATGGGCTGCAAAAAGCGCAGCCGCCGCACGCCGCCGTCGCCGCCGCGCCAGCGGCCCGCGCCGCCTGATCCGCTGCGGATTTCATAGCTTTCGAGGCGCACCGGAAAACGCCACTCCAGCACTTCGGGGTCGGTCAGGCGCGAATTGCTCATGTGCGTCTGCACCACGCTCGTGCCGTCGAAGCCTCCGATGAGCTGGCCCGCATCGTCGAACTCGCCGCCGGCGCCCGAACCGCCTGAGACGGTCTCGTAGTACTGATGTTCGGCATTGCCGAAGGTGAAGTTGTTGAGCGTGCACTGGCTGGCGCCCATCAGGCCCAGCGCGCCGATCAAGGCGTTGGTGATGCAGGTGGAGGTCTCGACGTTGCCGGCCACCACGCTGGCGGGCGGCTCGGGCCGCAACATGCTGCCGGCGGGGATGATGACCTCGATGGGCTTGAGGCACCCGGCATTGAGCGGGATGTCGTCGTCCACCAGGATACGAAAGACGTAAAGCACGGCGGCCATGCAAACCGCCGTCGGCGCATTGAAGTTGTTGGCCTGCTGCGGTGAGGTGCCCGTAAAGTCGATGCGCGCCGTGCGATTTTCACCGTCGATGGCGACCGCGACCTGGATCTGCGCGCCGTTGTCCAGCGGCAGGGTGAAGCGCCCGTCGCGCACGCGCGCGGCCAGCTTGGTGATGGCACGGCGCACCGATTCCTCGGCGTTGTCCTGCACATGCTGCATGTAGGCCTGCACGACATCCAGGCCGAACTGATCGACCATCTTGCGCAGCTCCTGCACGCCCTTTTCGTTGGCGGCGATCTGCGCCTTCAGGTCGGCCAGGTTTTGCTGCGGGTTGCGTGACGGGTATTTGCCACTGGCCAGCAGCTCCAGAACCTCGCGCTCGCACAGGCGCCCGCGGTCGACCAGCTTGACGTTGTCGATCTGCACGCCCTCCTCCTCGATGCGGGTCGAGAAGGGCGGCATCGAGCCCGGCGTGATGCCGCCGATGTCGGCGTGGTGGCCACGCGAGCCGACGTAGAACACCGGCTGCGCATGACCATGGAGGTACACCGGCGTGATCACCGTGATGTCGGGCAAGTGCGTGCCGCCATGGTAGGGGTCGTTCAGCACATAGACGTCGCCGGGCTGCATGTCGGGGTTGCGATCGATGACGGTCTTGATGCTTTCGCCCATGCTGCCCAGGTGCACCGGCATGTGCGGCGCGTTGGCGATCAGCTTGCCGGCGGCATCGAACAGCGCGCACGAGAAGTCCAGCCGCTCCTTGATGTTGACCGAGTACGCGGTGTTTTGCAGCTGCAACCCCATCTGCTCGGCAATCGCCATGAACAGGTTGTTGAACACTTCGAGCAGCACAGGGTCGACCCGGGTGCCGGCGGCAAAGCGCGCAGCGCGCGGCGCGGCGCGCTCCAGCAGCAGGTGGTCCAGCGCGGTCACGCGCGCGCGCCAGCCGGGCTCCAGCACGGTGGTGGCGTTGCGCTCGGCGATGATGGCCGGGCCCTCGATCGCGTCGCCCGGCCGCAGGTCCTCGCGCACGACCAGCGCGGCCGCGTGCCAGGCGGGTTGCCCGTCGGTGCCGCCGGCGTACATGCGCACGGTGTCGCGGCGCGGGGCGGTGCGCGGCGGGTGCAGGGGCTGCTCGGGCTCGGCGGGGGCATCGCCCGCCACCACGGCCTCGACCGACACGGCCTCGACGATCAGGGCCTTGCCTTCCATCAAAAAGGCAAAGCGCTGGCGATACGCCGCCTCGAACGCCTGCGTGATGGTTTGGGTTTGCAGGGCGGCGGCGTCGGTGGCATCGTCCGCGGACTCGAAGGGCACGACCAGGGCCGAGTCGGTGCCGGCGTAGCGCACGTGCAAGCGCCGGTGCACCTGCACCACGCCGGGGCCGGGCAGGCGGGCCAGCAGCGTGTCGTGCGCCTCGCGCGCCAGCGTGTCCAGCGCCGTGCGCAGCGCGGTGATGTTTTCTTGCGCCAGCGGCAGCTCCAGCGCCTGCTCGCGCATCAGGTTCTGGTCGGCCAGGCCCATGCCGTAGGCCGACAGCACGCCGGCCAGCGGGTGCACCAGCACGCGGTTCATGCCCAGGGCGTCAGCCACGGCGCAGGCGTGCTGGCCGCCGGCGCCGCCAAAGCACTGCAGCGTGTAGCGCGTGACGTCGTAGCCGCGCGCCACGCTGATCTTCTTGATGGCGCTGGCCATCTGCTGCACGGCGATCTGAATGAAGCCGTGCGCCACATCCTCGGGCGTGCGGCCGGTGGGCGCGGCCATGGCCTGGAACTGCGCGCGCACCGCCTCGGCATCCAGCGCCTCGTCGCCAGCGTGGCCGAACACCTGGGGAAAGTGCGCCGGTTGCAGCTTGCCCACCATCACGTTGGCGTCGGTCAGCGCCAGCGGGCCGCCGCGCCGATAGCTGGCCGGGCCGGGGTTGGCGCCGGCGCTGTCGGGCCCGACGCGAAAGCGCGTGCCGTCAAAGCGCAGGATCGAGCCGCCGCCCGCGGCCACGGTGTGGATGCTCATCATGGGCGCGCGCATGCGCACACCGGCCACCTGGGTCTCGAACTCGCGCTCGAAGGTGCCGGCGTAGTGGCTCACGTCGGTGCTGGTGCCGCCCATGTCGAAGCCGATGACCCGGCCTTGTCCGGCCAGCTCCGCGGTCCGTGCCATGCCCACGATGCCGCCGGCCGGGCCGGACAGGATCGCGTCCTTGCCCTGAAAGGCATGTGCGTCGGCCAGACCGCCCGAGGACTGCATGAAGAACAGCGGCACGCCCGGCATCTGCGCCGCCACCTGATCCACATAGCGACGCAGGATGGGCGACAGATAGGCATCGACCACGGTGGTGTCACCACGGCTGACGAACTTCATCAGGGGGCTGGTTTGATGGCTGACGGAAACCTGTGCAAAGCCCACTTCCCGCGCGATGCGTGCCGCGGCCTGCTCATGCGCATGGTGACGCCAGCCGTGCATGAAAACAATCGCAACGCTGCGCAGCCCGCTCTGGTATTGCGCAAGCAGCTCTTGTTTCAATAGTGATTCATCGAGTGGCAGCACCACCTGGCCATCGGCACCGACCCGCTCGACGGCTTCCACCACGGCGCTGTACAGCAACTCGGGCAGCACGATGTGCCGGTCGAAAATGCGCGGGCGCGCCTGGTAGGCAATGCGCAGCGCGTCGCGAAAGCCGCGCGTGGTGACCAGCAGTGTGGGCTCGCCCTTGCGCTCGAGCAGCGCGTTGGTGGCCACGGTGGTGCCCATCTTCACGCACTCGACCTGCGCCGGCGTGATCGGCGCGCCGGGCACCAGCTCCAGCAGTTGGCGGATGCCGGCCACCGCCGCATCCTGGTACTGCTCGGGGTTGTCCGACAGCAGCTTGTGCGTCAGCAGGCTGCCGTCGGGCCGCCGCGCCACGATGTCGGTGAAGGTGCCGCCGCGGTCGATCCAGAACTGCCAGCGGGCGGGGGGCGTTTGTGCAGGGGTGGACATGGGAGCCAGTTTGAGTGAGACGCCGAATTATTGGGGTTGCCGCCAAACCCCGCTGGCACCGTGTCACTGGTGTTTTCACGGTTCTTGCGCGCATCGGCAGCGGATATGCTCGCAAGGCTGACCCAACCAATCCGAGGAGATGAGATGACCCTGACCCGCCGCGCCCTGGGCGCCGTTGCCGCGTTGTTCTTGGGCGCCGCCGCACTGCCCGCCCACGCCCAGACCAAATGGGACCTGCCCAGCGCCTACCCGGCCAGCAACTTCCACACCGAGAACCTGGCGCTGTTCGCCAAGGACGTGGACAAGGACACCGGCGGCAAGCTGAAGATCCAGGTGCATGACAACGCCGCGCTGTTCAAGGCGCCCGAGATCAAGCGCGCCGTCCAGGGCGGACAGGCGCAGGCCGGCGAGATCCTGCTGGTCAACTTCCAGAACGAGTGGCCGATGTGGGGCCTGGACGGCCTGCCCTTCCTGGCCACCAGCTACCAGGACGCCTTCAAGCTGTACCAGGCCAGCAAACCCGCGCTGCAAAAGAAGCTGGGTGAGCAGGGCATGATGCTGCTGTACGCCGTGGCCTGGCCGCCGCAGGGCATCTTCAGCAAGAAGAAGATCGACAGCGCCGCCGACCTGAAAGGCATCAAGTGGCGCGCCTACAGCCCCGCCACCGCGCGCATCGCCGAGCTGGTGGGCGCGCAGCCCGTCACGGTGCAGCAGGCCGAGCTGTCGCAGGCCATGGCCACCGGTGTGGTCGAGAGCTACATGAGCAGTGGCTCCACCGGCTACGACACCAAGACCTACGAGCACCTGAAGTTCTTTGCCGACACACAGGCCTGGCTGCCCAAGAATGCCGTCATCGCCAACAAGAAGGCCTTTGACGCGCTGGACAAGGCCACGCAGGACGGCCTGCTGAAGGCCGCGGCCGACGCCGAAAAGCGCGGCTGGGCGACCAGCGAGCAAAAGACCAACGAGTACCTCGACCTGCTGAAGAAAAACGGCATGACCGTGTACGCCCCCTCGCCGCAGCTCAAGTCCGACATGCAGAAAGTGGGCGAGACCATGCTCAAGGAATGGCTGGACAAGGCCGGCCCCGAGGGCAAGGCCGTGGTGGATGCGTATCGGGCGGGCAAGTAAGCCTTTGACGCTCTCGCCGCAGCCTGCACCTGAGCACTGCGAAGATGTCGGGCGTTCGCGCCCGCGTCAGCCTTCCCTTTCCTCGTTTCTGTTGGTACCCAGGCCCTGAACCGGGCGCCCATGTCTACCCTGAGCCAGCAGCGCACGCAAAAATACCTGCTCGCGCGCCAGCAGCACCCGGCTTGGCGGCTGCTGGCCTCGCCCCGGGCGCCGCTCATCCTCAGCTGCCTGGACGCACTCTTTGAGCACCAACGCGACGGCGTGCCCTTCGACATGGCGGTGCAGGCGCTGGCCGACCTGCTCGCCGCGCACGCCAACGACCGCGACTTCGAGATCGAGCTGCAGGACACCCCCGCCCAGGCGCGGCGCGAACTGCGCGAATGGATCCGCCGCGCCCTCATCACCGAGCGCGAAGGCCGCATTTTTGAAACCGACGCGCTCAAAACCGCGCTGCGCTTCGTCGCCCAGCTCGACGGCCGCATGATGACCTCCACCGCCTCGCGCCTGGGCACCGTGCAGCGCGAGATCGACAACCTGGCCACCGCGCTTGACGCCAATCCCGAGCGCCGCGCCGCGCACCTTGAGCGCCGCCTGGTGGAATTGCAGCAGCAAATCGACGACGTGCGCGCCGGCCGCGTGCAGCCGCTCTCGCCCGCCCAGGCCGTCGAAGGCATGCGCGAGGTCTATGCCCTGGCCAGCAGCCTGCGCGCCGACTTTCGGCGTGTGGAGGATTCGTGGCGCGACGCCGACCGCGCGCTGCGCCAGGCGATCCTGAGCGCGCAGCAGCACCGGGGCGCCGTCATCGACCAGCTGCTCGACGGCCACGCCGCGCTCTTGCACACGCAAGAGGGCCGCGTGTTCGAGAGCTTTCAGCAGCAGCTCGACGACCAGGCCGAGTTGGCCGACATGCGCCAGCACCTGCGTGCCCTGCTGGCGCACCCGCTGATGGGACAGGCGCTCGACGATCTGCAGCGCAGCGAGCTGCAACTGCTGGTGCCCCAGCTCATCAAGGAAGCCAAGGTGGTGCAGGCCGTGCGCGCGCGCAGCGAGCGCGAGGTGGCGCAGTTCATGAAAACCGGCCAGGCGGCGGAAAACCAGCGCGTCGGGCAGCTGCTGAACGACATCCTGAACCAGGCGCTGCAAATCGACTGGCGCCGCCAGGCCACGCGCCGCAGCGCGGCGCCGCTGCCGCCGCTGTCGGTGTCTGTGGCCAACCTGCCGCTGATCGAGCGCCTGCGCGCCAAGTCGCTCGAAGGCGACACGGCGCAAGAGCTGCTGCTCACCACCCAATACGCCCAACTGGCCGACATGGACGCCGAGTTCTGGCAAGCCTTCGAGGGGTTGGATACCGAGGCGCTGCGGGCGCAAACGCTGGCGCTGCTGGAGGCACGCGGCCAGCCCCTGACCCTGGCCGAGCTGGCGCAGACGCTGCCGCCCGGTGAGCATGATTTGGAAACGCTGGCGCAGTGGCTGGCGTGGGCGGGTGAGGGTGGGGGCGATGCACAGGCCTTGGATCAGCAGCACATTGAGCTGCAAGGCGCGGATGGGCGGGCGTGGCGGTTTACGGTGCCGAGGGTGGAGGTGTCGGCGGAGGTAGTGAAGGGGATGGAGGCCTGAAATTTGACGCTACAAAAGCGCCTGTTCGGCAGGCCCAGTCAAAATACAATATTTTTTGTGATTACATCGAATTTTTTATAATCCATGGCAATTCTGCTGGCATGGTTGGGCAATACAGACTTGCGGGCGTCGGAGTCCAGCGACTCGGCCGAGCAGGGTCCCATATTGGGTGCGCTGAAGTCGTTCGACTTCGATACGCTGCGCCTGCTGTCGGATCACAGCACCCAGAAAACCCGCGCCTATGCGAAGTGGCTGGCAGGCCAGTCATCGGTGCCGGTGGTTTCACACCTGGCCAAGCTCACCAGTCCCACCAGCTTTGAAGAAATCTTCCGTGCCGCCGTCGGCGTGATCGACGAACTCAAGCGCACGTCACCTTCGGACGAGCTGATCTTTCACCTCAGCCCCGGTACTCCGGCGATGGCGGCCATCTGGCTGCTGCTTGCCAAGACTCGATATCCGGCAAGACTGATCGAGTCTTCACGCGAGCACGGAGTGAAGGAGGTCAGCATCCCCTTCGAGTTGTCCGCCGAGTTCGCACCCGTTGCGAGCAAGCAGGCGGACGAGGCGCTGGCCCGCTTGATGATGGGTATGTCGCCCGAGAGCCCGGCGTTTACAGCAATCGTCCACCGCTGCGCCGCCATGAAACGCACCGTGGCGATGGCGCACCGTCTTGCTGTTCGCGATGTGCCGGTACTGATCCAAGGGGAATCGGGCACTGGCAAGGAGTTGTTTGCGCGGGCTATCCATCAGGCCAGTGCACGCAACGGCAAGCCATTTGTTGCGGTCAACTGCGGCGCCATCCCTCATGAGTTGGTTGAGGCTGAGCTGTTTGGCCACGAAAGAGGCGCGTTCACAGGCGCTACCGCAGCACGCGCCGGCTACTTCGAGTCGGCCGATGGCGGCACCTTGTTCCTCGATGAAGTCGGCGAACTGCCACTGGCATCTCAAGTCAGGTTGCTGAGGGTCTTGCAGGAGCGCGAAGTCACGCGCGTCGGCGCCACCCGGGCCAAGCCCATCGACATCCGTGTCGTCGCCGCCACGAATCGAGTCCTGCCCGATGAGATCAGGGCGGGCCGATTCCGGGAAGACCTCTTCCATCGCTTGGCAGTGGGTGTGCTGCTGCTGCCTCCTCTGCGCCAACGCGAGGGTGATCTCAATATCTTGATCGATTCGATGCTGGCCTCCATCAATGCAGAGGCTGCGTCCCAGCCGGGCTATAAGCATAAAAAATTGGATGTACTGGCAAGAAATCTTCTGCTTCAGCATTCCTGGCCTGGGAATGTCCGGGAACTCCACAACGCGCTGCTGCGTGCCAGCATCTGGGCCGTTGGCGACAAGATCACCGCCCAGGATGCGGCCGAGTCTCTGGCTGTGACGGTCGCGCCCAAGGCCGATACCATCCTCGGCCGCCCTTTGGATCAGGCGATTTCCCTGCCCGACATCATCGGAGACGTCGCGCGCCACTACCTTGAGCGAGCCATGGCGCAAACGCACGGCAACAAGTCCGAGGCCGCTCGGCTCCTTGGCATCGGCAGCTATCAGACACTGAGCAATTGGCTGCAAAAATACGGGATCAGGTAGTTGGCACGGTATGTGCTTGCAATCTGTTGTCAACAAGAAATTTTGTAATTACGGAGTGATGTCTTGAACGCCCAGAGCAAAGAAACCGACGCACGCATCCTGATCGATGATCAGTTGCGCGCTGCCGGGTGGAGCCCGGCTGACAAGTCACAAGTGCTCACCGAGGTCAAAGTCTCTGGCGACTGGTCGGTGGCCGAAACGGGGGTGCTTCCCGTCGCCCCAAGTACATCCGATGGCGATGTGATTCCGACCGGGCGCGCTGACTATGTATTGCTGGACCAACGTGGCCGCCCCCTGGCCATCATTGAGGCCAAAAAGCAGGCCATCCAGCCCTACACCGCCAAGCAGCAAGCGCTGCCCTACGCCAAGCAGATCGGCGCGCCGTTCATCTTCCTCACCAACGGTGAGCTGATTTATTTTTGGGACTACCAGAACGACGATGCCCGCATCGTCAATTCTTTCTTCTCCAGGCGCGACCTGGAGCGCTTGGTGCACATGCGGGCCGAGCGCAAACCACTGGCCACGGTGCCCATCCCGGACACCTACCTGCGCCAGGGCGAGACGCGTGTGCTGCGCCCCTACCAGCAAGAGGCCATGCAGGCGCTCGACCGTACCGTCGAGCTGGGCAAGCGCCGCTTCCTGATCGAATTGCCCACCGGCTGCGGCAAGACTGACCTCATCGCGCTCTACCTCAAGCGCCTGGTGCAAGCCGGGCAGGCCGAGCGCGTGCTGTTCCTGGTGGACCGCGATCAGCTTGCCAAGCAGGCCATCGAGGCAATTCAAGACGTGTTGCCAGGCTACTCCAGCTATTGGCTCAAGGCAGGCATGGTGCGGCAGGAAAAGCAGATCACTGTCTCCCTGCTGCAGACCATGATCGGACGCTACAAAGAGTTCACCAGCGGCTATTTTGATGTGGTCGTGATGGACGAATGCCATCGCTCCATCTACGGCGCGTGGCAGGCGGCGCTTTCGCACTTTGATGCCTTGCACATCGGCCTGACCGCCACCCCAGCCATCTACATCGAGCGCAACACTTTCCAGTTCTATCACTGCAAGGACGACACGCCCGACTACTCCTACCCGATCCAGGAGGCGTTCAAGCAAGGCTTCCTTGTGCCCTACAAATTCGCCACCGGCATCACCACCCTGGTTTCCGAAGGCGCCAACGTCGATGAAGAGCACTACGACCCCGGCGAGTTCGAGCGCAAGTGGACCAACGAAGCCAGCAACCGGCTGATGATGGAGGAGTTCGATCGGCTGGCCTGGCAGAGCTACAAAGAACTCGCGCCGGGGCAAAAGAGCGGCCCGGGCAAATCTGTCGTGTTTGCCATTACCAAGCACCACGCGGCGCGACTGGCGCAATACCTCAACGACCTGCACCCCGAGCACCAAGGCCGCTACGCCGAGGTCATCACCTCAGACGTCGTCAACGCAGACGACCTGATCCGCCGCTTCAAGCAAGAAGAACTGCCCATGGTCGCGGTCAGCGTGGGCATGCTCGACACCGGCTTTGACTGCCGTGAGGTATTGCACCTCGTGATGTGTCGCCGTGTGCGCAGCCCCATCCTGTATCAGCAGATGCGTGGGCGCGGCACGCGCACGGCTCCACACATCGGCAAAGACAAGTTCGTCATTTACGACTTCTTCCGCAACCACGAGTATTTCAACGACTCGGACACCGATGTCTTCTCAGGCAACGGTGGCGGTGGTGGGCGCGGCACCGGGCCGCGTCCCCGGCCAGAAGGACGTGAGCTGGTCGAACTTGGCCTGGAAGACGAATGGCTGGACGCCGTCCACTACATCGAAGTGGGGCCAGATGGCGAGCGCGTGGACAAGCGCGACTACGTGACGGATTGGGAAACCACCGTTCAGCAGGAGGCCGAGGCCGACCCCATCATTGCCAAAATCAAGACGGGCGGTGCGCTGACCGATGAAGAAGAAACCCAGCTTGCCCAGCGCCTGAACCAGCCGCAACGCTACTTCAACGAAGACAACCTGCGCCGCGCCTACCGCAATCCGGGCGGCAACCTGGTGGACTTCATTCGCGCCGCGCTGGGCATGCTTAAGATCAAGAGCCGGGAGGAGCGTGTGGAAGACAACTTCCGCGCCTGGCTCGTGGCCAAGCACCTGACCCCCGAGCAGGCGCAATACCTGTCCTTGCTCAAAAACCGTGGCCTGGTCAAAGGCAAGGTCTCGCTGGACGACCTGTTCGCCCCGCCGCTATCCATTCTCAACGCCGCCAACATTGGCATCGAACTGTTTGGCGAGCAGGGCCTGCGCAGCGTGATGGACGAGATCAACCAGTCCGTTCTCGTCGCGTAACCGCCAACTGAATTCAGGAAGACACCATGAACCCGCAACTGCGTCGCAAGCTCGACCACATCACCGACATCCTCTGGGCGGGCGGCGTGACCAATCCAGTCACCTACATCGAGCAAATCTCCTACCTCATCTTCCTGAAGCTGCTGGATGAAGAAGAGTCTGACCGTGAACTGCGCGTGCGCCTTGGCGCTACCGGCGGCAATGCCCGCCTGCTTTTCCCGGCGCAGTCGGAGCGTTACCGCTGGAGCCACTGGCGCTTCAAGAGCGGCACCGAACTACGCGACTTCATCCGCGACGAGGTCTTTCCCTATATGGCATCGCTCGCCAAGGACGAGCCCGAGGTGGCCGAATATTTTCGTGATGCCGTGCTGGAAATCGTTGACCCGAACGTGCTCAAGCAGGTGGTCGATGAGCTCGATGGCTTTGAATTCCGCAAGCTCGGGCCCGATGTGAAGGGCGACATCTTCGAATACCTGCTGGTACATCTGGGCTCCAGTTCCCTGAACGGCCAGTTCCGCACGCCCAAGCAGATTCGCGCCTTCATGGTCGAGATGCTCGACCCCGACCTGGGCGACACCATCTTTGACCCCGCCATGGGCACCGCCGGGTTTCTGATCGATGCCGTGGCCTATCTGCTCGCCAAGTATTCCGACCACGTCAGCGAATACCCAATCTATGGCGAGGACTGGCTGGATAAAAAAGGCAAGTCCCTGCAAGAGCTCAAGGCCGAAATCCCGCGCCTGCAGACCTACAAAAAGGGGGCGGGCGAAAAAATACCGAACTGGGATGTGCTCGAGGCCTCGGTCTATGGCACCGACGTCTCGCGCCAGATGGTGCGCATCGCGATGATGAACCTGGTGCTGCACGGCATTCGCCACGCCAGGCTCAAACGCGCCAATGCCCTCTCGGACATGGGTGGCCTGACGGAAGACGACCTGCGCCGCCGCTACAAGCTCATCCTGGCCAACCCGCCCTTCGCTGGCCAATTGCCCAAGGACTCCATCCGCGCCGACTTGCCCACCAACAGCAAAAAGAGCGAACTGTTGTTCCTGTCCTTGATGATGCAGCACCTTGCCCCCGGCGGCCGCTGCGCCGTGGTCGTGCCCGAGGGCCTGCTGTTTGGCTCCACCGGTGCACACGTGGAGCTGCGCAAGAAGTTGGTGCACGACTTCGACCTGTTGGCCGTGGTCAGCCTGCCTGCAGGCGTCTTCAAACCCTATGCGGGTGTCAAGACCGCCGTGCTGCTGTTCCGCAAGCCCGCCTCTGAAAGCGCCAAGCGCCTGGACAAGGTCTGGTTCTACGAGGTTCGCAACGACGGTTTTGACCCGGACAAGATTTCCGGCGGCGGCCGCGTGGAAACCCCGGAAAAGAACGACATCCCCGACCTGCTCGCACAGTGGAAGGCCTATAAGGCCGGCAGCTTCGACACGCCACCGGGGCTGGAGGCAAACACCCTTCTTCCCCATGGCAGCGAGGAACCCACTTGCTGGTGGACCACCCGCGAAAAGTTGACCGATCGCGACTACAACCTAGGTGCTGGTCAATGGAAGCCGCGTGTGGCAGAAGCCGTGAGCGATGAAGACCCGCGCGAGCTGGTGGCGGAGGTGTTGGATGACTATCGCAAGGTGGTGGTGGGTTTGGAAAAGTTACTGCTGGAGCTGCCTCGATGATGTGGCCTACTGCTCAGCTCTCTCAAGGGATTGCAGATGTCGTTCGCGGCGTGACTTTTTCGCAAGGAGATACCATTCACGAGAGTCGGGAGGGCTTTTTGCCAGTGCTGCGTGCGGGGAATATCGCGGAGCGGCTCGAAACAGAACGGGATTTGGTGTGGGTTCCAGATCGGTTCGTTTCAGACAGGCAACGTCTGCGAAAGAACGACATTGTGATGTGCACCTCGTCGGGTAGCGCGCTAGTTGTTGGAAAGACGGCCATTGCCGAAGCCGATTTCGATGGTTCGTGGGGCGCATTTAACGCGGTACTCCGTTCTACCTCCGCCGTTGTTCCCAGGTTCCTGTACTACTGGCTCCAATCAAATGGGTTCAAGGCTTGGCGTGACCGTCAAGCCAAAGGTGCCAACATCCAAAACATTCGTCACTCGGAGCTAGCGAATCTCGCCATGCCGTTTCCGGCCAAGAGCGAGCAGTCCCGTATCGTCGAACTGCTGGACGAAGCCGACCGCCTGCGCCACCTGCGTCGTGAAGCCGACACCAAGGCCGCGCGCATCCTGCCCGCGCTGTTTCTAAAAATGTTCGGCGATCCGGCGACGAATCCCAAAGGTCTGCCGTTCAAATTACTGGGAGACCCAGCCGTCTGCGACATTAACCCGAGGACCAGAGTCGAGTTGCCCGATTCCGATCTTGTGTCATTCGTACCCATGGCCGATGTAGATGAACATCTCGGTCGAATCACTGGCTGCCAATCTCGACCATACGGCGAGGTGAAGAAAGGATTCACACCTTTTCAGAACCGTGATGTGCTCTTCGCAAAGATTACACCGTGCATGCAAAACGGCAAGGCAGCCATTGCTGCGGGGCTAATCGGTGGAATTGGATTCGGATCAACTGAGTTCCATGTGCTGCGTGCAGGATCAGATGTCACGCCGGAGTACTTGTTTGCGCTGGTCAGGCTGCAATCATTCAGGAACCATGCAATGAGTGCGTTTACCGGGTCGGCAGGTCAGCAGCGTGTACCGACAGAGTTTTTGCGGCGGTTCAGGCTCCCCATACCGACGAGTAATGATGTGCAAAAATTCTCGGGCGTGATAAGTCACCTACTCGCGTGCCAAATTGAAGCAGAACATGCGGCTGACAAATTGGAAACGCAGTTTCAATTGCTTCTTCAGCGCGCTTTCTCCGGCCAACTTACCTCAAAATGGCGCGAAGCCCACATGCAGGAACTGCTGACAGAGATGGCGCAGCAGGCTCGCGCCCTGAATCTTGCATTGCCCAATGAGCTGGAGGCTCTGTCGTGAACCGCCTCCTGCAAGCCCTGCGCGTGGGCAACTTCAAGGCGTTTGCCGACACCCAGCGCATTCCGCTCAAGCCCATCACTCTGATTTTTGGCCCCAACAGCGCCGGCAAATCCAGCTTCATTCACAGCCTGGCGCTGGCGCACGAGGCGCAGTTTGGCCGCGAAAAGCGCAGCCTGTCTCGCCTGGACGTGCACCACACCGATGTGGGCGGCAGCGCCATTGATCTGGGTGGATTCCGCCAGTACGTGCATCGTGGGCAACTGAACCGGCGCGTGGAATGGGGTGCCGAGCTCAAGGTGTCTGCGCTTTCCCAAGGCAAGGATCAGCGACTGGCACAACTGCTGGCTCCCGTCAGCAGCGTGGCCGTGAACATGGCGCTTGGCATGGAGCTGGACGACCAGGATCGCCCCCAGCCGGGCGTGGAGCCTCGGGTGGACGCCATCGAGATCATTGCCGACGGCGTGGAGTTGTTGCGCATGAGCCATCGCCCCGCCACCGCCCAGGCACAGGCCCACGCGGGCCACCTGCGTCTGGATCGCCTGGCCAGTGACCACGCCGTATTTCGGCAGGTGCTGAAAGCCATCGTCGAGGCGCAGACCACGTCCGAGGAGATGCGCCCCGAAGACTTCGAAGCGGCCAACGACGCCATCGCCGACCTGCTGCCGGAGCTGGTGGTGCGCATTGACCAGTTTTTCCCCTCAGGCGTGGAGTTACCCAAGGGCGATGGCGCTGATATTGCGCCAGTCAGCAGGTTATTCCCGGTCAGCAAAGGCAACCGCAGCGAAGACATTGCGCAGGCCCTGCGCTTCGTGCTGCCGCGCACCTTGAACGACCTGATCAAGGGGCTGGCTGATGTGCTGGCGGGCGAGCTCAAGCAGTTGCAGTACCTCAGCCCACTGCGATCGTTCCCGCCCCGGCATCTGGCTTTTGCCGAATACGAAGACGCCAACTGGTATGCCGGCGGTGGCAGTGCCTGGGACGTGGTACGGCGCGACGATGCGGTGCGCGATGCAGTCAATGTCTGGCTGAGCTCACCCAAGCTGAAAACGCCTTACAAACTGGTGGTGCGCTCCCTCGTGGCTTTGGATCAGTTGCAAGCCCCCCTTGAAGAAGGGCTCGAGCGTTTGCAAGACAACGGTCTCATGATGGAGCACGAAGAGGAATCGCGTCACACCACGGGCGGCGCTTGGCCCGTCATCAAGGACGTTGAGGCCGCTGCTTCCGACCTGCTTGGTGCCATGCAAGCATCAGACGCAGACCGCGTCCGCGAGCTAGTGCTTGTCGATCAACGCACCAACACGGTCGTCACCCATCGTGATGTGGGCATCGGCATCTCCCAGGTGCTGCCTGTGCTGGTGATGGCCTATGCCTCACGCGGCAAACTGCTGGCCATGGAGCAACCCGAAATCCACCTGCATCCGGCGCTGCAGGCTGAACTGGGTGATGTGTTCATCGAAGCGGCGCTGGGCGAGCGCAAGAACACCTTCATCCTGGAAACGCATAGCGAACATTTGATTTTGCGGCTGATGCGACGAATCCGCGAGGGGAAAATCCGCCCCGACGACGTAGGCGTCGTCTTCGTCGAACCGCTGGCACGTGGCAGCCGCTTCATCGAATTGCGCATCAATGATGAGGGTGACTTCATCGATGAATGGCCAGGTGGGTTCTTTGAAGAGTCTTTCCATGAAAAATTCGCGGGGCGCTGAAGATGCTGGTGCCCTTCGTGATCGATGCCGACAGCCTTGCGTCAGACCCGGCATGGACGCCAGCACAACGACGCGCCTGCTACAACGGCCTGCTTGATGTATGGCAACGGTCCGGATTGCTTGCACATGACGGCAGTAGCTTGCCCGGATCACGTCTGTATCACGCAGTTCAAGCCTTGCCACAAAGCGTTCGGCCCCGCTGGATGGAAATGTTGGAGCGAGCCCCGCTATTGCCCGCTCCAAACTGGAAGGGCGAGGTATCTGCATCGACCCTGGACGGGTTCGCCGAGGTCGCACAGGTGGCGTTGGTGGACGACACGCGTGCCGAGGTTGAGTTTGGATTCAACGACGACTGTGATGAGGCACTACGGTCGGTCAACGGCATTGATGTTGCAGTGTGCCGTCTTCTGACGGCGGGACAAGTCAAAGCGTTTCAGGCAGCTGCTGCAATGACAGGCCTGCACATTGAAGCAGGTGATACGTTTCAGGCAACCTGGAACGCCCGTTTCAAAACCTTGGCAATTGCACCGATCAAAGTTGTAAGCATCGTTGATCGCTATGCCATCGATCAGCACATGGCCTGCCCGCAGACCAAGCTATCCGGGCTTGAGCGGTTTCTACGACTGCTCAATAACGATGCCACCGGGCCACGTCACGTCACGGTCTATTCCGCCTGGACTGCCGATCTATCGGCAGGTGAAAGCAGAAAAACCATTGAAGACGTCGAGGCTGACTTGCGCATCGTCTTCGGCAGATTGACCCACAGGAACATCAAGAGTCTTAAGGTTGTCATGGTCCCGAACGCGGGTTTTCGAGATGACGGCCACGACCGGTTCATTCGGTTTGGCGACTATGTCTGGGACATTGGCCTGGGCCTCGAAGTACTCTATGGAGCACATTCCACCAAACGATCATCCGCTGGATTCAAGACTGGCTTGGCAATAGGCAGCTACAAAAATGTCGAACGCGACCTAGCTGGGAACATACAGACAGTATCGAGGGAAATCCGATAAATGGCGACAGAAGCACTGACCCAACAGTTTCGCGAATTGATCAACGACTGTACCCAAGGGTCGATTGACGAACTGATCATCAACCCCGACTGGGGAAAGATCACTTTCGAGGGCTGCCGCCCAGAGTTGGATCGCACCTTTTCGATGCTCAACCAGTTCAAGCTGCTGCCTTTGGAGCTGTTGCCAGACGGCCCCACGCAGCAGATCGTCAATACGCTTCCACCCATCCAGCAGAGCCTTGACCAAATCCGCGCATTCTCCATTGAATCGAGCAATCCTACGGGTACACGCGATCAACTGGTCAATCAGATCAAGAGCCAAGCCGATCAGTTTTTTGCTGCGGCACATTTGTACATTCCGTACCTCGCCTACCAGAAAGGTGATGTCCAGCGGAACATCAACGATTTGACCCGTTCCGTCGAGGAAGCCGGGCAGCTGGTGGAGGGCACCAAGAAAGATATTGAGCAACGGCGTAGGGAAATTGGCGACATCATCATCGCCGCTCGTGAGGCGGCAGCCAGTGTCGGCGTCGCGCATTTCACGGTGGACTTCAATGCCGAAGCGGATGCGCAAGATCTGAGCGCCGAGAAATGGCTCAAGACGACAGCAGGATTGGCAGCGGTAACAATTCTGGCTGCACTGCTGCTGGCCTTCATCCCGGTCGCGCCGGAGGCCACCACGCCACAAGTCATCCAGCTCTTCACTTCCAAGGTGGTAATTTTGGGCCTGCTTTTCACCGCGACGATTTGGTGCGGACGCCTCTACAAGGCTGCCCGACATCAAGGGGCGATCAACAAGCATCGCGCAAACGCGCTGAAGACCTTCCAAGCCTTTACCAAGGCAGCCAGCGACGATGCCGCTCGCAACGCAGTGCTGATGGAAACCACCAAATCGATTTTCGCTATCACGCCGTCTGGCTACCTGGAGAACGAATCGGCCCCTGATGGTGGGTTGAAGATCGTCGAGGTGGTGAAGCACGCCACCCAAGCCATCTCGTCGGTCAAATAGAAAGATGGAAGATCTATGCCACTCAGTGGCACAATTGGCCTGATGACGCGAGTATTCAAGACCCGCCACTTCCAGCGATGGATGCGTAAGACGGAACTCACAGATGCCGTCCTGTGCAAGGCCGTTCAGGAGATGGCAGCCGGCCTGATCGACGCTGACCTCGGCGGCAGCGTGGTGAAGAAACGCATTGGTTTGGCGGGACGCGGCAAGCGTGGCGGGGTGCGCACGCTGGTCGCCACCAACAAGGGAAATCGCTGGTTTTTCGTGTTCGGCTTCGAGAAGAACGAGCGGGCGAACATCAGCGACGAGGAGCTCGAAGGTTTGCAGGCCATCGCCGCAGACCTGCTGGCTCGAACAGGCCCGCAACTGGATGAAGCTGTTGCCGACGGCGCTTTGCAGGAGATTTGCCAATGACCACCAAGACCAAAAGCCGCATCCTCGAAGCCGTTCACGAAACGGCCAGCGATCTGCATCGCCTGGGATTCATCGACAAGCGCAAGATGCAGAAGTACGACGCGTTGTGCCTGGAGCCGGTGCAGGACTACGACGCTGAGAAGGTCAAAGCGTTGCGCGAGCGACTGCACCTGAGTCAAGCCGTGCTGGCCAGCGTGCTGAACACCAGCACGTCCACTGTCCGCAAGTGGGAGATGGGCGACAAGCGCCCCAGCGGGCCGTCGCAGAAGCTGCTGGACATCCTCGAGCGCAAGGGGCTGGAGGCGGTGCTTTGAGGTAGGCCGGGTCGCTGTACGTGCGCATCGCAAACAGGGTGTGTTCGTTCTTCAGAAGCGCCCTCGTTTGACTTTCAGGCACCGTGGCTCGCAGCCAGAATGCGCCCTTGCGCAGCCGCTGCAACACGGGCACACTGCATCGCAATTGCAACGCACGGAGCCTTTTCATGAAAACCTCCACCATCCCATCTTTGCGGGTTGACCCGCAGCTGCGTCTGGCCGCGGAAAGTGTTTTGCGCGATGGAGAAAGTCTGTCGGGCTTCGTAGAACAGGCGATTCGGCAAACCATCGCCTACCGTCTGGCGGATCAAGAGTTCATCACCCGTGGCTTGAAGGCGCGCGACCAGGCACTGCAGAGCGGGCAGTATGTAGAGGCTGGCGCCGTGCTGGACAGGCTCCAGCAGATGCTCGATCGCGCCAAGTCCGGCCCAGCCACCGCATGACCTACCGGGTTCGCTTTACACAGGAAGCCGAGGCCGATCTGGTCAGGCTGTATGAATTCATCCTTGACAGGGATGCCGCAGACTGGGCCTTGGCCGAGCGTGCGCTGGAGGCAATTCGCGCGGGCATTGCCACGCTGGAGCGCCTGCCCTTTACCTGCCGCAAGGCCACGGCTGACTCACCTTTTTTGCGGGAGTTGGTCATCCCGTTTGGAGCGGCCGGCTATGTCGCACTGTTTGAAATCGACGACGCCCAGACCGTGACGGTGCTGGCGCTGCGCCATCAGCGAGAGAGCGACTACCACTGATCGCTCTATGGCATTGGGGGCACGGTGTACCTGCTCTCCATCCGCCACCAGCGGCAGCTCTCGTTGGATTTTCAGGCGCTGTGGCCAAGTCACTGACGCGGCACAACATGCTTGCCTAACCAAGGACGAAAACCACTTGTACCGCGCAACTACTCTGCGCAAACAGCTCTTTATTCAATAGCACATGCCCACCGCCCCCGACCTCTTCGACCAATGGGCCGCCGCGCCGCAGGCCAGCCCCGCCGTGGATGCGCAGCCAGCCCCCGAGCCGCTGCCCGAGCCCGCGCCAGAAGCCGCCCCCGTCACCCCCCAGCCCCTGCGCCGCGCGCTGCAAGAGCTCTTGAAAATGGGTCTGCTGGAGCAAGCCAGCAAGCCGCTGCTGTTTCGCCACATCGCCATCGACACGGCGCGTGTCAACGCGCTGCTGGAGCCGCTGGATCTGCAGGTGCGCGTGGACGACCTGCGCGGCCTGGCCTATGTGGCGGTGGCGCCCGGCTGGCAGGCGGACGATGCCGAGGGCGACGATGAATGGACGCACCCGCTGGTGCGCCGCCAGCGCCTGACGCTGGAGCAGTCGCTGCTGCTGGCGGTGCTGCGGCGCGAGTTTTTGCAGCGCGAGCAAGAGGGCGGCCTGGGTGTGGCGGTCCAACTGGGGCTCGATGGCCTGTTGGCGCAGCTGGAGATTTACCTGGGCGCCACCGGCAGCGACATGCAAGACCGCAAGCGCCTGCTGGAGCTGCTGGACAAGCTGCGCGCGCACGGCGTGGTGTCGGAGGTGGACGCGCAAGACCAACTCACCATCCGCCCCATGATCGTGCACCTGGCGAACCCGGAAAACCTGCAGGCGCTGCTGGCGCATTTGCGGGGGCTGGGGCAGGCGGGAGAACCCACCGCATGACCACCCCAAGCTACCGCCTGCACGCCCTGCACCTGTACCACTGGGGCGCGTTCTCGGGCCGTCACCGGGCAGAGTTTGACGTGGGCAACACCGCCATCTTGGGCGCCACGGGCAGCGGCAAAACGACGCTGATCGACGCACTGATGACGCTCTTGTGCCAGCACCCGCGCTACAACCTGGCCTCCACAGGCGGACACGAGAGCGACCGCGACCTGGTCAGCTATGTGCGCGGCGCCAGCGGCCCGGGCTTGGGCGATGGCGGCGCGCAGGTGGCGCGCAGCGGGCGCTGCGTGAGCGGGCTGGCGGCGCAGTTTGCGCGCGAAGGCGATGAAGGCAGCCCGTGCGAGGAGCTGACCTTGGGCGCGCTGCTGTGGTTTGACGGCAGCGCCAGCAGCGCCGCCGACATGGGCAAGCGCTGGTTCTTCGCGCGCGGCGCCGGCCACAACCTGGACGCCTGGCTGGAGGAGCACCACAGCGGCGGCGTGCGCGCGCTCTCGCGGCTGGAGAAGGCCAGCGACGGCTTGCAAATCTTCAGCAGCAAAACCGCGTATCTGGCGCGCGTGCAGCGCTTCTTTGAGGTGGGCGCCAACGCCTTCACGCTGCTCAACCGTGCGGCGGGGCTCAAGCAGCTCAACAGCATCGACGAGATTTTTCGCGAGCTGGTGCTCGACGACCACAGTGCGTTTGACGACGCTCTGCAGGTGGCCGCCAGCTTTGACGAGCTGGCCGCCATCCATGCCGAGCTGGACCTGGCCAACCGCCAATACGTGGCGCTGCTGCCGCTGCGCGATCTGGCCGCCAAAGAGGGCGCGCAGGCAGCGGCCCTCAGCGCACAACAGCAGTTGCAGGCACTGCTCGCGCCCTGGTTTGCCAAGCTGGGCGTGCAGCTGTGGGGCGCGCGCAGCGATGCTTTGCAAGCCGCCTTACAAGCCCTGCACACGCAGATAGCCGCGGCCCAGCAGCAAATCGAGGCCGCGCGACAGCAAGAGCAGGAGCTGCTCGCGCTCTACCTGCGCGCCGGCGGCGCCAGCATCGAAGACCTGCGCCGCGAACTGGCCGCGCAGCAGGCACTCATCGCCGAGCGCCAGGGCCATGTGCAGCAGTACCAAGCGTTGGCGCGCCAGTTGCAGCTGGCCTGGCCGCAAACGCTTTCTGCCGCCACGCTGGCCGAGCACCAAACCCAGGCCGCGCCCGCCCTGGCCGAGTTGGACGCGCGCCAGAGCACCCTGCAAGCCGCCGCCGAGGACGCCATCGCGCAAGAGCACCAGCAGCGCGCCGCCTTGCAAGCGCTGCAAGACGAAGAGCAGGCCGTGCGCCAGCGCCCGGGCTCCAACGTGCCACCGGAATTTCAGCAGTTCCGCGCCCAGCTCGCCGCCGAGCTTGATCTGCCTGAGGACGCCCTGCCCTTCGTCGCCGAGCTGGTCGAAGTGCCCGCCACCCACCGCGCCTGGCGCGGCGCCATCGAGCGGGCGCTGGGCAGCCAGCGCCTGCGCATCCTGGTGCCGCCGCAAGCGATCGACGATGCGCTGGCCTGGGTCAACCAGCGCCACAACCGCCTGCATGTGCGCCTGCTGGAGGTGCGCCAGCCTGCGCAGCTGCCGGTATTCTGGGCCGATGGCTTTGCCGCCAAGTTGCAGCTCAAGCCCCACGCGCACCAGGCGGCCCTGCGTCAGCTGCTGATGGAGCTCGACCGCCACTGCGTGGACAGCCCCGAGGTACTGCGCGATACCCCCCACGCCATGACGGCGCAGGGCCTGATGTCGGGCCGTGCGCTGCAATTCGACAAGCAGGACCAAAAGCGGCTCGACCAGGACTGGATGACCGGCTTTGACAACCGCGACCGGCTGGCGCAGCTGCAAGCACAAATCAAGGCGCAAGCGCAGTCGTGGCAAGCGCAGGCAGCTATCAAAACAAAAGCATTGCAGCAACAAGTCCAAGCCGAGCAGCAACGCCAGTTATGGCAGAGCCTGCAAGCGCTGCGCTTTGACGCGGTGGACGTGGCCGGGGCGCAGCAGCAGGCGGGCGTCACCCAGGCGCGACTGGATGCGCTGCTCGACCCCGAATCCGACACCGCCCAGGCCCAGGCGCGCTACCAGCAGGCAGCAGCGGCACGCGCGGCGCTGGAAGACGCGCGCCGCCAGCTCGACCAGCGCCAGGCCGCGCAGCAGGAGCAGCAGCGCCACGCCCAGCAGCAGCACGAGCGCTACGCCGCCCGCGTGCAGGGCGCGGAACCCACGCCGGAACAAGACGCCGCGCTGCGCCGCTGGCTGCGCATCGACGCCAAATACGAACCCGATCCCGCGCAGCTCGAAGAACAAGAGCGCGATGCCCAGCAGCGCGCCGCCGAGCAGCTGGCGCAGCAGCAGCGCCGCCTGGCCGAGCTGCACAAGGAGATCATTCGCCAAATGGGCGCGGCGCAAAAAGTCGATCGCGGCGCGCTGGCCGACCAGGCGCAAGAGGTCGAAGCCCTGGCGCAGTTTCTGGCGCGCCTGCAGCAGCTTGAAGAAGAAGCGCTGCCCGAGAAGCGCCAGCGCTTTCAGGAGTATTTGAACCAAGCCTCCGACCAGGGCGTGAGCACGCTCTTGCGCGGCATCGAGGCGCAGGTGGCCGAGATCACCGAGCGCATCACGCAGCTGAACCAGGCCTTGGCGCGCGTGGACTTTCATGCCGGGCGCTACTTGCAGCTCGACCCCCAGCCCATCGTCCACGCCAGCCTGCAGCAGCTGGAGCTGGCCCGCAAGCAGCTGCGCACCGAGCGCCAGCGCGACGACGGCGGCCAGGCGCATTACCGCGCGCTGCAGGCCATGGTGGAGCTGCTGCGCGAGCACGCCAACAACCGCCGCACCAAGGCCGCGCAGGCGCTGCTGGACGCACGCTACCGCCTGCAGTTCGCCGTGCACGTCATCGACCGCGCGACGGGCGAGGTGCTGGAGCGGCGCACCGGCTCGCAGGGCGGCAGTGGCGGCGAAAAGGAAATCATCGCCAGCTACGTGCTCACCGCGTCGCTGTCCTACGCGCTGTGCCCCGCCGGGCGCAGCTGGCCGCTGATGGGCTCCATCGTGCTCGACGAGGCCTTCTCCAAAAGCTCGCAGGCCGTGGCCGCGCGCATCATCCAGGCGCTGCGCGAATTCGGCCTGCACGCGCTCTTCGTCACCCCAAACAAGGAGCTGCGCCTGCTGCGCCAGCACACGAGGAGCGCCGTCGTCGTGCAGCGCCGCGGAGCGCAGGCGCTGCTGATGAATATGTCGTGGCAGGAGATGGATGGAAAGGCGCAGGCCGTGATGGCGGCCGTCGCCTGAAGCGCCATGCACTCCCCCACCCACCTCGCCACCCAGCTCGCCCGCGCCTGGCAGCGTGCCGACTGGCGCGAAAAGCATCTGTTGCACGCCGCTGGCGCCTGGCCGTTGCGGATGACGATTGCCGCGCCCAGCGCCACACAGTTTCGCGACGACAGCGCCGCCGTTGCCCAGCACCTGCAGGCCTGGCGCGCCATTGCCGCGCAAGGGCTGGGGCGGGTGCATTGGCAGGCGCGCCTGTACCAGGCGGGGGCGGGGCCAGTCGAGCTGCCGGTGCAGTGGGAGTTGCCGAAGCCCTCAGACTATCTGGCGGCAGTGCGCGCATTGCGCCCTGCAGGCCATGCCGACATCGCCGCAGACTACCAGGCGTTGCAAAGCGTGCTGGCGCGGGTGGAAGCGCTCTTTCACCGCCTGCTGCTGCGCCGCTTGGCGCTGTGGCGCGGCATGCCCATCGACGACGTGGCCACCGCCGCCCGCATGGCGCTGCAGTTGGTGCCCGGCTGCGCCCAAGGCCGGCCGCTGCGCGCACTGGCCGTGGCGGGAAACGACAGCAAATTCTTCGAGCGCCACGCCGCGCTGCTCACCGCCCTGCTCGACGTGCGCTTTGACGGCGCCGCCAGCCGCGCGGGCCTAGTCGCCTTTCTGGACGCCAGCGCCGACGACGAGCATTGGCTCTTGATCGCACCGCTGGCCCCAGGCCTGCTGCCGTTTGCCCGCCTGCGTGTAGCGGCCAGCGAACTCACAAGCACGCCGCTGCCCGCGCGCCGCATCCTGCTGGTGGAAAACGAGCGCTGCTTGCACCTGCTGCAGGGCGCGCAGCCGCTGCCGGACTGCATCGCCATCCTGGGTGCAGGACTGAACCTGGCCTGGCTGGCCGCGCCCTGGCTGCAAGCGTGTGAGGTCGCCTACTGGGGGGACATCGACACCTGGGGCCTGCACATGTTGGCGCGGGCGCGCAGCCACTTGCCGCAGCTGCAAGCGCTGCTGATGGACCGCGCCACCTTTGACGCGCACGCGCACGCCACCGTGGCAGAACCCTTGCTGGCGCCCAACCCTGAATCTGGCGCCCTGCCACCCGATCAAGCCGATCTGGACGCGCATCTGCGTTCGCTGGATCAGGGCCGGCTGGAACAAGAATTCATCATCCCCGCCGCAGTGAAAAGCGCGGTGCACGGCTGGCTCCGTGCCGTGCCTTGACGCACTTGGAATGGCGCCACACCCGGGTTTTCGATGGGTTGGCGCCTACGGGTCAGCACGCAGCCAAAAGCGCGCCCATCCCTGACAAAATCAGCGCCTCATCACATTGATCCAAGGGAAAGGATTTCGCGATGCGCCGAAGTCTTGATTTTCTGTACGACGCCGCCGCGTGGCTGGCCGCGCTGGCGATGATCGGCGTGCTGGCCATGGTGCTGGCCTCGATTTTGGGGCGGCTGCTGCACTTCAACCTGGCCGGCAGCGATGCCTACGCCGGCTATTGCATGGCGGCGGCGGGCTTTCTGGCGCTGGCACACACGCTCAAGAAAAACGAGCACATCCGGGTGTCGCTGATCATCGGGCGCTTGGCGGGCGGCGCGCGGCGCGGGCTGGAAATCTGGGCGCTGTCGGCGGCGGTGCTGCTCGCCGGGCTGTTTGCCTGGTTCTCGGTGCGGCTGGCCTGGCTCTCGCACGAGTTCAACGACATGTCCACCGCCAACGACGCCACGCCGCTGTGGATTCCACAGGTGGCCATGGCGGTGGGCACGGTGATTCTGCTGATCGCCTTCATCGACGAGTGGGTGCTGGAGTGGCGCGGGCTGCGCAGCCACGACGAGGACAACGAGGAGGCTCTGCACAATGAGTGACTTCACCATCACCTCGCTGCTGATCGTGTCGCTGTTTGCCCTGCTGGGCTCGGGCGTATGGATTGGCCTGACGCTGACCGGGGTGGCCTGGATCGGCATGCAGATGTTCTCGGCGCGACCCGCGGGCGACGCCATGGCGGTGACGATCTGGGGCTCGTCCTCGAGCTGGACGCTGACGGCCCTGCCCCTGTTCATCTGGATGGGCGAAATCCTGTTTCGCACCAAGCTGAGCGAGAGCATGTTCCGGGGCCTGGCGCCCTGGGTCAACTGGCTGCCGGGGCGCTTGCTGCACACCAACGTGATCGGCTGCGCCATCTTCGCGGCGGTGTCGGGCTCGTCGGCAGCCACGTGCGCGACCATCGGCAAGATGACCCTGCCCGAGCTGGGCAGCCGCGGCTATCCGCGCGACATCACCATCGGCTCGCTGGCCGGTGCGGGCACGCTGGGCCTGCTCATTCCGCCTTCAATCATCATGATCGTCTATGGCGTGAGCGCCGACGTGTCGATCGCCAAGCTGTTTATCGCGGGCATCATCCCCGGCATCCTGCTGGCGGCCTTGTTCTCGGGCTATCTGGTGGTGTGGGCGCTGATGCATCCGGGCCAGATTCCGCAGCCCGACCACCGCATGAGCCTGGTCGAGAAGCTGCACGAGTCGCGCCACCTGATCCCGGTGGTGCTCCTGATCGCCGCCGTGCTGGGCTCCATCTACACCGGCTTTGCCACCGCCACCGAGGCCGCCGCCGTGGGCGTGGTGGGCTCGCTGCTGCTGTCGGGCGTGCAGGGCAGCCTGTCGTGGGATACCTTCAAGACCGCGCTGCTGGGCGCCACGCGGTTGTACTGCATGATCGCGCTGATCCTGGCGGGCGCCGCCTTTTTGACGCTGGCCATGGGCTACATCGGCCTGCCGCGCCACCTGGCCGAGTTCATCGGCGGCATGAAACTCTCGCCCTTCATGCTGATCATTGCGCTGGCCATCTTCTACATCATCCTGGGCTGCTTTCTGGACGGCATCTCCATGGTGGTGCTGACCATGGGCGTGATCCTGCCCACGGTGCAGGCCGCCGGGATCGACCTGATCTGGTTCGGCATCTTCATCGTCATCGTGGTCGAGATGGCGCAGATCACGCCGCCGGTGGGCTTCAACCTGTTCGTGCTGCAGGGCATGACCAAGCGCGACATCGCCTACATCGCCCGCGTCACGCTACCCTTCTTCTTCTTGATGTGCGCGATGGTGCTGCTGCTGTGGTTCGTCCCGCAGATCGCCACCTGGATGCCCGGCCACATGTGAGCGATCTATGATGACGACCCGGCCTGCCGACCGTGCGGGCCGCTTTTTTTTGGAAGTCTCTCGCCTGTGTTCAAGAATTTGATGATCTACCGCCTGGCCGGCGGCTGGCCGGCCGAGGTGGCCCAACTCGAAGAAGCCCTGGCGCGCGAACCCTTTGCCGAATGCGGCGCCACGCAGCAGAAGTCCTGCGGCTGGGTGCCCCCGCGCGGCGCCGAGCACGGCGCGCTGGTCGAAGTGGTGGACGGCCAGTGGATCGCCCGCCTGGCCATCGAGACCAAGGCCGTGCCCGGCGACGCCGTGCGCCGCAAAGTGCAGGACGCCGTGGACCAGATCGAGAAAACCAGCGGCCGCAAGCCTGGCAAGAAAGAGCTGCGCGACCTGCGCGACGACGCCCTGCTGGCCCTGCTGCCGCAGGCCTTTGCCCGGCGCAGCCAGGTGACGGCCTGGATCGACCCGCGCGCGCGCTGGCTGGTGCTGGACGCCGGCAGCCAGGGCAAGGCCGACGAGGTGATTGCCAGCCTGGTGCGCGTGGCCGGGCGCGACTTTTCCTTCGCCCTGTTGCAAACCCAGCAGTCCCCGCAAGCGGCCATGACCGCCTGGCTGGCCGCGCAAGGCCCCGACGAATGGCCCGAAGGCCTGCACGTCGAGCGCGAATGCGAGCTCAAGGGCAGCGGTGACGAACCGGCCGTGGTCAAGTTCAGCCGCCACGAACTGGTCACCGACGAGGTGCGCCAGCACATCGCCGAGGGCAAGCTGCCCACGCGGCTGGCGCTGAGCTGGCAGGGGCGCGTCGGCTTCACGCTGACGCAGGCGCTGCAACTCAAGAAGATCACCTTCCTGGAAGGCGTGTTCGAGGAGCGTGCCACGGCTTCGGCCGACGAGCGCTTCGACGCCGACGTGGCGCTGGCCACCGGCGAGCTGACCGGCCTGATCGCCGACCTGGTGGCCGCGCTGGGCGGCGAAGCGGCGCCCGGCCTGCCCTCGGGCTTTACCGATGCGCCCGCGCCGCTGGATGTGGCGCACGATGAAGCCACAGCCAGCGCGGACGATCCGCCGTTTTGACAGGCCGCCAGAACAGCCGGACGCAGAGGACGCAAAGGATTCGCAAAGGACGCAAAAAAGTCAGAATGCTTTCAAAACAATAGCTGATGGCGCTTGCTGCATAAGGACACCAACGGTATTTCATTGAATCTTGAATTCTTTTGCGTCCTCTGCGTCATCTTTGCGTCCTCTGCGTCCGGTTTTTTTGAACTTCAGCACATCCACCCCATGCACCCCGTCATCGCCATCTGCCTGGGCGCCTGCATCGGCGCGCTGGCGCGCTGGCGGCTGGCCCTGGCGCTCAACCACGACGGCGCCTGGCTGCCCTGGGGCACGCTGGCGGCCAACCTGATCG
>Ga0116191_1000627_pt1 | contig 30678 bp, 15 predicted proteins | sample AD_UKC111_MetaG_FD_89897 | JGI IMG/M metagenome (GOLD analysis project Ga0116191, IMG submission 89897) | Active sludge microbial communities of municipal wastewater-treating anaerobic digesters from Hong Kong - AD_UKC111_MetaG | ecosystem: Engineered > Bioreactor > Anaerobic > Digestate... | reverse complement strand
TTCAGCGTTTCCTCCACGCTATTGCGCACTAATTCCTTTAATTCGGTCTTGATGATTTCCTCGTTTAGTTGTACAATCTTCTTGGACATAGTTTGCAGTCTCCTTTCGGTTGAATTTTGTGTGCGTAACTTTATTCTACCAAATGACTGCAAACTTGTCCTCTTTTTATCAGATTTTAAATTTGCGCAACTTATTGTACCTTATCAGTATGTACGCTGTACTATTAACAACGATGTTGATCGAATATTATACTATGCTCGGCTTCAGGCTGACCATGTGGATTATAGATTTGTGAAATTGGATTTAAGCGACTGCGTACAGGAGTGCCTTGAAGATTTTCGCGCAATATCTGATGAAAAGAAAATTGATGTACAGCTAAATCTATCACATTTGCAGATTATAAGCGACAAAAAAGTCCTTACCTTCATGCTCTCGCAGCTTTTCAGCAATGCCTTTAAGTATACAGCGTCTGTCAACGGCACTATACACGTCGTAAGTTGGTCGGACACTCAGGATGATGGTAAAATACATCTTGCCGTCCGAGATAATGGCAAAGGTGTTCCACTGGAAGATCTCCCATTCTTATTTGACAAAGGGTTTACCGGAAGCCATCCGGATCGACAGAACGCAACAGGTATGGGCTTATACCTCGTAAAAAAGTATGCCGAAGCATTATCGGTTGAGGTAAATATTGAATCAATATCGACATCGGGACAAGGATTTGGCATCGAGCTGATGTTTCCTATTATTTAAAGATGAAAAGATACAGCAGATAAAAAAGTATAAAAGAAAGACTGCACTAAAGGTTTTATCCTTCGGTGCAGTCTTTACTTTCGAGCCTCCGCTTGAAGAGTGTCGGTCAAAAATTTATTTGTTTTCGTAAATCCCTAAGCCCAACTCCCTTTTGAGGGCGGTTTTTTGTTAAATGCCGCATTTCCCCTTGTATATCAGGGGTTTTGCGATGCAGACTTTGCTTCACGTATAAAAGAAGTGTGATAAACCGACCGGACGGTACTCGTGTCACGAACATAGAAGGTACCATCTTAGATGGCATAAATGATTAAATACCGAATTTTTCTACTACATGTTATAAAAAACTTGTAATAAAAAACGCACGAAGGCAGAAGCACCAGTGTTTCTTGCCTTCGTTTTTTGTGGGACGAAAATCACCGGCAATGCCGGCGGTTTTAAAAAGCTTTAGCTATGAGTAGAAAAGAACTCGCCCTTGGTTAAAATAGGACCGGGTCGCCAACCGCAAGAAGAAACCAGAATCAAGTAGTAAACTTGATATCTACTAAAGCGTTACCGGACACTTTCCAATAGCAATACAATATCGTGCCCACGGCCTTTTTTTGCGGGAATAAAGGTATGAACATTTTTATTTTCAAAACAGCCGATTGACTCGATGGTTCCGGTTTTCGGATCAAACCACGCAGCGTGAAGACTCGATTGGTCCAGAATGCCGCACTTAACAGAGATCGGAAGACCGCAGGGAGAATAAATCATTGCATAATTACGCCCTCTGGTTGCGGCAATATGATTTGCTCCCGAATACTGATGGAAAACCAATGTCTGATCGGGGATCCGTTCAAAAAACGGCTTTGATTCAATTAGATGCTTCAAATGCTGCATCTGTGTTCCGCCCGGCCTGTACAGCGCTTCCGTCCAGGTCAGGGGGCAGTATTCGCTGCCCTCACGGTTCATTTGCCATATTGCGTGGTGTCCGTAGGTATGGCCGAATGCACCGGAAAAAACCGCCCAGTACGCGGCCCGTCGGACATCCCAGTCGTCAGAATAGCCATTTTCGGGCTTGTAGTTGATGGGTATATCTTCATAAAGTGGCTCAGCGTCCAGAACCGGTTTTATCGGACTGCGTTTGTAATCCTCTTCCAACATTTGATAATTAGGCATATGCAGCCTGCCGTGGCTGGATTGAATCATATGGAAGTCCAACCACGGAGCATGGGGAAAAAACTGCGAAGATGAAGCCTCGCCATTCGGGTGCATGGTCATCAGATGTTTCATAGAATCAGAAGATTTGATAGCATCAGCCATATTGTTTATACACTGGAAATGTACGGGCGTTTCAGGCCTGCGATCTCCTCCCATAACCCAAATCAGGTTGGGACGCTGCCCGAATCGGCGCGCAATCCATTGGCCGAAAAAAGCGCTGTTTTCCGGCGTAAATATTTCAGGCCCGATACCGTCACAAATGCTGATTTTGTCGCCCCATGTGGGAAGCAGCGCAATATAAAGCCCCATTTTATTGGCGAGAGCCAAAACATCCTCCACATGGTCCCAGTAGGAATGATTTGAATCCGTATCCGGCAGCATCGGGTCAAACATTCCATTTTGATTTTTCTTAAGGGGATAGCGGCCGTATGCGTTAGGAGTTTGCAATCCGTCCAATTCGGCGAGGGCGGCTGCCTGAATAACGGTAAAACCCTGTTGTTTTCTCGTATGGAAATATAGCCGGGTTTCTTCCAGTGTCAATCTGTGAAACAATTCCCACGCGGTATCCCCGAGCCAAAAAAATGGTTTTCCGTCCGCGGTTTGCAGATAGCGGCCATCCGGATGAATCGTAAGGGAAAGCACGACAAATCCTCCTGCTACTTAGCATTATTATAAATCAGATGAGCCGGGGAAACAAGGTGGAAAAATCCACAATTTGCTCTTTCGTGATAATTTCCCGGGGAGAGCGCTCCCGGCGAACTTCACCCAGCAGCTGCTCCGCCGCCTGTCTGCCGATGAACCGCGGATTCTGATCGATGATACTGATGTTGTAGCCCGTAGCACAGGACAGATTCTCCGGCCGGTCCAGAACAACCAGTTGAATATGCTTCAAAGACGAATCGTGGGCTTCTATATAGGCAAGGATATATTCCAGTGCCAGATTGGTGGTCACCAGTGCCGTAATGTTTTTATTAGCCGCAAAATATTCGGAAATGGCGGTCAGCACGGAATAATCGCTGGGCGTCTGTTTTGTTTCAGGGTAAAAATCGATTTCGGTGCTGTGCAAAGCGGTAGGCCCGAAGCGATTAATGATGCAATCCTGATATCCCCGGATACGTTCCTCAAATGTAGTGTTGTATTGGCTCATCTCAGTGATAAAGCCGATGTGTTTATGTCCCTTTTCCGCAAGATGGTTAACCACGTCAAAAAGCTGCCGATAATAATCGCAGTGTACGCTGCTGAAATTCAGTCCGGGCAGACTGTGGCCTATAAGAACCATCGGATACTGGGACAATGCCAGCCGAAGCAGGGCTTCATGATAGGTGCGGTGGATGACCGGGAACAAAATCAGACCGGCGTGATTTCGGCTTACGGCGGTTTCAATCTTTTCTTTTTCCAGCGAAGCATCGTTGTTGGTCAGGGACACATAAAGCTCCACACCGTTTTCGCGCAGGTATTCGTTGGCGCCGTTAATGATTTCACGGGAATAAAGACGCTCTATGTCCGGCAGCAGCATACAGACCGAGGGATTGCCGGTATATACCAGCGCAGTCGATTCTGTCTCCCGCGCAAAGGTTCCTTTTCCCTGCATGCGGTAGATGATTCCCTCGTTTTCCAAATTTGTCAGCGCCCGCTGAACCGTAATGCGGCTGCACTTGAATTTGAACGCCAGCTGATTTTCCGATGGCAGCTTATATTGCCGGATATGCCTGTTTTGCTGGATTAGCTCGGAGAGATAATTTTCAATAACCTTATACAGCGGTTGGCTTTTCTGCATATTTTCCATGGCATAACCCCACATTTTCTGTTGTCAGCAACATTATAATACAAGTAATACAACTTTGTCAACATGACTTCAAGAAAAATTATTGACATTTCGGCGGTTATTGTGATAATCTATAAAAAGAAAAAACAATATTTGTAGTGTTGGGCATTAAATCCAGTAAATATTTTGAAAATTGATGGAATTTTAAACTATTGCAGCTTATATTATAAAACATGTAACAAACTTGTAAACACATTATGCACAATGTTTTTGAGGGATACATCATCAAATTATACAAATATTATGGATTGCTGAGTCTTCTTGTTTTTCGGCATCTTTCCTGTGATACCGAAGTCAGATGCAGGGCCTGCAGCCGGATAATGTAAGTGGCGCGGCGGCAAGCTTTGTCAAGTGATTGTTGCCTATTATCTGTTGCCGGCAAGCAAAACATGCAGAGCGTTTTTGCCTGATAAGAAATAGGGGAATCGCGCAAAATGAAGATGAAACCATGGACAAAGGCAAGCATAGCGGCTGTTTTAGTGCTGAGTGTTCTCTCGGCGGCTCCGGTATTCTCGGTGGCGCAAAGCAAGGGGGAATATGCCGCCGGGGTCGTCACCGCTGCCTCTGCGGGAACAACGGACTATAAAGAATATCAAAGTAAAATTCCTACCGTCAACCGGCCGCTGGAGTCAATTGAACTCGCTGCGGAAAATTCGGGTCAAAAGTCCGGAGTCAATATGGTTGACGGGATGCAGGCAGTTTTGCATGAGCCGGGAGAAAGCGGCAGTGAATGGCAGTTTTCCGTTTCTGAGGATGCTGCTTACCAGATTCGAATTACATACTACGCTTTGCCGGGAAAAGGCAAGGACATCAATTTAACTCTGGAGCTGGACGGTGCGGTCCCGTTTGAGGAGGCTGCCCGGCTGCGCTTGTCAAGAATTTGGAAGGACGAAACAAAAGACGGAGAGTGGCTCACCGACGGCAACGGTAACGAGCTCCGTCCGAAACAGACCGAGGTTTTTCGGTGGCAGGACTGGGATCTGTTCTGCAAGGATGGTTATTATAATGAGCCGTTTCTGTTTTATTTTTCCGCAGGAACCCACACCATTCGCCTGATTGCCCACAACGAGCCTGTGGCTATCGCAAGGATTACTCTACTGAACCGTGAAAAATCTCTGGATTATCAAACCGTACGGGCACAAAAAGGCGGGGAGGATGCCCCGGCATTCTTTAAAAAATATCAGGCGGAAAAAACGCTGGAAAAATCAAGCTCCATGATTTATCCCACGTCCGACCGCACCACCCCGGCAACAGAGCCGAGCCATTATTCCAAAATGAGATTGAACACCATCGGCCAGCAAAACTGGAAATTTGCTGGAGAATGGATTTCGTGGGAGGTGGAGGTGCCGGTCGCGGGCTGGTATGAAATCGCATTCAAGGCAAAGCAAAGCCAGCAGAAGGGGCTTAACAGCTACCGTACCCTGTACGTCAACGACGAGATTCAATTTGCGGAATGCGAAAACATCGCATTTGCTTATAGCCTTAGGTGGCAAATGAAGGTTTTGGGCGATAAAACGCCTGTAAGAATATACCTGAACAGCGGCGTCAATACCCTGCGTCTTGTTTGTTCGCCCGGCCCTCTGGCCCAGCCGATCAAGGAGCTCGATGACGCGGTGCTGGATCTGAATGCCCTGTACCGGAAGATTATCATGATAACGGGACCGACCCCGGACCCATACCGTACATATGATCTTCAGTCTGAAATTCCGGGGTTGCGCGACCAGTTGGCCGAAGTGTGCCGGAGGCTGGAAGCCTTGTCGGCGCAGATCAAGGAGATCATTGGCCGCAACGGCTCGCAGGCATCTGCCATTGACGAGGTTGTCTTTGCCCTAATAGGAATGATTAATTATCCCGATGACATCCCCGGAAGAATTTCCGGTTTTCGAGCAGCGTTGGAGTCCATCGGCGCGGTGCCTTTGATGCTTGCCCAACAGCCCCTGGAACTGGACTATATTGTCATCTCCTCCGGGATGCCTCTGCCAAAACCGGGCGCAGACTTTTTTGAAAGCGTGAAATATCATACTCGGGCATTTATTGCATCATTTTTTGAGGATTACAATTCCATAGGGAGCGTATATAAAGGCGAGGCAATCACAGTCTGGATCAGCGGGGGAAGGGATCAGGCGCAGATTATCAACGGCTTGATTAACGACCGTTTTACGGTGGAGCATGGCATGCATATCAATTTAAGCCTTGTCCCCATGAATACCGGAACAGCGCAGTCGCCGCTGATTCAGGCTACGCTGGCCGGGCAGGGACCAGACGTGGCGATGCTGACCACGAAGGATATTCCCATCAACCTCGCAATGCGCGGTGCGTTGATAGACCTGTCCAAGCTGGATGGATTCGATTCGCTGAAGGACCGCTTTTTTGATTCGGCGTGGATTCCGTATCGGTACAAGGGGGGTGTTTACGGACTACCGGAAACCCAGAATTTTGATATGCTGTTTTATCGGACCGATATTTTTAAGGATTTGGGCTTGTCAGTGCCTAATACCTGGGATGATTTTTATCACGTAATGGCTGTATTGCAGAAAAATAATTTGCAGATTGGGATTCCCGAAACCCTTAGCGCTGTCGGTCTGGCGACCCAGAACGTGGGTCTTTCCGCAGGAATAGGTTTTTTTGACAAGCTGCTGTATCAAAACGGTGGAGCTTACTTCAATGACGACTATACGAAAACAGCGTTAGACAGTCAGGTTGCTTTCGATGCATTTAAAAAGTGGACCGATTTATATGTCAAATACGGTCTGGATCGGCAGTTTGATTTTTTTAACCGGTTCCGCACAGGGGAGATCCCCATGGGGCTTCAGCCCTATACCATGTATAATCAGCTGTATCACGCCGCTCCTGAAATCCGCGGTTTATGGGAGTTTGCACCTATTCCGGGCACACGCATGGCAGACGGAAGCATCAACCGTGCAGAAACAGCTGACGGGAGCGCTGCTGTTCTGCTGAAAAATTGCAAGAATATTGACGGGGCCTTCCAGTTTATGAAGTGGTGGACTTCATCCGAAATTCAGGCGCTCTTCGGCAATGAGCTGGAATCGATTATGGGTCCGGCGGCACGGTACCATACTGCAAATGTGGAGGCTTTCCGCAATTTGCCATGGAGCATGCAAGAGGCCGAAATTCTCCTGACACAGTGGGAGCATGTGACGGACACTCCGCAGATCCCCGGCAATTATTACATCATGCGCTGCCTGACCTCTGCGTTTCGCGCTGTTGTCGATGAGGACTATAATCCCGTATTTATTCTGAATTCTTACAACAAAGATATGAATGCTGAAATAGCAAGGAAGCGCAAAGAATTCGAATAAAGCGTCAAGTCCGGTAAAGCGCTGCCAACTTGTTTTTGCAGAGGGGATGCTTCGGTTCAACCGCCTCAAACATCCGGCTTGCGGCGAAAGGATGATCGCAATAATGAAAAAACACCGGGATGGACTGGGCAAAAGCATTGCACAAGCCAGAGACAGCTATATTATGCTGGCACCCTTTGTGCTGTTGTTTGTGATTTTTATTCTAATCCCTGTTCTGTCCTCCATTGTACTGAGCTTTACATCGTTTGACATGCTGCAAATGCCGAAATATGTGGGCGCCGACAACTACATCCGCATGTTTCTGGAGGACGATATTTTCATAATCGCACTTCAGAATACATTGATGTTTGCAGTGATTACCGGTCCTTTTGGGTATCTGCTGAGTCTTGTGGTGGCGTGGCTTTTGAACGAGCTGCCGCGCAAGCTGCGTGTCCTGATTACGCTGATTATGTATGCGCCTACGCTGGCAGGGAATGTTTACTATATCTGGACCTTCATTTTTAGCGGGGACGCCAAGGGACTGGTCAATGCGGCGCTGATGCAGCTGGGCATCATCAAAGACCCCATTCAGTGGCTGACAAATGCCAATTACAGCTTTACAGTGGTTCTGATTGTAATGATTTGGCTGTCGCTGGGTACCGGTTTTCTCTCCTTTGTCGCGGGGTTTCAGTCGCTGGATACTTCATATTTTGAGGCGGGGGCCATTGACGGTGTGAGAAACCGGTTTCAGGAGCTCTGGTATATTACATTGCCCCAAATGGTTCCCCAGCTGCTGTTTGGTGCGGTAATGTCCATCTCCGCCGCGTTTGCGGTGGGCTACCAAAGCGCCGCAATCACCGGATTTCCCAGCGCAAACTATTCCACGCACACGCTGCTCTTGCACATACTGGACTACAGTACCATCCGTTTTGAGATGGGATACGCTTCCGCTGTTGCGGTGATTTTGTTCTCTATCATGCTGGTTTCCTGGCTGGTTATCAACAAAGCGCTGAATAGGCTGGGCGGCAATTAAAATGCGGCACCCTGTCTGAACGAGGACATCGCGTTATTTACCGGAAAGGGAATGGATTGGAACATGGTTTATACCAAAAGCAGACCACTTGGTGCTGGTAAGACGCTTCACAGAATGAAAAGAGGCAAATCAGGAACTTTATTGTCCCGTTCCTATACGGGCACCTTTCTTCTGTTTCTTTTTCTGGCATGTATTGCGTCTTTTATGTTTATACCGCTGTTTTATGCAGGGATTCAGTCATTTAAGCCGCCGGAAGAAATCCTGGCGTTTCCGCCGCGTTTTTTTGTAAAGAATCCGACCCTTGACAATTTTATTGAAGTGTTTCAGCTGGCGGGAAACCTGTGGGTACCCTTTACCCGATATTTATTCAACAGCGTTTTCGTTTCCGCCGGAGGAACGGCGGCCTATATTCTGGTGGCATCACTGGCCGCATACCCTCTGGCGAAGCACCATTTCCCCGGAAAAGGCATTTTGTTGCTTCTGGTCGTTTGGGCGTTGCTCTTTAGGCCCGAAGTAACGGGTGTTGCGCAGTACATTATTATTTCCAAGCTGCATCTGATCAACTCCAATGGTTCCATTATTCTGCCTGCGCTGGCAAATACGTTTGGTGTTTTTCTAATGAAGCAGTTTATGGATTTTTCAGTGCCGGACTCTACGCTGGAGGCTGCCCGGATTGACGGAGCCAACGAGTATAAAATCTTTTTCAAGCTTGTTATGCCCGCCGCAAAGCCTGCCTGGCTGACGCTGATGATTTTTACTTTTCAGACCTTATGGAATACGACCGGCGTCAATTATATTTATGATGAAAGCCTGAAAATGCTTCCCTCCGTTCTCAGCACGGTGGCGGCGGGAGGAATCGCGAGAGTCGGCGCCGGGTCGGCGGTGGCCGTGGTGCTGATGATTCCACCCATTGTCCTGTTTGTATTTTCGCAGAACTCGATTATGGAAACCATGTCCCATTCGGGGCTGAAATAATCATTCATATTTGAAAAGGAGAAAACTATGAAAGAAAAAGTAAGATTCATTAGCGTGCCTCTATTCCTTCTTATATTACTGAATGTTATGATGGGGAGCTTTACGGGGGTTGTGTCCGCCCAAGGAGAGCTTGACCCCAAAATGGCGCTTTACCGCAACGGAAATCAGATTGTGAATGGTTACGGGCAGGGCGTCCGTCTAATGGGAGTCAATGTTCCCGAGCTTAGCTGGGCGACCATTGAAAACGGGATTGCCAATGTGGAAAAAACGTTTGATATAGCAATAGAGACCTTTGGCAGCAATCTCATCCGTCTGGCGGTAGCGCCGGCCTATTGGAACAACGGCATATACCGTGTCACATCCGACGGGAAGAAAACGCAAATCGAGACGGCGGAGGAGTTTAGACAGCGTGTTGATCGCCTGATTGCAAAAGCAGCTGCAAAAAAGAAATATGTGCTGCTTGATAACCACTCGTTTTATGCGCCCCGGCAGGACAGCTTTGATTTTTGGAGTACGGCTGCGCCCCGTTATGCGGACAATCCATATGTTATTTACGGGCTGTTTAATGAACCGGTGATGGATAGCTGGGAAAAATGGAAAAACGGCGGATATATTAAGTTTGAAGGCAGAAACGACTGGGGCCAGCCGGAGCATTTCGAAGGCAACTGTCCCGGGATGCAGGATTTGCTGACGCACCTGCGCAGCACCGGTGCGAAGAATCTGGTCACAATCAGCGGGAATACCTGGGGTTATGATTTGGAAATGATCACCTCCAAGGATTACCGGCTGACCGATGCCCCCAATACGAACGGCATCATGTTTGAAACTCATATCTATCCCGGGCGCTTTCCCGATTATGATGTTCATGTAGGTGTGGCGGCGAAGGAATATCCTGTCATTGTGGGTGAATGCGGCCCCATGTTCCACGTGAACGGCACCCCGATGTATTATACGGATTTGAGGGATCCGGGTGCCCGGGCATACATGGCAAATCTGCTTGCCGTCATGGATAAATATGAGCTGCATCTGGCGGCGTGGTCCATTGGTTCGCAGCCAAGCCTGACAACTGCAGGCGGTACGCTGAACGAGTACGGCAAGATGATTCAAAACTATATTGAGAAAACATTAAAAGAAAAGACCGTGACCCTTTACAGCGATACCTTTCATCGCGGTTCTGCAGTCAGTCTGAATACCGGTCTTTACACAAGCGCGCAGCTTTCTGAAATGGGTATGCCGATTTCCAGCATTAAGTCTATTCAGACAAAAGCGAGCGATTTCCAGTATGCGATTGTCTTCATGGAAAATGCCAACGGAAGCGGCAAGGTGCTTTCCATTTCCAACAACACCAATAACATCAGTACGTATAGCATGGATTTTACCCCGAAGGCGATTCTGATTCAGCGCTTCGAGCCTCGGAATTTGCTGACGAAGGACACGGTTTCTTTTTCAGGCGATTTTGATAATTACGCCGATATTGGAAACATTCTGGAAAATAACATTAAGTCATGGGTAGGCAGAAGAAGCGGCCCTCAGACGATTATTATGGAGCTGGATAAACCATATCTGCTGACGGGTTTGGAGATTGACCACGCGGGTGTTGCGGGTGAAGCCGAGCACAACAATACTTATGATTTCAACGTCTCGCTCAGCGACAACGGGAAAGTGTTTGTCCGTATCATAACGGAAAAAAACAACACGCTTTCTCAAACAAAACGCTATTTTGATCCGGTTGTCGCAACACATATTAAAATTACGATTAATGTGGGCCAGATTGCCGACACGGAGCGCGCCTGCCTGGTAAATGTCCGGGCTTACGGCACCGACTATCAGGGACAGCTAAAGGCCCTGCCCGGCAAACTTGCCTGGGGTACTTCGGGCGGCTCAAACAATGACACATCTTCCGCGATGCCACCGGATTCCAGCGCAGTGTCCTCCGACGTTTCTTCAGAAGCGTCCGACAACAGCAGCAAACCCGGCAATGCTCCTTCTCAGAGTGAAGACCCTGAACCTGAGTTTATTTGGGTGCCGGGGGAAACGAACTGGCCTTTGACCATTGGGCTCATTACCGGTGTAGTCGTGTTGGCGGGTGGAGCGGTGATTGTCATTCTGCTGGTGATTCGCCGGAAAAAGAAAGTCTGAAGCTTGAACGCGGCGGCTCCGGAACGCGCAGGCAAAATGCGAAGCAAAGAGGTTTGAGGGTTGAAACAGAAAACGGTTCAAAGGTCCCCCAGCAAAAGGATGGTCATAAATATGAACAAGCGATGGATATGGACTGCCGGGCTTGTGCTGATTACAGCGCTGATACTGGCGACAGCCGTTTCTGCGGATGAAGGGGTACGCTATGTGCCTTACAGCGGTTATCTTTATAACTCTTACGAAGAATCGGTGCCTGCGCCGGTCGGATATGAACCGGCAGCGGTGCTGAGCGGCACTGATCTGGGAGTAGACAGTCTCAGCAGTCCTGAGGATTTGTTCATGTCCCCGTCAGGAGAGTTGTACCTGCTGGACAGCGGGAACGGCAGAATCCTTGTGCTGGACCGGTCGTTGAAGCTCCGGCGGAAGATAGACCGCTTTATTCTGAACGGTGAGGAACTGTCAATTACGGGCGCAAAAGGATTTTTTGTCTGCGAAGACGGATCGATTCTGATTGCGGATACTTCCAATTATCGTGTACTTGTCTGCGACGCATCGGGGAATGTCAGGCGCGTGCTGGAACGGCCTGAAACGGATTTAATTGATGAGATGCAGCCGTTCGAAGCGGTAAAAGTCATGCAGGATCCGGTGCGAAAGGCCGGTGTCGGCGAACAAAACGCGGGGAATATATACGTTCTGGTAAAGGGAATTAACAAGGGTGCCGTTACATTTCGTCCGGACGGCAGTTTCGGAGGATTTTATGCAAGCAACGATTTGGAACGGACCGCTGAAGTAATCATCGATTATATCTGGAGTATGTTCCAGACCGAAAAGCAAAAAGAAGTATCCAAAAAACGCACGCCGCCGGAAATTACGAACTTTGACATAGACGCAGACGGTTTTGTTTATACCGTAACGGAAACAGCTAAATCAAGCAACAGAACCGCCGGAGAAAATGTCAGAAAAATCAATTTCAAAGGCTCCAATATTCTAAAATGGAAAAGGTATGGGGACTATGAGTGGGATCGGGATTTCAAAAAACCGGTGATTACCCGGTTTGTGGATATTGATGTGGACGAAAACGGCTATATGGTAATGCTGGATGCCGCCAGAGGGAGGGTGTTTGAATACACATCCGAAGGGATGATGGTCTCCGTCAGCGGGGGAATGGGCCAGCAGAACGGTACTTTCTTGAACCCCACGGCCGTGGAGACCGGCGACGGAAAAATATATGTTACGGACAATTTACTGAATGCGCTGGTGGTTTATGAGCCTACGGAGTACACAAAGGCGTTCAAGACAGCCTATAATCTGTTTCAAAACGGACAATATGCCGAGTCGCTGGAGAGCTGGAAGGATGTGCTCAGACTCAGCAGCAACGGCGAAATTGCCTACTACGGAATTGGCGCGGCATTGGCGGAAAGCGGAAAATACAAGGAAGCGCTTCCGTATTATCGAGCTTCTTACAGCAACAGCGGGTATTCCGATGCGTTCATGGAGGTCCGGGCTGATTTTATCAAAAGGAATTTTGTACTGCTGATTCTAGCGGCGGTCTTGCTGATTGCCGGTACGGTTGTCCTGATGAAACAGGCGGCAAAGCGGCTGAGGAGGGCCAATGTTTACAGCAGGTCTGCACTGGAAACAAAGTATACATATCCGATTTTTACAGCTCTGCACCCTTACGACGGGTTTGACCAGCTCAAAACGAACAAGCGCTTTTCCGTTCAGGTTTCGCTGATGATACTTCTGCTGTATTTTTTAGCGGTCTGCGCGAAATGGTTCTTTACCGGATTTACATTTATGGACTGGCGCATTTCGGACTTCAACATTCTCATCGTAATTCTACAGGTGTTCGGCAGCGTGCTGATATTGTCGGTATCGAACTGGGCAGCCTGCACGCTTATTGAGGGGAAAGGCCGGTTCAAGGAAATATTCTGTACAATCAGCTACGGAATGCTGCCGCATGTTGTGGGCACATTGGTGGCGTTGCTGCTGTCCAATGTTCTGGTGGAAAAAGAAGGCGCGTTTCTGGCGTTTTGTACCCTGCTGGGCCTTGTTTGGACCGTAGTTGTCATCGTAACTGGCCTTGGCAGCATTCACCAGTTTGGATTTATGAAAAACCTGATGTCGGTGCTGCTGACGCTCGCCGGATTCGCCGTCATACTGTTTCTGGGCACTATGTTCTTCGGACTGCTGAATCAGGTGAGGGAATTCTTTATTTCCGTATATTCAGAGCTTCAAATGATGATGTAAGGGAGGAGGAATGGGCTTGTCGGGCGCGAAGAAGTCTTTTTATCGGCAAAGGAAATTCTGGCTTGGCTGCGCGGCTTTTCTCGCGGCGCTGTGCGTCCTGCTCCTGGTTCTGAATCCTTTGCTGAATCATAAACACATAGCGAGCGTCAGCCTGCCGGGAGAAATGAAAAACGCCGGTCTGGTTTCCGGGCGCGCTTCGCCGGGCAACCTGATTCCGCCCGCCGGGTTCGAAAAACTGGCAGAAGCACCTGCCACCGCTTTATATGCCGATTTACAGACGGGACAGTTTATTTATGAAGATAAGATCGGCGGGAAATTCTGGCATAGCAAGCCCGTAGGGCTTGACAGCGACGAGGTAACCATCGGGCTGTGGAAGGAGCAAATGGGCTCCATGCTGCTGTTGGAGTATGTGGATATGAAGTCGGTTACGACCTCCATCATGCCGCTGACTTTGGCCAGCAGCGCTTGTGTGGAGGCCGACGGTGCGACATTTCGAAAAATTGACGGCGGATTTAGGGCTGAATATCACTTTGAAGAAGCGGATATTTTTATACCTATGGAAATTACGCTGAAAAACGGCGCCCTTTCCGCGGTGATTCAAAGCGGGGAAATCAAAGAGGGCGGCGACTATCACATTACCGCCATCCACGTGTTGCCCGGACTGACCGCTACTGATTCCACGGAGACCGGCTATATGCTTGTGCCGGATGGTTCAGGCGCCATATCAGAGCTGAATAACGGCAAGGGCAATTTCGGATTTTATGACAGACCGGTTTACGGGTTGGACGAATCCATTTCGCCGGAGAAAAAACTGCTCAACCAGCGGCCGGCCATTTTTCCCGTATTTGGCGTCAAGACAGGGGACCACGCGCTGACAGCCATTATTACGCAGGGGGAAGCCGAAGCCAACATTTATGTGGGAAATGTAAAAGACGGCATGAATTATAACCAGGTTTACGCAAAAATCGTGACTGCACAAACCGATTCGACCACCCTTTTTGAAGCGGATTATTTCAATAAAAGGAAAATCTACAATGTGGAGCGACGGACGCTCCGTGATCGGTATGAGGTTCAGTACTTTCCTCTTTCGGGGGAAAATGCAAGCTATACGGGCATGGCGAAGCTGTATCAGGAATATCTGAAAATGAACGGACAGCTGACGAAAAAAGCCCGGGAGCCTGCGCTGCATATCGGTTTTTATGGGGCGGCGGAGCGTCAGGCCTGGTTTCTGGGAATCCCCTACGATAAGCTGTTTGCACTAACCACATACGCACAGGCGAAAGAGATTTTGGACGAACTGACCGGTCTGGGTGCAAATCGGATTGCGGTCCGGTACGAGGGCTGGACCAACTATGGTCTGCAAAACGAGAAAATCACCGTTGCGGCAAAGCCGATAGGTGTCCTTGGCGGCGTTTCCGGTTTTCGCTGGCTTAGCGCGGATTATGGAAAAAGCCTTTCGCTGGGCGTGGATTTTATCACCATGAAAAAGGGCGGGCGTTCTTATTCCGTCATGACCGACACAGTTAAGACCATGTTCAACACCCGCGTAAAAAAATATGATTATATTCTTTCCGCACAGGTTACAAATTTGAACAGAGATTTTTGGTATTTAATAAAACCCTCCCGGCTGCCCGCGTTGGCCAAAACCTTTGCGGATTCTTTCCACAAAGAGGCAGGGGATGCAGGCGGCGTTTATCTTATCGGCATCGGGCGTTTTGTGTATTCAGATTTTGACAAGACCGGCATCACCAGATCGCAGACGGTGGAATATTACCGGAAGGCGATGTCGGCGTTGGGCGATATTCCGCTTTCGGTGGATACCGGGAACGCCTATACGCTCGGCTACGCCGACCGGATTTATGAGCTGCCCTGCACCGATTCCGGCTTTACCGTGTTTGATCGCTCGGTACCCTTTGCACAGATTGTACTGCACGGCTACATACCTTACAGCAGCGACGACTTTAACCGGGCAACGGACAGGCGCAAACTGTTTTTGTACTGTATGGAAACCGGGGCGTCTCCTTTTTACGCGGGTATGTATGCCCGTCCCGAAATACTGATTGAAACCGATTTTTCTCATCTGTACAGCACATATTACAAAGACTGGACAAAAGACGCCGCACAGAATTATCAAGCATTCGCCGCTGTGTATGAAAACCTCTTTGACAAGGAGATTACGGCACATGACCGGCTGGCGCCATCCGTATATCGGACCACTTTTTCAAATGGAACCAAAATTTACGTAAATTATTCCGGCACCCGGGTCTTGGTGGATGGCATGGCGATTAAGGCAATGGATTACGAGGTAAAGGAGGCGGCAAATTGAGAAACATGTTCCGGACCATAGAGCGCCGCGACTCTTTTGCAGGCTTTCTGTTTGTTTCCCCGTTTATCATCGGTTTTGTTGCTTTCTTTGCATATCCCATAGCCCAGTCCATTTTTCTGATTTTTCACAACAGCAAATATGCGGCAGGAAAACTGGAGAGCGAGTTTGTCGGGCTTGCAAATCTTCGTTATATCTTTTTTGAGGAACCGCATGTTAACAGAACGCTCTGGACGTCCATTTCGGGCCTGCTTCCACAAATCGCGGTGGTGCTGATTGCTTCCATATTTCTCTCCCTTATTATCAATCAAAAATTCAAAGGCAGGACATTCGTTCGGGCGGTATTTTTCCTGCCGGTCATCGTTACTTCGGGGGTTGTGATGTCGATTATTAAGGGGGACGCGTTCGCCGCTTCATTGATTGAAACAGGCACGTCCTCGACTGCCGCCTCTTCATTCGGTTTGCAGCAGATTCTGATTCAGTCAGGGCTGGACAGCGCTCTGGTCGACTTCTTTACGGGAATTTCCAACAATCTGTTTGATATGCTCTGGCGAACGGGAATCCAGACTGTCATATTTCTGGCCGGCTTGCAAAGCATTCCCAAAAGCCTGTATGAAGCCTCATCGGTGGAGGGTGCATCGGCCTGGGAGAATTTCTGGATGATTACGCTGCCTATGCTGACCCCGATGATTATGCTGAATTTGATCTATACCGTAGTGGACTTTTTTACCGACAGCACAAACGAGGTTATGAAGCTGGCCACCGAGTACGGAACCGGTTCTTCCCAAAATTACGGCGTGATGTCGGCAATCAGCTGGGTATACTTTTCAATTATCGGACTGATTTTAATGCTGATAGCGCTGATTTATACACAGGCGCAGAAAAGAGACGGACGGCCTGGCTGAGCCTCCGAATGCTTCTACCGCCGTCTTTACTACAGAGCTTCGGTATGCGGAGTCTGCGTCTTAGGGCATTTCATTCCGGAAAGGACAGAGTTTCAATGCGAACTAGATATTTGGAAATCAAAGAGCGGTATAGCCCTGTTTTAAAGCGCAAAACAGGTCCCGTTGCCTGGAAAATGGTGCGGTTTTTGTTTCTGGTGGGACTCTGCTATGTGTTCCTCTTTCCGGTGGTATATATGCTCACTATTTCCGTCCGGCCGCCGGATGTTGTCAACGATCCCAGCTCCGTCTGGATTCCCCGCGAGCTCTCGCTGGAAAGCATAAAAATTGCTTTGCGGCTGATGAATTATTCAAGGTCTTTTCTTTTGACGCTGTCCATCTCTTTGCTGAGCACCTTCGCCTCCTTGATTTCCTGTTCGCTGGTGGGCTACGGCTTTGCAAGATTTCGCTTTTTAGGCAAGAACCTGCTGTTTGGTCTGCTGGTTTTGACGATTATCATTCCGCCTACCACATTGGTGTTCTCCCGATTTACGATTCTGGACAGTATGCAGCTTACCGGGACGCCGTTTGTCTTTGCGCTTCCCGCCTTGTTTGCGGTGGGACTCCGTTCGGGCATTTATGTTTTTATTTTCCGGCAGTTCTTTGCCGGAACGCCAAAGGAACTGGAGGAAGCGGCCCGTATTGACGGCTGTGGATATTTAAAAACCTTTGTGCGCATTATTTTGCCTTTGGCCATACCGGCCTTTGTTACGGTAGGACTGTTCTGCTTTATCTGGCACTGGAATGATTTTTACTCCTCCACCATGTATTTCAGCGGGGATGTCAGACCGTTGCCCGTAATGCTGGATATGCTGAAAACCGCTTTGAAGGATGCGCAGATATTTAATGAAACTTACAATACCCCCGACCATATTCGTACGTATCTTCAAGCTGGAAGTCTGTTTACCATTTTGCCCATTCTGATAATTTACGTGTACACCCAGCGCTTCTTTATTGAGAGTGTCGAGCGTACCGGAATTGTCGGTTAATTGATTTTTCATATGAAAGGATTGTATTACATGAAACGGAAAATGTTCAGCTTGTTGTTTGCCGCACTAATGATAGTTTCTTTGGCCGCCTGCAAAACGGAAGGATACTATCAGCAAATCAGTAAAAGCGGCAATTCTGCCGCAACTTTATCCGATTCTGCCGGAACAGAGTCGGAAGAAAGCGGGGGAGAGGAGTCCCGGGATACTGCGGATCAGTCCGGCGAAACCTCCAGCCCCTCCGGTCCGACCGGGAGTACACAAAGCCAGAGCACTTCCGGCAGCGTCAAGAAAATAGACCTGAGAACTGCAAAATTTCCGGGCGTTACGCTCAAGCGCATCATCTGGTACGATATGAGCCAGGAAGAGAAGAACATGGTAGCTGCCTGGGAGAAGAAAACCGGTGCAAAAATTCAGGATGTCAGGGTTGGCTTTGAGCAGATCAATGACAGAATCGCAGCCTCCATTAAGGCCGGAGACTACATTGATATCGGATTCATCTACGGCGCATATTTTCCGGGCGTTGTCATTTCCGGTCTGTATCAGAGAGTTGACGATTATATTCGCCCGGAATACTTGGTGGACAGCTCCGCACCCGAGAAGGGCGGATTTGACATAAACAAAATGACTGAATACAAATGGAAGAATCATTTTTACGGACTCTGCTCTTATTGGGATGTGGACGCCCTCGCCCTTTATTTCCGTCCGTCTGTTTTTAAGCAGTACGGCATAACGGACCCGAATACGCTGGCAAGCCAAGGAAAATGGAACTGGGATACATTCTACGAGGCGGCGGAAAAAATCACGAGAATGTCGAATAAAACCATGTACGGCTTCTCAAGGGGCTTTGAGGCCATCAGCGGTTTTGAAAACCATTGGATTACCGGTGCCGGCTCTTCTTTCGTCGTAATGAAGGGAGGGAAACCCGTTATCAACTTCAGCGATCCCAAGCTGGTGGAAGGTCTGCGCTTTTTCCAGAAAACCGCTACAGGCAATACCGCCGTCTGCGCGCCGGGCAACAGCTTTAAGGACGGTAAGGCCGCCATGTTTGTCGGCGGATTGTATGACATTGTGAATATAATGAAATCGGCTGCCGCAAATGTAAAAAACGACTGGGATGTCGCACCGGTACCGCTTTCGCCGAATAATAAAACCGGCAAATACCCGGCTGACTGGCTCAAAGCCATAGGCATCACGCTGGGCAGCAAAAACGCCGATGCGGTCGCTTCGTACGCACTGTTCCGCAGCAGCTACAAGGGTGACAACGCGTATGAGGAATATCTGAATGCCGAGCAAATCAAGCGCGTTAATCCATTCTACAACAATGTTGCTCATGCAAACTACGGTTACGGCAACCTTGTTCTCAATCACGGACGGTTCTTTAATGAGATATTTATGGGCGAGGATATTACCAAAGTGCTGAAAGACAACATGGCTGCTTATCAGAACGAAATCGACAAAACGCTGAACAGGTAAAACAAATCTGCAGGCTTAGTAACTGATATGAAAGGAGAATATACAGGTGAAAAAGAGTTTGAAGCGTAAGAATTTCCCGCATAATCCGAACATCGCCGCCGCATCCGCAGCCTGTGTCGCTCCAAAATGGAACAAGCGGCTGCTGTCCGCATTCTTCTCGCTCGCCTTATTGGTAAGCGGCTTTGTCGGAGTATTCATGGCATCGGCTAATTCGGCGGAGAATATCGTCACCGCTTCCACAGTGATGAGCGGTGTGAAAGCCCTCGGCGACCGTACGCTTACCGATATTAACGAAAAATATGCAAATGTTGTTGCAAACCCTGTCTATACGGATACGCTGAATAAGCTGCGCGACGGCGATACCGCCCTCCACGTTGATATAGGCGGCTCCGGAGACACTTCGCTGGCGGGCATCAAGCTGGATTTCGGCGCATATTACGATATTAGCGAGGTTACCGTCTGGACCCGGCACATCGCCGGGGGCTATCTGGTCAACGAGATTACCGCCTTCGCCTCTATCGATGAGGGCGATCTGTACACCGAGTCCAGCCTCCTTGGTATCAAGCGGCTGGAAACCACGCCTGACGCCGGGGACGCAGCGCCCATAACCATAACGCTTACAGAGCCCAGACTTGCACAATATGTTACTGTTTTCTTCTCTGATTGGACGTCTACGGGCATCCGCATCACAGAAATCGAGGTTATGGGCACTCTCAGCGAGACCCAGCCGGATCCAAACATCATGCTTCCCGACAATAACCTGGCCGGGATACAAATGCTGCCCTCGCCGGTCGTGGCCACCGACAGCACCTTTACGGTGATTCAGGAGGCGACCCACCAATTCGGCACTGGGGATTACAGCGCCTTAACGGACGGCGTCCCCAATGTGCACATTGACCTGTACGGCGGTATTCCGGAAGACTCGGCCTATATCCGCGGCATGGCTTACGACCTGAAAGGATTTTATGAAATCTCCAAGCTGGGCGTCAATGTCTGGGACGGACAGCAGGATATAATGGTCAAGGACGTCTGGGTTTACGCCGCGCTGGAAGAAGAGGATTTATATAAGCCCGAGAGTCTGGTTTGGAGCAGCCTGAACAGCATGGATGGGCTGCGTACCAAATCGATTTCCCCCGTAAAAAAGGTGCGTTATGTAACATTTTTCTTCCATGCGCCCGGCAGCTATCCGCGTGTCCGCGAGGTTGAGGTTTACGGCAAGGCTGCCGACGATCAGCCGCCCCCGCCTCCGACCAACATTCTGCGAGATCCGGGTGTTACCGTGCATCCGCGGTTTGACCCGGCGGGCAAATTCAACACGCCGTTTTCAATACCCAGCTACCCCGAAAACGACCAAGATCCCGATTCACCGCATTTGCCGACCTTTGCCAGCGTAATCAAAGGAATTTCGCTGGATGGCTTTACGGACGGCAACACCACCTCGCTGGTGCAAATCTACGGCGGAATGCCGGACAACGAGACACAAAAGGGCCGCCCCATAGTCCTTTATGATTTGGGGAAATATTACGATATTACAGGCGTCCGGGCTTATGTGGACACCGCAATCACCAGCGTCCGGATTTACGCCTCAGGCTACGAAGAACGCATTTCCTATCACGGGAATCTGGTTTACGCCGATACCGACAATACGAATAAGATACGCGAAGCGGAATTTGCCCCTAAAAAAGTGCGTTATGTGGCATTTTGCCTTGCAAAATCCGACTCAGGCTGGAGAGCTGCGGAGTTTGAGGTGTACGGAACGGTCAGTGAGGACCAGACCACTCCTCCGGTGGAAGACACCGACCCGAAGTACCCCAGCGGGGGTGGGGTTGAAGTGGATCCCGAAACAGCGGGCATCCTGTTCCAAAAGCTCCCCTATAAAGAGGGTATGGAATCCAACGGCGAGCTTTACACCTTCGGCAATGTGGGCGGAAGCGGCCCACCGGATCACGTGCCTTGGCGTGAGGGACTTACAGATGGAATTATCCAGGATGAAGAGGGCTTTTACCAGTTTAACCAGTTCTACGGGGGCGATCCGGAGGTTCGGAAGAAAGGTGCGCGCTACACCCTGATTTATGATCTGGGCGCCTATTATGAACTGGACAGCGTGGGAGTCTGTGCGACCCCGGCACCCGGAACCCAAATGCTCACCGGATGGACCGCATATGCAGGCAACGATGACACGACGATTTTTAACGATGAAAACGAGATTGCGAATTGCTCTGTGGTTCCGGGCGAGCCCCATGTTATCAAAGAGGTGACGAAGAAAGAAGCAGTCCGTTACATCGGCTTCGTATTTACTCAGAACGATACGGAGTATGGCGTAGTTCGAATTACCGAGGTCCAGGCGTTCGGTGAAAAGGTCGGCGAGCTCCCGCCGCCGCCCGAACCTCCCGAGGGCGGATATCTCACATTTGAGAATAGTCAATACGGCGTGACGGCCTGGCTGTTTTTGCTGGATGATGAAGACTATCTGGAGCTGGACGGCAATCTGGTCGTTACAAAGCTGGATGATCAGAGCATTCTGGAAGTCGCCTACAACGGGCTTGACAAGCGCTATATACCCGAAGAAGCGTACAGCGTTGAGCTGACGGACGAGAACGGCGATACCTTTGAGCTGGATGGGCGGCGCGTGCAGTTGTTCTGGACGATTCCCGATTCTTTGGCGTCGAAATCGGTACGTCTTGCCTGCGTAGACATGGATAACGGTACCGCCGATCTTCTCAACACCACGGAAGTAGATGGCAGGCTTGCCTTTGAAACTTACGTGTTTACTCCATATGTTTTTGTATCCCGCGACGATGCCTATACCGGCGGAGACAACGACCCATCGCCGAATACGTCAGACTACCTGTTTGGCATTGTTGTGGCGCTGGCACTTCTGAGCAGTGTGCTGCTGCTACTGTTCTTTAGCAGGCGCAATCCTAAGTTGGCCAGGGCGCTTTTCGGCAGCAAAAAGAAAAAGATGCTGAACATGCTTTCCATTATACTGGTCTTTGCCTTATCCATGTCCGGTGTATTTCTGTTTCTGACCATACCCGCTTCAGCGTCGATGGATGGAAGCGGCACGGCCGAGGATCCCTATAAGATTTATACGGCGGAAGATCTTGCCCAATTGGCGATGGATGTTCAGGCCGGGAATACCTATGCGGGCGAATATTTCGAACTCAAGGCCGATATCGATCTGACCGACTACCTGTCTGAGGATGGGGACGGATGGAACGGCGGTGCGGGCTGGCTGCCCATCGGCACCAGTACAGCCGGGGACAACGCATTTCCGAACAATGCGAATATTAAACCGTTTTCCGGCATCTTCAAAGGCATGGGTCATACTATATCCGGTCTGTGGATAAACCGCCAGACGGAAAACGGAGTCGGCCTGTTCGGCGTCATTAAGGACGCTGTAATCACGGATCTGCATCTGGTGATTGATAACGAGAACTCCGCCAACGCAGGCAGCGGAAATGAGGGCGTAACCAATACCGCAAGAATCGGTGTTAACGGTACGGCAAATGTGGGCGGGCTGGTTGGCTGCGCAATCAGCACGAACGCAGGAGACACCAGAATTGAGAAATGTTCCGTTACTGCCGTTAACAGTGAAAAAACTGCGGTTTCCTCCGTCGGCCACCGTCAAAGCAATTACTCTTACACCGGTGGCTTGATTGGCGGCAATGGCGAGTCCAACCAGAAAGGCGGATATATCAGCAACTCACACGCAACGGTCAATGTGTTCTCCAAACTCCATATAGTGGGCGGATTTGTTGGTTTCTGCGGTACCGACGGTAAAATTACCGCTTGTTATGCCACTGGCCGGGTTTACACCCAAAATGCGATGGCGGGCGGCTTTGCCGGCCGGCTTGCAGACCATAGATGTGTTGTTGAAAACTGCTATTCTACCGGCGATGTAGGACAGGGCGGAAACGCCAACGCTTCCGGCGGTTTTGCCGGGACAATCCAGTTTTCGTATTCCAGTGTCATCGTTAGCAATTGTTACTCTACCGGACAGGTCAGCGCGCCTTCCGCAACTCGTGCCAAGGGCTTTATCGGCCACAACTTTGCAGGAAATGTAGTACCCGCCAACTGCGGCGTCTTTAACTCCTATTTCCTTCAGGATGTCGGCATCAACGAAGGCTTGGACGGCTTGTTTGATACATCGGCCATTTCTACTGATGAAGGGGCCATGCTAGAGGTTACACCCCTGACAATCTCGCAGTTCCAGTCTGCAGATACTTTCTCCGGCTGGGATTCCCAGATTTGGTACTTAGCGGACGGCTCTTATCCCGCCCTTTATGTTGATATTATTGTACGGCCCAAGCTGGGTCAGGGCAAGGAATACGACGGTATGCCCATTGACCCTGCCTCCATTGAGCTGGAAGTTTTTGGCGCGCCGCCCGGATTCACTCTGAACGGGATTCCTGAGATTTTGAATAACGGCTCCGCCAAGGGTGAATATATCATCGCGCAGGGGACGATTACGAGTGATTTCAACCCGGGGTATCGTATTACGTTTGAGCAGGGCGTTTATGTAATCACCGGCATTCAGATTCTGATTACGCCCACGCCGGGACAGTCTATGGTATATACGGGCTCGGCTCCGGATTCGATTCATTACACCGCCTCGCCGGATACGGTTGCGCTGACAGGCAGCCTGGGCCTTGAAAACAATGCTGTCGACGTGGGCACGCACCGTATCACGCTGGGAACACTGGCTGTGGATGGCTCTGACGCGGACAATTACACGTTGATTCTGGCAGAGGAAACATTTGAAATTACTAAAGCCACTGTGACGGTGACGCCGGATGCGGGCCAGAGTATGACGTATAATGGGACCACTCCAACCGATATCACTTATAAATCGGTGCCTGAGGGCCTGTCTTTCACCGGCTCACTTGCTCTGGAGGGCAATCCGGTAAATGCCGGCACTTACGTCATCGTGCAGGGAACTCTGGCGCTGTCCGGTTCCGATGCGCATAACTATGAGCTTAGCTTCACAAGCGGTGTGACCTATCAGATTACCCGTGCGGTGGTGACGGTTACACCCAACCCCGATCAAAGCAAAGTCTATGACGGCACAACAGCGCAGAACATTACCTACAGCACCTCGCCCGAAGGAGTCGCCATGACCGGCGCGCTTGCGCTGGAGAATGACGCCTACACGCCCGGCGTTTACAATATCGTACAGGGCACGCTGGAGGTCGTGGATACAACAAACTATGAAATCAGCTTTGTTTCAGGCGTAAAATACACCATTGCGCATCAGGTCGTTACAGTGACGCCAAAGGCGGACCAGAGCAAAACCTACGACGGTATGACCGCTGAGAATATTCAGTTTGACAGCGACATACCCGGCGTAACCTTCACCGGTGCGCTGGCGCTTGAGAACGATGCCAAGGACGCTGGCTCCCATAATATTGTCCGCGGCACGCTGGAAGCGGAAGGATTTTATGTCATTAACATGGTAGGCAACGTGAAATACACCATTAATCCGGCTCCGTTGACGGTCACGCCGGTTTCGGGGCAAAGCAAGGAATACGACAAAACACCCGTCACATCAGGAATTGAATATACCGTAGATGGCTTGAAAGGCACCGACACTCTGTCCGGCACTCTTGCACTGGAAAACGATGCGGTGACTGCGGGAGAACACAAAATCGTTGCCGGCACCTTATCAAACCCCAATTATATCATAACCGTTACTCCCGTAAACTTTACCATTACGCCTAAGGCAATTACTGTAACGCCTGTTCCCGGACAGACCAAGGTCTATGATAAAACAGCGCCGGAAATTGCTTATGAGGTGGAAGGCCTGCTTGACGGCGATACGCTCAGCGGCGCTCTTGCGCTGGAAAACGATGCAGTGGATGCCGGAACATATCAAATTGTTATCGGAACGCTTTCAAACCCCAATTACAGTATTTCTGTGGCTGAGGAAAGCTTTACCATCACGCCCAGAAGCCTGACGGTGACGCCAAAAGCGGGCCAAAGCAAGATATTTGACGGAAAAACCGCTTCTGTGATTGAGTACGATGTGTCAGGAATTTTGGAAGGAGATACGCTTAGCGGTGCGCTGGCACTGGAAAACGACGCTTCTTCCGTGGGCAGCCATAGAATCGTGCTGGGTACACTTTCAAATCCCAATTATGCGATTAGCGTAGACGAGGCCTATTTCACAATTGAAGCCGCGCCGAATGCGAGCGAAAGCAACACGAGTAGCAAAGGCAGTCAGGACGGGCAGTCAGACGATGAAGAAAATGTAAAAACCGGGGGCGTATTCCCAACGGTAGCGCTCGTCGCTCTTATGTTTGCGTTTGCCGGGGCTGTTGTTTTCATAAAACGTCGGCAAAAGGATTTGGGAGTTTAACTTCTCTTAGATGGACCGCCGCGGCCTGCATTCCGGCTGCGGCGGGGTCATCCTGCAGTTCGAGTACAAATACATACGGCTGCTAAAACGATAAGAATTAGCAATCCGGTTTGCCGGCCGGTCTGAAATATCCAGAAATTCGAAGCGACAGCCAGGATTTTCTTAGAGGTGAAGCATTAGTGAGTAATTGTTATAGAAAAATCCAGCTCCAATTCCAAGTCGGTTATTCAGATGGGATCGACATACCGCCTACGGTGACGGTTCCCGCCGTCGTACCCGGCGCAGTGCAGTTGGATTGGGCCAGGGCACATGAATATCCGCCCTATTATCACGGTGAAAACTGGAAGATGTATCAGTGGATGGAAGACGTGTTTTGGCATTATTCCGCTGCATTGAATATTTTGCCGGCTGAGGGCGAGCGAGTCATCCTGTGCTCCAAGGGTATTGATTACCAGTACCGGATTCGGGTGGGCGAACAGATAATTTATGAATACGAGGGGATGTTCCGCCATTTCAGCGTAGATCTGACGCCTTATCTCACCGGAAACGATATGCTGTATATTGACCTTTATCCGGTGCCAAAGCGGGAGGGGACAAATGGCCGTTCCCAGGCCAGCGCATCGTGCAAGCCGGCGGTCAGCTACGGATGGGACTGGCATCCGCGGCTGATTCCTCTGGGGATATGGGATGACATCTGGATTGAAATTCGCAAGGGTATTGAAATTAAATACGCCGAGTTTTCCTATAAACTGCAGCCCGAACAAAAAAAGGCGGATTTCAGATTTGAGTTTGAGAGCAGCGAGGCGTGCTCCTATCGCTTTGAGATTTTGTCCCCCAAAAACAGGAGTATTTATGTGTCCAGCGGAAGCTGTCGCCCCGAAAGCACCCGAATATCAGGGCATTTATCGGAATTATCGCTTTGGTGGCCCAACGGATACGGGGAGCAGCCCTTGTACCGTGTCCGGCTGGAAACTGAGTCTGAATCGGGCGGACGCTGCGCATATGAAACCCGTGTCGGGTTCAGAAAAAGTGAGCTTGTCATGCACGAGGGAGCATGGGAAAAACCGGATCAAATGCCCAAAAGCCGATCCAACCCGCCCATCACCATGCAAATCAATGGGCGCAAAATCTTCTGCAAAGGCTCCAACTGGGTGCCGCCGCAGATATTCTACGGCTGCATTACCGAGAATGAATACCGCACGCTGCTGACCATGGCCAAAGAAGCAAACTTCAATATGCTTCGGGTCTGGGGCGGGGGAATTGTCAATAAGGATGTTTTCTACGACATCTGCGATGAGATGGGGCTGATGGTCTGGCAGGAGTTTCCTCTTACCTGTAATAATTATTCGGATGACCTTCGTTATCTTTCCGTTCTCGACCAGGAATCTCAGGCGATTATCCGGCGGCTTAAGGGGCACGCGTGTCTGGCGTTGTGGTGCGGCGGAAACGAGCTGTTTAATAAATGGTCGGGTATGACCGAACAGTCCCGCGCCTTGCGCCTGCTCAATAAAAACTGCTATATCCTTGATCAGGACACGCCTTTTATCATGACTTCGCCGTTAAGCGGAATGGCGCACGGCGGCTATCATTTCCGGGAACCGGACGGCCGCGAGGTATATGAAGTGATTAATTCTTCAAACAATACCGCATATACCGAATTTGGCGTTTCATCCGTTTCCGACGAATCGATTTTGGCCATGGCCATTCCGCCCGATGAAATGTTTCCTCCAAAGCTTGGCACCTCCTGGGTATCCCATCACGGGCTGCAGGCCTTTTATGAGGACTGCTGGACCTGCGTGCGTGTATTGGAATATTATTTCGGCCCGATTAAGGATCTGAATGCCTTGATTAAATACAGCTCCTTGCTGCAGTGTGAAGGGCTGAAAGCCGTGTTCGAGGAAGCCCGGCGTCAACAGCCGGTCTGTTCTATGGCTTTGAGCTGGAATTTTAATGAAACATGGCCTACAGCGGCCGGCAATCATATTGTCACCTGGGACCGCCGCCCCAAGCCGGCCTATACAGCGGTGCGGGACGCTCTCCGTCCCGTCATGGTCAGCGCGAAAAATGTCCGTTTCCTCTGGCGGCCCGGCCAGACCTTCGAGTCTGAGCTGTGGGCGCTCAACGACAGCTTTGACGCCGTGGAGTTTGGAGAGGTTTCTGCGGTATTGACGGTGGACGATGCCGAGCTGACACGTATTAGCTGGCACATAGGAGTGCTTTCTCCTCAGACAAACCGCAGAGGCCCTACCTGCCGGGCGGTTCTGCCCGACTTGGATGCGGCGGAGCTGGTTCTGACTGTTTTTTCCTCCGAGTCTGCAGCATTGACCTCTGTTTACCGGTTCAGGCTGGCTAGGGAGGAGAAAGCAGAATCAAAGGCCGCTGTCAGTCTGAATCAATAGCATTGCGCGGATAAATCGGGAGGGGTTGGCGCAAACTGCGGCGCGGCCCCCGCCGCCTCAAAAATTTGTGCCCGGTCGGGCGTGGAGGGTAATCATGAAGCTTTTTACCAAATACGCAAAGGAAAATGAATGGCAAACTTTGCATACAGAGGGCAACAAGCTTTACAACGCAAAGGGCGAGCCGGTTCGTCTTGTGGGGGTAAACTGCGGCCCGCTGGTCTGGACGAGCAACGTAAGCTATCTGATGGAAAATGTAGAGGTCGCCTGTGACCGATGGCATGCCAATACCATTCGTCTTCCCATGTCTCAGGATCGCTGGTTCGGCTTCGGTCCGGAACAGAAGGGATATGACGAATCCGGAGAACGCTACCGGGCGGAGGTGGACAGCATTGTTGAGGCTGTGGCGGCCCGTAATAAGTACGTCATTCTCGATTTGCACCGCTCCAACGTCAATACCTGGGGCGAGTTCATAAGCGGCGGATTGCCCGACATGAACAGTCTGGTGTTTTGGAAATCCGTTGCTGTCCGCTATTGTAACCATCCCAACGTGCTGTTCGACCTGTATAACGAGCCGTTTCAGATCACCTGGGATCAGTGGAAAAACGGCGGCGAAATTACCGTTTACTATGCCCAGACCGACATCGGGCAGCAAATCATGTTTGAAAAAAGCCCGGATATGGAGCTGATTCCGCTGACCTACAGGGTCCCGGGAATGCAAAAGATGATTGATACGGTCCGCGAGGTGGGTGCAAACAATGTTCTGACCATCGGCGGGTTGGACTGGAGTTATGAGCTGGACGGCATTGTAAACGGTTATGACATTGACGACCGGGGCGGCAACGGCATTATTCTGGACTCCCATTTGTATCCCTGCAAGGCTCTGGACAAATGGGATGATTACGTAACCGTCGCCAAGCACAAATACCCGATCCTAATCGGCGAATGTGGGCATTACGGCGAGGCTCCGGTCCCTCACGAATGGCCGCAGCTTGAAGTCAGCACGACATGGGTTCCCAAAATGCTTGGATGGGTAGATGAACATGAATACCACATTACTGCCTGGCATTTTCACGACAAGGCGGGGCCGTGCCTGATTGAAAACATGGAGGATTATACCCCCACGCCTTACTGGGGCGTCTATTTCCTGGAATTTCTCAAAAAGCATAATGCGCCTGATAGAAGTTGATTGCCGGGGGCTTCGGATTTTAGTGAAAAGGTCGGAATACGGGAGATGTGCATTATGGATGAAGAGGTTTTCGTGTTTCACCAGAAGTTGACCATTACGGACGAAGCAGATGTCGTTGTAATAGGCGGGGGAACCGCTGGGGTTTTTGCAGCGATTTCATCGGGAATGCAGGGCGCAAAAACGATTTTAATTGAAAAAAACGGAAAGCTTGGAGGAACCATTACCTGCGGCGGTGTCAATTTTCCCGGACTTTTTCACGCGTGGGGAAAGCAAATTATTGCGGGCCCCTGCTGGGAATCTGTAAAAAGGGCCGCGGCTCTCGGCCGCACACGGCTACCCGATTTCAGTAAAACTCCGGAGCATCACTGGGACCACCAAATACGGGTCAATATATTTTCATACACCCTGGTGTTAGATCAAATGTGCGCGGAGGCCGGTGTGGATGTGCGTTTGCACACCATGCTTGCTTTCGCGCAGGAAACAGATGACGGTGTTTTAGTTGTATGCACATCCAAAGAGGGCCTTTGGGCAATGAAAGCAAAAATCATTATTGATGCTACGGGCGATGCGAATGCTGTGGGCATTCTGGGCTATCCCCGAATCCGCAGCGAATCGCTGCAACCCGCGACGCTGGTTCATCACATCAGCGGCTACGATATTAGCAAAATTAATGAAAAAACGGTGAGAGAGCGCGTAGCAAAAGCCATCGAAGCCGGAATTCTTGGCGAAAAAGATATGCAGGGCGGGAACATCTACCACCATTTGGCAATCAACAGGCTCATGATGCATATTACCGATATCGATGCATCAACTTCCTGCGGGAAAACAGCTGCCGAGACTATGGGACGCAAAACATTGGCAAGAATGGTGGAGTTTTTAAGGTCAATCCCAGGGCTGGAAAATCTGCAGGTTGATTATTTTGCGGAAGAATGCGGAATACGTGAAACATACAGAATCATTGGTGAAACAACAATTACAACGGATGAATACCTTAGAGGGCATGTATATGAAGACGCGATATGCTACGCGTTTTATCCAATAGATCTCCATGTTCCCAATGGGATCAAACAAGTGTTTCTCGAAAAAGGGCTTGTTCCGACAATTCCATATGGAGCGTTGATTCCGAAAGGGTCGAAAAGGCTTTTGGCTGCGGGACGGTGCATCTCCGGGGATACGGATGCAAACAGCGCTTACCGGGTACAGGCTCCTTGCATGGCGATGGGACAGGCTGCAGGCGTTGCGGCGGCAATCTGCGCACGTGAAAATATCAGCGTAAAAGAGGTACCCTTTACGCTGCTGTGCGATAAGCTTAGGGAAATGGGCGCAATTGTCCCTGCTCCTGTTTAATGACTTGTAGGCTCTATGTCAATAGCTGTGGTAAACCCTAAAATGGAGAGGAGGGCGGCTATGCCGCCTCCAGGCTACTGACAAACCCGCCGTTTTTTCGGCGGGTTTGGTGTATGAAAACAAAAATAACAAGTGACGTTTTACAGACTGCAAAATATCCCCCTTAAACAGGATATTTGCAATCTTTTTCA
>Ga0116191_1000626_pt1 | contig 30794 bp, 24 predicted proteins | sample AD_UKC111_MetaG_FD_89897 | JGI IMG/M metagenome (GOLD analysis project Ga0116191, IMG submission 89897) | Active sludge microbial communities of municipal wastewater-treating anaerobic digesters from Hong Kong - AD_UKC111_MetaG | ecosystem: Engineered > Bioreactor > Anaerobic > Digestate... | reverse complement strand
CCATGAAATGTTTGTTGAGAATGTATTTTCACGTGTTACAGACATGATATCAAATGATGATATGAGAAAAACAAAATTCATGGATATTGCCACCATACCGGTTACAGAGGTTGTCGGGATAAATCTATAGCATTCCGAAAAAAATCTTTCAAAAGAATTAAAACATTGGACAAAAATACAAAAAATTGTTAAAGAATTGTTTCGTTTTCATAGAAACAACGAGAATCATTATAATGTTAAACAACAAGGAGAAATGATGAAAAAGATTGTTGTATTGCTTATGTTTGTTCTTATGTTAACCTTCACGACATCGGTATTTGCGGGACCCACAATTGAAAAGATTTTAAAAAGAGGTGAGCTTACAATAGGTACTTCAGGGGATTACCCTCCTTTCACTGTAAAAGATAAAAACGATAAACTTATTGGACTTGACATAGAGCTTGGTATGCTGATCGCAGATACAATGGGGGTTAAGGCAAATATCAAGCAGATGCCTTTTACTGAACTGTTAGATGCATTACAGTCTGGTAAAATTGATATGATAATATCCGCTATGACCATAACTCCGGATAGAAATACAAAGGTAATGTTTATAGGTCCGTATTATATTTCAGGTCAGTCCGTGAGGACAACTAAGATGACGGCAATGTCTGTCGAAAATTTAAATGATATAAACAAACCGGATTTTACACTTGCTGTACCAAGAGGAACAACAAGCGAAATAATTGCGAAAAGAAATGTTCCGAATGCAAAGATAATAATTGCGAAAGACATGCATGAAGCTGTTAAGATGCTTATTGAAGGGAAGGTAAAGGCAGTGATGTCTGATACAGCTACATGTGCTATCGAATCAATAAAATATAAGGAGCATAATATAGTTTCTACTCCGCCGATGACGTTTGAGCCTTTTGGTATTGCAATTTCAGATAACGACCTGCTTTTTTCAAATTTTTTGACGAATACCATAAGTGGTCTCAGAGGAAGCGGAGATTTAGAGATGATGACAAACAAATGGTTTAAAGATACATCGTGGATAAAAGAACTACCAAAGAAGTAGAAGAAGGACAGCCTTATTTCTATTGAAATAGACCGTTAAACTTATTATAATCGTAAACAATGCCCCCGTAGCTCAGGCGGATAGAGCGACGGTTTCCTAAACCGCAGGCCGCATGTTCGAGTCATGCCGGGGGCATTTTAAAAAAAAATAATCATAATCCCCAAAAGAGTCTAATTTACCATTTTCATTGTAGATTATTTTTGAATGTTTTTTTCCGGTTTTTGCGGCAACGATTTTTTCGTCTTTTTTTCTGAGCCTTATTAGAAAGCTGTTCGATGGAGGACGATGCTTGCTTTTGATTCAAGTATTCATCCCACCATTGCAAATGTTCGTTTTTTTCATCTGAGTTTTCTGCTTTTAAACGCATATACAATATAGCATCTGAAAACTCTGGTCTGACAATCATCGAATCCGGATGTTTTGGTGGTACTCTGCGTAATGATTGCTGTAAAGAAAGAACCCCGTGAATCATATTGCAGACACGTTTTGGCAATGTCACTGTTTCACATACACTTTTCAAGATTTCATTGCAGACGTTTTCCAGCGCCTGTTTATATGAAACACTGTCTCGGTGTTTTGATAATGCATTATCTTCAATGTATGGACCTAATAAAAATGAGAAAAAAAGTACTACAGATGATGCCTTACCGTTTTGGTATAATTTATCGAGACGGTCAAGATTGTTATAAATTAGATTTAGGTTGTTCCTGCTCCGATTAATCCATTGAGATAGATCAGGGAATAAGGCAGTGAATAAACTGCTCTTATAAAGGAGATGAAAAACCGTTTTTGAAAAACCAAAGAGGAAAAGTTTTTGTATCTCTTCAAAAAGCCTCGCCGGTGAAACGTTTGATATGCTGTATGATAATTTGCAAATGTTTTCCCAAACAGCAGAGTCTATAACAAGGTTATGGGATGCAGAGAAACGGATTGCACGCAGCATACGGACAGGATCCTCTTTAAACCTCATGTGAGGATCTCGTATAGTACGGATAAGCCTTTGATTGAGGTCGATGATTCCATTGCAATAATCAACTATTGAAAAGTCTGCAGTGTTATAGGCGAGCGCATTAATAGTGAAATCGCGGCATAATGCATCATCCTCGGGTGTTCCAAATAGATTGTCACGGAGAACCATACCGTTTTCATCTTTGATATGGTAGCGTGTCTGTTTGCTATCAACGGATTCTTCAACAACTGATGTTTGATTAGTGTTGATTGAACGACGGAATGTTGAAACCTCTATCGTTTCTTCTTTAAAATGTAAATGTGCCAACCTGAAGCGGCGCCCAATAAGTCGACAATTACGAAAAAGCCGTTTAATTTGGCCTGGTGTTGCATTTGTTGCAATATCGAAATCTTTTGGTATGCGCCCAAGAAGAAGGTCACGTACACATCCTCCAACTAAATATGCAATAAATCCCTTTCGATGGAGTTGATACAAGATATACAAGGCGTTAGGGCTTATCTGTTTTCTTGATATACAGTGTTCTTTTCTGGGAATAATTTTAGGTTCCATCTTGTTTTTGTAGAGAATTATGTAAAAGGTTTATGGACAAAATAACTCTCGGCGGTTATAAACTCATAATTTAATCTTGGGTTTTCTTGATTTTCGTGCCATGTTTTTCGTGCTATATCTTGGATCACCTGTAATATTCTTTTCAATAGATATGAATGTTGGGATATGTTTTGCCTCAAGGATAATGATTCCTTCGTTTGTTCCCTTATATATGTCTAACTCAAAATAATGGTTATTCCATAAAGAGCATATACGTTCCTTTTCCACAACCGTTGTCTTTGGGTCAATCAGATTCTTTAGCGTGTTGAATTCCTGTTCTGTTATGAGCTCTTCCTCCTCTATATGGTTTTCGTTTTCTTTGATGTTTTTTTCTCTCGTGAGAAAATAAAGGTATGAACCATTTTGACCCCTTTTTCTTATCCTGACCTGCTCGTTATGATTTTTTGGACGTAGGTATATTTCGACGATTTGAATAGTTTGGTGGACGGGCAGTTTTTTATAATCAACACCCTTGACCAAAAACCTTTCGTTTTGCTCAACAGGTGTTGGTAGATTAAGAATTTGTGAGATAGCGGCAAAGGTTCTTTTTATTTTTCCATCGAAATCAGTACTGTTGTCTATTATTTTAAAGTGTGGATGACCAAGCCAGCTTTCACGTATTCCGTAATCAAAACTGAGTGCTTCCTCTGGGGTTTCTAAACGTGCAGAATTATTTTCACTATTATAAAATTCAATAGCCCCATCCGCTGCTGTAACAAGATGAATTACACCGTTGTATCTATCTCGAAGACCCACCTCGTTTAATCCTCTTTTTTTTAATATGTTATCGAAATCGTCTTTAGATACAAACGCTTTAACATCCATTATGCCCCTGTCAAGGAGAATCACCTTTTTTTTACCTGGAAATATGCTTGAGATTGCTTTTTTGTATGTCTCTTCAAAGGCAAGCTGCATATCAAAAATAGTTTCTTCGAACAACACGATTTGTTTGCGTTTATCCATTTTCCTGCGATCGATTCCATTGTTTGTTATCAGTGTTGCAGTTTCAGGTATTACAAAAACCATATAGCCATGATCCGATAATTTTTCTGTTAAATATGCAAGGGAAGAGCTTTTCCCAGAACATGGCCCTCCAGTGAGAACAATCATACTAACCGGTTCGATAAGAAGATCACTCATGTGTTTTCTCAAGCGCAAACATCATACTACAGGTGTGTTAATTTAGCATTATTTTTTACGACGCACTGGTTCTGCTATGAAATGTTTTACGATAATCGGTATGTTTTCTATTTGAAACGAACGAACATGTCTCTGAATCTCCTGGTCGGAAATAGTAAAACGTTCGTGCTGACGCAAATGTTCTAACCATGATTCAACGATAAAAGATTCAATATAGTGCCCCGGGGTTTCTATATCATGAAAAAGATTCCACTTTATTGCTCCATCTCTCATGCGGATTGTTTTCATTTTACCCATTGCATCCTTGAAGGCATCAGACTGCAGTTGATTGATGTGGTATTCAACAACTACCAATACAGGCCCTTCTTCCAAATAAGGTGACTTTTCTATTGCTAATACAGGCCAGTTTTGTAAGGGCGTAAGGTCGAGTCCATCTCCACTAGAAAGTTTATATCTCCAAGCAAAAATTGTTCCTGCTATGGTTAAAATCGATGTACCGATAAGCGTAGCAGAAATGCTGGTTTTTGATGCTACAGCACCCCAGAGGGCGCTTCCGCCTGCCATTCCTCCAAAAAATGTTAAAATGAATACAGAGATCACCCGGCCCCTGACCCATGAAGGGATTACAGATTGCACAGATGTATTGAATATAGAGAGTACAACGAGCCAAGATATACCCCCAATCATCATTGCGATTGAGATTAAAATGAAATTTTTCGAGACCGCAAGAGTGAATAATATAAAGGAAAAAAGCAATGTTGAAATAGCCGTTAAAAGATTCATTGAACCTTTATCTTGCAGTCTTGGTAATACAATTGCACCGATAAGACCACCAATGCCAAAGAAGCCGAGAAGTATTCCAAAACCTGCTGGGCTTAGCCCAAGATTGACCCTTGCTACTATTGGAAGAAATGACCATAGAGTGCTTGTGAAAAAAGAAAAGATACCGATATGTATCAAAACAGACCATACGTTAGGCGCATTTCTTATATATCTCATACCTGAACGAATAGCTCCCATCAGTCGTTCTTCAGGTAAGGTACTCACGGTTGGTTCTCGCCTCCAGTGAATAAGGGCTGTTAAAACGCCAGAAAAAGAAGCAGCATTAAAAAGAAATGTTATGCCAGGCCCAAGAGCTGCGACAATTAGCCCACCAAGTGCTGGACCTGCGACACGTGCAATATTGAAAGATACAGAGCCGAGTGTTATAGCTGAAGCAAGTTCTTTGCGTGGGACGAGTTCAGGTATAATCGCCTGCCACGCCGGCGCATTTATCGATGCGCCGAGGCTGAGAAAAAATGTAAAAACAAGCAATATAAAAGGCGATATATTAAAAAAAATCGTTATAATTCCGAGCATTGATGCCGCTGTTAGCATAAGTATCTGAGTAAATATAAGCAGACGCCTGCGGTCGAACGTATCTGCCATGGCGCCGGCAGGTAGCGAGAAAAGAAAAAAGGGAAGGGTTGTGGCTGTTTGTACCATTGCCACCATAAAGGGCGATAAGGTCAGAGAAGTCATAAGCCACGAAGCGCCAACTTCGTGCATCCATGTACCGATAAGAGAAACGACGTTTGTAATCCATAGAAGCTTAAAAGGCCTGTTGGACAAAGGTTTCCATATTGAGAAGTGATTGTCTTTGTGCATTTTTGATGCTGTTATTTTTTTTGCAGATTTACTGAGAAACAGCGCCAGGCCATTTCATCGTTTGGTTCCCGCCGTTTTTTTTCGCTTTGTCGAGCATGTTGTTTGCCCGATAAAAAAGCTCCTCGGCGCTAATCAATTCATCACTGTCAGTAAATGCGAGTCCTGTGCTTACGGTTATCTGTAGATTCTGGACGCCGGCAAATTTAGATTTACTGCAAAGGGAACGTATTCTTTCTGCCACTACCAAAGAACCGTGCAATGGTGTTTCAGACATCAGTATAATAAATCTTTCTCCTTCATATCTACACACTATGCTTGTCCCTTTACGAACATTTTCTTTTAAAATCTTTGAAAATTCGACAAGAACATTGTTTGCAATCTCTTGACCGTATTTTTCGTTAATCGATTTAAAGTCGTCAATATCGATTAAAGCGATTGCAACCGAACCTGGATGTCTTTTTAGTCTAAGCAGTTCTTCTTCGATCCTTACCTCGTAATATTTGCGTACGAAAAGACCTGTCAGTCCATCGTATAGTATCTTTGAGAAGAGCAGTGCATTCTGTAAAGATAGAGAAAATATTGTTGAAAAAGTATAAAGACGTTCTATATCGCTTGCTGTAAGGACATTTTTTTTTGTCATTTCGATAACAACTATTCCTATCGCTTCAAAAGACGCATCGACCAATGGCAGACATAGACATTTTTTAGTGGTATTGTCTTCCGATGGTGATGGCAAAGGAATCTTGCCATCCAGCTTGAGAGAATAAATAACAGGAACCTTTATTGACAGGACATGTTTTAGAAAAGGGTCTTTGCAGGGTAATACCTTATCCGTTGGATATGGTTTGTGGTTGATAAACAGTCCCTCAACACGCAAATCATTGTTTTCGTTCTCAAGGGTTAAGACCGCTACACGTTTGCCCTTGCTAAGTGTTGAAATCGTTTCAATGGCGATGTACATGAGTAGCTTTCTGTCGGCAAATGCACCGAGCAGGCGGGCACCAAAATTCATCATCCTCAGCTGTTCGTTAAATTTTTCCGTTGAAATGACTTGCTCAACAGAACCTTTTTTATTTAAATTGTCCGATGATTTATTTTTTTGCATAATCGAAACCCCCATGATTTGTGTGGATGATGATTACGCTATTATATCACCTTTTATATATTTTGAAAATTAATGTGATGTAATTATTTCAGGGTTAAACGCTTTTTCGAATAACCTAATGAAAACACAATGTGCATGTGAGTAAATAGTGTGATATAAAATAAGGATGAATTACAGAAAAAACATAAAGATTAGTCCATATCTATTTTCTGTGTTTTGTTGTTTTTCTCTTCTTTTTTTTCCTGTTTTTGTTTATGGAGAGTTGCAGACTATACACCTTCCAATCATGATCGATTATAGCTTTTTACAATCCTCTATTATACGACAAGCCTTTAATAAGCCTGGAGAAAAGGCAGTACCCCTTGATTTTGGAGAAGGGTGCGGTGGTATTGAATTATGGACGCCGAAAGTGGGTCCCGATAAAGATAAATCAATGATTAAACTGGGTAGCAACATTAAGTTGAGGGCAGGTTTGCCTATTGGAAAAACGTGTATACCTTTGTCTGAATGGGAAGGATACATCGAAGTGTTTCAAAAGTTATTCGTCGACCAAAAGAATATGAAACTCGGTCTACAGACAATGGACTTTCAGACCCTAACACCTCAACGTATAAGAACAAGTATAAACCCGGTTTTGGTCGATATTATAAAAACCTATCTTAACCCTTATCTTAACAAAATAGTTTTCGATGTTGATGCACCGGTGAAGGGGTTGCAAAATATTCTACCGCTGTTTTTTCAATCAAAAGATCAAAATAATGCACGTTCTTGGCTTTCTACCTTGAGACCCGGTCAGGTTCAGATAAAACAGGATGGAATTTCCCTTGATTTGCTTATGGATATAGAAAAAAAATTGTCGCAAGAAAAATTTGTTTTTGCAGATACCTTAGAGGAAAAGCAGGACATTATAAAAAGCTGGGAAGAATGGGATGCCTTTTCTGTCTATCAGGTTCATACACTAACAGGACAGCCTGTTACAGAAGAGGAAAGAAACAATATTCTCGAGACGATTCTTGATGCTCGATACGATTTTTTCCAAAAACTTGAAGAAGGTAAATTGGCCAAAGATTTTGTTTCACAACAATTTTCAGGTGCATGGCAGACATTTGGACCTGTAATGCGAAAATACCTAACAAAACAACATGATATATCATCAGATTTTATGCTGTTTACTGCTGTATCGGATGTGCTCAGTGCATTGAACAAAACTGGTTTAAACATCGGGATTAACTTTAACAGAGATGCATTGACAAAGTTGGCACAACTGATTTCAATCCACGGGCTGTCACCTGTTCTGCAATATTCTCATGATGTTGACAGAAAATTGCTGGATTTCTTTGGTCTTGGGCAGATTGCCCCTGCAGTTCCAGTGCCTTCAATATATATAAATGAGATAGAAATTCCTGGTTTATCTTCCGAAAATGTTGGATATAATAAACGCAATCTTTCTTATTTTTATCCTTTGCAGTTTTTTTTAGATCTATCATCTTCTCGTGCATTTGCAGATGAAAAAACAGTTGATCCGAAACAAATAAAACCATGGGTTTTCAAAAAAGACGATTTTGACCCATATCTCGAGCGTACAGGTCGGAAGCTTGAACAGGCATATGCCGATGTTATAAATAAAAAAAGACTGGATAAAAGGTATCATGTGCTTTTTAAGAATCTTTTATTGGCGACAGCATGGCAAGAAACATGCTGGAGACAGTTTGTTGAGAGCAAGGGCAAGGTGCGTCCACTTGAGTCTTATAATCAAACCTCAGTTGGTTTTATGCAGATAAACGTGCGAGTCTGGAGAGGCATCTATCAACCGGAGGCATTACGTTGGGATATTGATTACAATATACAATCAGGCTGTGAAATACTCGATCTTTACTTTCAAAGGTATGCATTAAGGCGTGCAGAAACGCGCACTTTGGATATGGACACCCTTGCCATGACCGTTTATGCAATGTATAACGGAGGTCCAGGACAGTACCAGAAATTTCTTTTACGAAGGAAAAACTACAAATATTCAAAGATTGATCAGCTTTTCTGGCAGAAATATCTGTGGGTGAAGGGCGGTCAATTGAATAAACTTTCCGTTTGTCTCATAGGGAAATAAAGATTGGGTGAAGATATGAAAATCGGGTTTTTCATTTTCTTTTTGAGCATATCATTTATACTTATTGGTTTCTCTTATGCATCGGCTTGTACCGTTTGGGGTGCAACAGGCGATAAGGTAAACATAAAAGGAACCATAATTGCAAAGAATCGCGATAACTCCCCGCATCTTTTTTCATCTCAAAGGTTATCTTTTCCGATAAATGGTTTTAAATTTTTTGGCCTATTTGATATTGAAGCCGATGGGTTTGTTATAGCCGGCATAAACGAGAAAAATTTGGCGGTGTTGAATGCCTCGGTGACAAGTGTGCCGAAGGCAAGAAGAGAGGTTGCTAAAGAAGACGTGACGGAGAGACTCCTTACAACATTTGATTCGGTTGATGCTGTTTTATCAAGGAGAGATATTTTTGAAAAAAGTCATCCTGCTATTTATATGATTGCAGATGCAACAAAAATATCTGTAATAGAAGTAGCACCCGATGGAAAGATTTCAATAAAACAGACAGACAATGGAATATTAGCCTTTACGAACCATTACAATAGTTCAGAACTTGGCTATGCAAATGAGAATATAAGTTCAAACAGCATAGCCAGACTTAAACGTATCAATCATTTTCTCGAATCATCTGAAAAAGCATTTACAATCGAACAATTTATAAGTATTAGTGAAGACAAAGCCGGCACATCAAATAACTCTATATGGAGAATAGGAGATGGAAATTCAAAAGTGCGGACGTTAGCGAGCTTCGTTGTTTCTATACCAAGGACAGGTTTGCCTGAAATCTATATTAAAATCTCAAATCCTGGAGAAAAAGAGAGCATCATAAGAGATAAATTAGATTTTTCAAACTGGTCAAAAAAACTGCACTAAAATGATTCAGACATGCTTGACTAATAGTCTGATGAGGCTATAATTAAGTAAACGAGAAACATTGATATAATAAAAAAACAGGAGGTGTTTTAATGGCGACGAAAATGACAAAGACGAAAAAAGGTACTGCAGCAAAGAAGACTGTTTCAGAAAAGATAAATCCTGCTTTTCTTGAAGCATTAAAGAATATAGAATCAATGGGAAAAGAGCTTATAGATAAAGCAAACGACCCTTTTAAAATGGGCTGCAAAATAGCAAACGAGATAAGGGATGTTGCAGACAGGATCGAAAACGAAGCAATGGCAGAGGGAATATCTTTAACCGAGGCTTCTTACTCGACTGAAACCGTTGTGGGTGTTGGTGTAGGGGTAATTTAAGCCTAAAAGTAAAAGTTCGATAATTTATTGTCCTATCCAGCAATGAAGGCATAGCTTTTCACGTGGGAGTCCTATGGCTTCTATCATGTCGTCTATCCTTTGATATCTAAGTGTTGTTACCTCAATCTCTTTTGCAATCCAATCCACCATTTTTTGATATTTTTCTGACTTATCATCGAGATATTCCTGTATGTCTTCAATATCGCGACCTTCTATTGCCTTTATGGCACGTCGGGCAACCAATTCATCCATCGAACGGGTGGACAGGGCAAATTTGCATGGAAACATCAGAGGTGGACAGGCTGGACGAACATGCACCTCTTTAGCATCTGAATCCCAGAGTTTTTTTGCAGTGTAGTTTTTTAATTGTGTTCCACGAACGATTGAATCCTCGCATAGAATGATGCGGTTGCCGGCGATTACATCCTTTACCGCGATCAGTTTCATCGTTGCAACAAGATTACGCATCTCCTGAGCCGGAGGGGTATAGCTTCTCCCATATCCTGGTGTATACTTCACCAATGGTCTTCTGAAAGGGATTCCAGATTCCATAGCGTAACCAACGGCATGACCTATGCCCGAGTCCGGGACTCCGGCCACAAGGTCAGCCTTAACGTTGTCGTTTTTAGCGAGCAACCTCCCGCATCGTTCCCTTACAAGTTCAACATTTATCTGTTCATAGCTTGAAGCAGGATATCCTGTATAAATCCATAGAAATGAACAGATTTGATTTTTATTTCCTCCTGAATGTTGTTCCTGTAAGCCATCCTTTCCAAGAAGAACTATCTCTCCCGGTTCGAGATACTTTAAAACGCGATAGCCAAGATTGAGGAAAGAACACGTTTCTGTTGCAGCGACATAATTGCCATTCTTTTCACCGATGACGAGGGGTGTTCTCCCGAGACGGTCACGTGCAGCATAGATTCCATCTTCTTTCATAATCAGTATCGAAGCTGAACCCATAATGCGGTCATACAGCTTTTCAAGTCCTTCGACGAGCGTATGCTGTTGATTTATCAATTTTGCGAGAACCTCAACTGAATTGATTCCTCCGCTTGACAATTCGCCGAAGGTTTCACCTTTTTTGATAAGTTCTGATGCCAATTCGTTTGTATTCTCGATTAAACCTGTGTACACTATTGCAAATGCACCAAACTTCGAACCAATTAATAAAGGCTGTGCATCGCGGTCACTGATAACCCCTATGCCGAAGCTACCATTCATTTCCTTGTATTCTTCATAGAATTTTGACTTAAACTGCGATTTACTGATATCATGGATGGCACGATAAAATCTTTTTCCCAGAACGGCCATCCCGCCATATTCAGTTCCCATATGTGAATGATAATCTGTTCCATAAAAAAGGTCGTTAGCACAATTCTCTCTTGATACGATACCGAAGATCCCGCTCATTGTTCCTCCGTTAATAGATTGGTAGTCTTATCTGGGTTTGCGATTATCATACAATCTCTTAAGAGATTTCTCCACTATTAAAAGCTGTTCCGATATCAATCAGCAAAAAAAATTAAAAATGTATTGCATATTTTTTATGTTTAGAAGTATATAGTATCTAAAGGGTGGTTATTATCACGCTATTAAAAATTAATCCTAAAAAGGAGGGGCACTTATGACAAAGGCAGAATTGGTTGGTGCTATGGCGGCAGGTGCGAAAATTCCGAAAGCTGCTGCTGACAAGGCTTTAAAGGCTTTTATCGATGGGGTGATTTCGGCTTTGAAAAAAGAGGAAAAGGTTACGCTTATCGGTTTTGGAACATTTTCAGTTTCAAAAAGAAAGGCGAGAAAGGGAAGAAACCCGAGAACAGGCAAAGAGATTAAGATACCGGCACGTAATGTACCAAAATTTACCGCTGGAAAGGCTTTTAAAGAAGCGGTTTAACCGCCACAATTTTAATTCAGTCTTTTTTTTAAATGCCTTCAGCTTAGGCTGAAGGCATTATTTTCTTTGATGATCGAGACTATCTGTTTGAATAGCGTATCTTTGTTTTCGAGATGTTCCACATATACATCTTTTATAATAACCATACCGTTTTCATCACCAAGAAAAACATGAAGTGTCAATATATCATCGTTTATAGAGACATTTATCCCAAGCGGAACCTGGCAACCCCCGCCTATCATAGATTGTAGTTCTCTTTCCAGCATAATTTCACGAAAGGTATTTTCGTGATTCAGCGGTTTTACAAAATCGATACAATAGGCTTCTTTTCTTGTTTCGATACCTATAACACCCTGTCCCGATGGGGGCACCATAATTTCAAAGGGAATAAGCTCGTTGACCAGATGCTGATAACCCATTCGTTTTATACCGGCATAGGCAAGAATAATACCATCGAGATTCTGTGTGTTTAATTTTTTTATTCTTGTATCGATATTGCCCCTGATGGGAACGATATCCAGTCCCTTTTTGAAAAGCAGAAGTTGCGACTTTCTTCTGGAGCTGCCTGTGCCGATGCGCGCATCTTCCTGTATATCGCGTATGCTTTTATATGATTTCGAGACAAAAACATCTCTTGGGTCTTCCCTTTCGAGTACCGCCCCTATAGTAAGTCCGTTTTCGAGTTCCGAAGGCATATCTTTCATACTGTGAACAGCCATATCGATCTCGTCTTTTAATATGGCGTCTTCTATCTCTTTTACGAAAAGACCTTTGCCACCAATAAGGTGAAGCGGTTTATCCCATAGGTTATCTCCGGTTGTCCTGATAATCTTTATGGTGTATTCAACATCTGGATGAATCTCTCTCAATCTTTCAATAACGATTTCTGTTTGCTTGAGGGCAAGTTTACTCCCCCTTGTCCCAACCTTCCATGTCTTTTTCATTATCTTCCTCAAACCTGAACAATTGTTTCATTACATCAAGAGTAGATGGGCTCCCGTTTTGTCTAATCAGTGAGACGTGTCTGTAAATAATCTTGTTGACGATGTTTTTGGTCAGTAAATCCATATTGTTTTGTGTTTCTTCGTCGGAATATTTCATCTTATTCAACATCTTATTCAGTTCCTTCAATCTTATTTCTTCTATGGATTCAATTATGTGTGTAATGAGAGGGTTTTTATCGAGTTGCTTCAACCAGTTGGAAAAATTCATCACCTCTTCTTCGACTATAGCATGTGCCTTCTCGGATTCCTTAATCCTGTCAGAGAGGTGTTTCACGGAGAGCTCTTTGAGGTCATCGATGTCGTAGAGATAAACATTTTCTATACGATTGACCTCTGGATCGATATCCCTTGGCATAGCGATGTCAATAAAAAACAAAGGTCTGTTTCTCCTTTTTTTCATCACAGAAATGACAAGTTCTTTATCGATAATGGGTTTTTCAGAACCTGTCGACGACAAGACCATATCCACTTTTGTAAGTAATTCCGGGATATTGTCAAAAGGATAGGGGATACCTGTGATATCTTCGGCAAGTTTTTTTGCATTTTGCAGAGTCCTGTTTGTAATCAGTATGTCACTGAGCCCTTCTTTTTTAAAATTTTTAAGCGCTATTTCGCACATCTCCCCGGCACCAATTACAAGTATCTTTTTTTGTTTTAACTCGATGAAAATCTTTTTTGAGAGTTCAATTGCCATTGAGCTTATCGATAAAGGATTGTAACCGATTCTTGTCTCAGTCCTTATTTTTTTTGCAACATTGAAGGTTTTATGAAAAAGCTTATTCAAAAAGAATCCTGTTGTATTATGGAACGTTGCAATCCTGTATGCGTCTTTTACCTGTCCAAGTATCTGAGGTTCTCCGATTACCATCGAATCAAGTCCTGATGCAACAAGAAATAAATGCCTGTATGCGTCTTTGTCTACAAATCTGTAAGTGTAGTTTTTCAGCCACTCATCTTTGACACAGAAATGTTCGGTCAACAAAGGTTCTATCCTGCTCAAACATTCTTCAGGGTTTTCGCTGCAAAAATATATCTCGGTTCTGTTACAAGTAGATACGACGACGCTTTCGTTCAAACCCGAATCTTTAAGTTTTTTCAATAGATCTGGTAGATCGTTTTCGGAACAGAACAGCCTTTCTCTTATTTCTATTGGGGCAGTATTGTGATTAAGACCAAATACGATTATGTGCATTGTTCTACCCACAATAAAACAGAAGGCGCTTTGCAGTATATGCTTTGCAGTGTGAGGCAAGCAATAATGGAATGTAGATTACAGATAAGAATGAAGTCCTCCTGCAAAAAAGTTAACACCCAGAAAGGTTATTAGAATAAATAAAAATCCAATTATCATCATATATGCCGTTTTTCTTCCTCTCCAACCAATTGCAAGCCTGTTATGGATAAGTATTGCGTATGTTATCCATGTAATAAATGACCATGTTTCTTTTGGATCCCAACTCCAGTAAGAGCCCCATGCTGTATTCGCCCAGATTGAACCGGTAATAATGCCTACGGTCAAAAATGGAAAACCGTATGACATACACCTGTAATTTATCAAATCAAGGGTTTCGAGAGAGGGCAACCTTGCAGATATGGAAGGGAATCTCTTCTTTTTAATGCCCCTTTCGACGAACAGGTATATCAATGATATAAAAAAACTTGTAAAAAAAATTGCGTTGCCTGAAAAGGAAAAGACAGTATGAATGGGAAGCCAAAAGCTGTCAAGGACAGGAGGCAATGGCCTGATGTCTGAAGGAAATGAAGATGCCCACAACAACATCAAAAATATGACCGGCGATATAATACAACCGAGAATCTCTATCTTGTATATCCTTTTGAGATACAGAAAGAAAACCGCTATACAGAGGCTTAAAAACGAAAGCGACTCATATGTGTTTGTTATGGGTGTATAGCCGGCATGAAAATATCTTGCAAGCGTTGATATGAGATGGATACAACAACCTGATAATATTAGATAATAACCAACTTTTCCAAACAGTCCCTTCTTTAAAACAAGAAAGAACATATAGGATGCAGTGGACAAGAGATAAAGCAATAGAGACAGATTGAACAAAACGACATTCATTTTATGTCAGGGGCGAATTTATTTTTTATTGTATTCAAATCCATGCCAACCAGATCGCTTGTATCCATCTTGCTGATTTCAGTTAGTATTTTTCTTCTTTTACCCTTATCGTCTATTTTTTCCAGGAGCATTTTTCTGAATTTGCCTATTTTTTTGGCATATCTGACATAATCCTCGGACAAAATACTGCCGATATCCTTTCTCAACCTTTTTGACAGCATTGGAAGTGTTCCTGATGTTGAAATGGCCACAATAACGGAGTCTTTTTTTACGATGGATGGCACAATAAAATCACACAGATCGGGGTCATCGACCACATTGACAGGGATATTCAATGAAAATGCATCGGCCTTTATGGTTTTGTTTATCTCGTTATTGTTGGTAGCGGCAAAGACAAGTACCGCATTGTCGATATCACCTTTTTTATATTCTCTTGTTATAACTTCGATTTTACCCTTTTTATACAAAGATGAAAGTTTTTTGGTCAATACCGGACTTATCACCCTTACCCTTGTATTGAATCTAAGGAGCATTTTGACCTTTTGTTCTGCGACCGACCCACCGCCGATTACCAAACAGAGCTTGTCGGCAATGTTGAAAAAGATCGGGCAATAGTTGTTTTTATTCGTCTTTTTACTCAATTTCAATAAACGATCCGAAAGTTTTTAAACTCGTCTTTGAATTCTTCCCATTGCATGTCAAGACCAGATATATATGCGCCTTCAGGGCCTTTTTTGCACCATGCAGCCATTTTCTTCAAACTTTCTTCGTCTCCTTCGCAAACGATCTCCACCCTTCCGTCCCTTAAATTTTTTACCCAACCGTATACCCCGATCTCTCTAGCCTTCATCAACGTGTTTTGCCTGAAGAAAACACCCTGAACAATTCCACTAACGAATATGTGCAATCTCTTCATCATTGCTGTTTTTTGTTGATTAGATAACCCTTTTCATTATAAGTAACATAAGGTCTTTATAAAATCAAAACCTTTAATGGTCGGGGGAAACCAAATATGTATAGAATTGGTATCGACATAGGTTCTGTAAGTGTGAACCTTGTTCTAATGGATGTATCTGGTCGTATTTTAAAAGAAGAATATATACGTCATAAGGGAAGGTCATTAGAAGTTGCAAGAGATGCGATTGAAAAGATATTAGGTTCGTATGAAATAGAGTTCATTTCGACAACAGGAACAGGCGCAAAGATTTTTGCATCCCTTATCGGTGCTTCATTTGTCAACGAGATTGTAGCCTTATCAAGGGGTTTCAGTCATCTTTATCCTCATGTAAGGAGTGTCATAGATATTGGAGGAGAGGATTCAAAGCTCATCATTTTCGAAGATGCTAATAATAGTGGAAGGCTCAGGATAAAAGATTTTTCGATGAATGCGTTGTGCGCAGCAGGCACAGGCTCATTTTTAGACCAGCAGGCATCCAGGCTTAGGTTCACCATTGAAGAATTTAGTGAAATAGCATTAAAGTCAAAAAATCCGCCAAGAATTGCAGGGAGATGCACGGTATTTGCCAAATCCGATATGATTCATCTTCAGCAGATTGCAACACCCGATTATGAAATCGTGGCAGGTTTGTGTTATGCCCTTGCAAGGAATTTTAAAAGCAATATCGCTAAGGGCAAGGATATCAGAAACCCTGTTGCGTTTATCGGTGGTGTTGCTGCTAATGCAGGTATGAAAAGGGCTATCAGCGATGTTTTTGCACTTAGTGGGGATAACTTTATCATACCTGAACATTTTACCTCGATGGGCGCTATAGGCGCTGTTTATAAGGTAGTTGATGACCCGGCGTTGAAACATAATTTTATAGGTTTTGAAAGATTAGATGAATATCTTGCTCAAAACGAATCTGAAGAAGGTCACGAACCTTTATCTCTATCAAAGGAAAACCTGAACGTCCCATATGAAATTACTCGTGTGTCCAAAAAAACAAAAGCCTACCTTGGGGTTGATGTTGGTTCCATAAGCACAAACCTTGTCTTGATCGATGAAAAATATAATGTCCTTGCAAAAAGATATCTAATGACAGAAGGAAGACCCCTCGAGGCAGTGAAGCGTGGTTTGGCGGAATTGAACGAAGAGATCGGGGGTATGGTTGAAATAATTGGTGCAGGGACAACGGGCTCCGGGAGATATTTAACCGCAGACTTTATTGGTGCCGATATCGTGAGAAATGAAATCACTGCCCAGGCAGAGGCGGCAATACATATAGATCCGACAGTTGATACGATCTTTGAGATAGGTGGTCAGGACTCCAAGTATATAAGTATCGATAATGGTGTAATTGTTGATTTCGAGATGAACAAGGCCTGTGCTGCAGGGACTGGTTCATTCCTCGAAGAGCAGGCAGAAAAGCTTGGCATCTCTATAAAGGAGGAATTTGGCGACCTGGCGCTTTCATCAAAAAAACCTGTTAAAATGGGTGAAAGATGTACGGTTTTTATTGAATCGGACCTTGTTCACTATCAGCAGAAAGGCGCAAGAACCGATGACCTTGTAAGTGGACTTTCGTATTCAATAGTCGCAAATTATCTAAACAAGGTCGTAGGAGACAAAAGGGTAGGGCATAGGATATTCTTTCAGGGGGGTACTGCATTCAATAAAGGGGTTGCGGCGGCATTTGAAAAGGTGCTTAATAAACCGATTAAGATTCCCCCTCATCACGATGTAACAGGTGCTATAGGTGTTGCAATACTTGCAATGAAGGAAAGGAATTGGACTAAGAGCAGCTTTAAGGGATTTGATCTAAGTAAACGACATTATGAAATTGAGACATTTGAATGCAAGGGATGTGAAAACCTCTGCGAAATAAGAAAGGTAACTGTCGAGAAAGAATCGCCGCTTTTTTATGGAAGCAGATGTGAAAAATATGATGTTGTCAGACGTGCTGAAAAGGTCGATACAAAGGACCTTTTCAAGGTCAGAGAAGATATACTTCACAGTGTTTATGACAAGGAAGTTAGCGATGGTGAACCAATAGGCATACCAAGACTGCTCTATATGCTTGAATTTCTACCTTTCTGGAAGGCATTTCTCTCAGAACTCGGTTTTAAAGTCATCCTTTCAGATGCAACGAACAAAAAGATAATAAAACAAGGTGTCGAAAATATTATTGTCGAATCGTGCTTTCCTGTCAAGCTTGCCCATGGACATATCCTTGACCTTCTCAATAAAGGGGTCAAGCGTATCTTTATTCCAAGCGTTATAAATCTAAAGAGTCCTTCCAAACAGGTTGCAAATACGTTTTCATGCCCGTATGCACAGTCTATACCGTATACGGTCAAGGCATCCATAGATTTTGAGTCAGCAGGTGTAAAAATAGACACCCCCATAGTATATTTCGGTAAAGATGAGAGGGAGATTTTGAAGAGCCTCATAAAATACGGAAAAACCATCCGTAAAAATAAAAAGGCCATTGAAAATGCATTTAGGGTCGCTATGGATTGTCAAAATATGTTTTACGAGAAGTGTAGAGAGGAAGGTCTTGAATACATCTCTAATCTTGACAGAGAAGACAAGGTGATGGTTGTAATTGGTAGGCCATATAACAGCGCTGACCCTGGGGCAAATCTTAATATACACAAAAAATTGATGGAGCTTGGTGTAAAGCCTATACCGCTGGATATGCTTCCTTTAATGGATGGGATGGAAACGGATGAAGATTTGAAAGATATGTACTGGGGCTACGGACAGAAGATTTTAAGGGCTGCTAAGCTTACAAAAAGTCATGAGAACTTCTATGGTATATACATCACGAACTTTGGTTGTGGACCTGATTCTTTTATTACACATTTTTTCAAAAACATATTGAAAGGCAAACCCTTTCTTCAGCTTGAAATCGATGAGCACAGCGCAGATGCAGGTGTCGTTACAAGGTTGGAGGCGTTTCTCGACAGTATCAAAAATGCAAAAAACAAAACAAAAACCGTTAAGCGAATGTCGGCAAAATATAGCACACACGGCAAAGGCAGAAAGATATACATACCACCGATGTGCGACCACGCATTTACGCTTGCAAGTGCATTTAGGGCGTGTGGTGTTGAGGCAGAAGTTATGGATGAATCGGATGATGCAACCGTATTTTGGGGCAGGAAGTTTACAACCGGAAAAGAGTGTTATCCTTGCATTCTCACGACGGGTGACATGCTCAAAACATTAAAAAAAGAGGACTTTGACCCAGAAAAGAGCGCATTTTTCATGCCGTCCGGCAGTGGCCCTTGCAGGTTTGGTCAGTATCATAGATTCCACAGGTTGGTGCTCGATGAAATGGGTTTTGACAATGTTCCGATATATGCACCGAATCAGGACCATAGATTTTATAGTGAACTCAATATACTCGGCAGTAAATTTACAAGGTTGGCATGGCGTTCTGTTGTAGCTACAGACCTTATTATTAAGATGCTCCACGAGACAAGACCTTTTGAAATGATAAAAGGAGAAACAGACAGGATTTACCGTGAAGCGCTCGAACGGATATCCCGTTCCATCGAAAAAGACGGTGAAGATCTGTTTGATGTTCTGAATGGTATAAACGATAAGTTTCTCAGCATAAAGAAAAATGATGAAAAGAGACCAATAGTTGGTGTTGTGGGTGAGATTTATATAAGGTCGAACCGATTCAGCAATGACGAACTGATAAGGAAGATAGAGTCTTTCGGTGGTCAGGTATGGCTTGCGCCTTTTTCAGAGTGGATCTCTTACATAAATTACATACACAGAATGAAAAATCTTAAATTAGACAACATAAAAAATATACTGCATTTTTTCCTTACCGAGTATATTCAGAAAAAAGATGAGCACAGGATAGAAGGAATATTTAAAAATCATCTCAGATATGGCGCTGAGCCGATAATCCAAAGTATTATCAAAAAGGCAAGCCCTTATATTCATGTCAGTTTTGAAGGTGAAGCCATCCTTAGTGTCGGAAAATCCATAGACTTTCTTGATAAAGGTGTTTCTGGGGTTGTGAACGCAATGCCTTTTACCTGTATGCCAGGAACAATATCAAGTGCATTAATGAAACTTGTTCAGAAAAGATATGATACGCCTATTATAAATGTTGCATACGATGGTCAAGGTACAACCAATATAACTACCAGGCTCGAAGCATTTATGTATCAGGTAAAAGAGCATTTTCAGAAGAGATCTGAAAGTTAAGAAAAACTTCAGTTCTTGCTTTCGAATATGCCCATATTTCTGAATTTATCATACCTTTGTTGTATCAGTTCATCGCCTGAAAAATTCATAAGTTCCTTCAGACATTTAGAAAAAGGTTCTTTTAGGTTCAAAAAGGTCTGTTTCCAGTTTCTGTGAGCCCCACCAAAAGGTTCTTTGATGACTTCATCAATGACTTTGAGCTTGTGGAGTTCATACGAAGTAGGTTTGAGTGCATCAGCGGCAAGTGGACCTTTTGAGCCGTCTCTCCAGAGGATTGCGGCACAACCTTCAGGGGATATCACAGAATAGGTGGCGTTTTCCATCATAAGTATTTTGTTTCCGACCCCTATTGCGAGAGCACCACCGCTACCGCCTTCTCCGATTACAATGGTAATTATAGGCACTGAAAGAGAGAACATAAACTCGATACTGGATGCAATAGCCTCTGCCTGACCACGCTCTTCAGCTCCAATTCCAGGGAAGGCACCGGGCGTGTCAATGAAGGTTACTATCGGCTTACCCCACCTGTTTGCCATTTCCATTATTCTCATAGCCTTTCTATAGCCATCAGGATGTGCCATACCGAAGTTTCTAAAGGCCATTTCTCTGACATTTTTTCCCTTTTGATGACCAAGAACGGCAAGACCCATGCCTTCAAAAGCTGCAAAACCTGCTACGATGGCAGGGTCATCTTTAAATTTTCTATCACCGTGAAACTCTGTAAAATCAGAAAACAGATTATTGATATAATCAAGTGTGTGTGGTCGGTCAAGATGTCTCGATATCTGAAGCCTTTGCCAGTTGGTCAGTTCGCTGTAAATCTCCTTCTCGAGTTTGGATATCCTTTTTGATAGTGCAGCAATTTCTTTTGAATAACGGGGGTCGTTATATCCATAAAATCTCTCGATCTCGAGCATCCTTCTTTCCAATGGCTCGAGTCTTTTCTCAAAATCAAGATAATATCTCATCAATCACCTCGTAATCTATGCCCTCCTTGAAATGTTTTGACAAAATACTGAGTTTATTGTGGTCTATCCTGATATCTGGGACATGTAAAATACGTTTTTCTCCGTTAAGTCTGAATTCGAACGATAAACCTGACTTACCCTTTATGCCGTAAAAAAAATCTTTTAATCTTTTTAGGTCGTCTTTACAGAATTTCTCACAATCAATGCAGATTTTTACTGTTTTATCCATTTCACGAGTTATATCTTCAAGGAGGGTTATGTTCTTTGTTCTAATCTTTACTGTTCCCTCTTCGGATTTTTCCACCGAACCGTTTACGACGATCGGTTTATCGCTCTTGAGAATAGAAATGCTTTTCGTCAGCTGTTCGGGGAAAACTATTATTTCTATAATGCCCTTTGTGTCTTCGACGTTGACATATGCCATACGGTCGCCCTTTTTTGTAATAAGTTCCTTATATCCGTTTACGATACCAACGAAATCTATATCCTCCGATATGTCGAACTCCTTGATCTTTTGGCTGTCATAATTGGTTATTTGCCGTATGATGTGTTCGAATGGTTTAAGTGGGTGCTGGCTGAAATAAAAACCAAACGCCTCCTTTTCGCCTGCGATAATCTCATTGTGCGATAGCTCTTCTATGTCCGGTATTTCCATCGTTTTATTGAATGAAAATTGATTACCGAACATATCCATTTGTTCATATCCGTTCTTCACGCCCTGTCTTTGAGGTTTATCCGTTTTTTCCTGGATCATATGTAGCACCTGTGACCTCTTTAACCCCATAGAATCAAAACAACCAGCCTTTGCAAGGCTTTCGAGCACCTTTTTGTTTGCTTTTCTCGAATCGATTTCATTTAGGAACTGTGCAAACGATTTAAAACCACCAATCTCTTCCCTAACAGTCAAAATCTGGTCGATAGCTGCATCGCCAACATTTTTAATACCGGACAAGCCATACCTTATCTTCTTTTCGCCGACAATAGAAAAATACTTGCCGCTTTCGTTTATATCAGGAGGCAATATCTCGATGCCGTTCTCCCTGCATTCTGTAATGTATTTTATCAGTTTATCAGTGTTGTTTACTTCGCCGGAAAGCATAGCTGTAACGTAGTGGGTATAGTAATGAGCCTTAAGATACGCTGTCTGGTAAGCAATCAGTCCGTATGCTGTGCTGTGAGATTTATTGAAACCGTATTCACCAAACCTTACGATAACGCCATAGATCTTTTCTGCTACATCTGGCGGCACTCCATTGGCAACCGCTCCATTGACAAATTGCTCCCTGTATTTTTCAAGAATTGCAGGGGTCTTTTTACTCATGGCCTTTCTTAAAGCGTCAGCGTCTTTAAGTGAAAAGTTTGCAAGCTTGGAGGCAATCTTCATAATCTGTTCCTGATATATGATGACCCCATATGTATCTTTTAGAATGTCTTCAAGCAACGGCGTTTCATATTTTATAAGAGAAGGGTTGTTCTTTCTTTTTGTAAAGTCTTCTACCATCCCACTTTTTAATGGACCAGGTCGGTATAGCGCGATTAAAGGCATGATATCCTCGAACTTAGATGGTCTGAGTCTTGTGAGCAACTCCCTCATCCCTCTGCTTTCGAGCTGGAACACACCGGATGTATCGCCGGAAGAAAGCAGTTCATATGTTTTTGCATCATCGAGCGGAATGTTGTTTATGTCTATATCTATTCCGTCTGATTTAAGTAGTTTCTGTACATTGCTCATAAGTGTGAGTGTTTCCAAGCCAAGAAAATCGATCTTTATCAGACCTATTTTTTCGATGGTCTTCATGGGATACTGAGTGACGGTTTCACCCTTTTGACCCCTGTATAAAGGCAGATGTTCCGTAAGATGCTTGTTCGAGATGACAATACCTGCCGCATGTGTTGATGCGTGTCTCGCAAGACCTTCGAGCACAATAGCGTTGTCGAGAAGTTCCTTTACCTTTGCATCACTCTTGTAGAGGTCTTTCAGCCTTGGCTCTTCTTCTATACAGTTTTGTATACCTGTATTTATATCGGGGATAAGCTTTGCAATCTTGTCGACCTCTGCATATGGTATGCCCAATGCCCTCCCGACATCTCGAACAGCGGCCTTTGATTTCATCGTTCCAAAGGTGATAATCTGTGCAACTTTCTCTTCTCCGTATTTTTCGGTTACATATCTGATTACATCTTCTCTGCCGTCCTTGCAGAAATCGACGTCGATATCAGGCATACTGATTCTCTCAGGATTGAGAAACCTCTCAAATATAAGGTCGTACTTTATCGGATCGATATCGGTTATGCCGAGGCAATATGCAACTAAACTACCAGCTGCGGAGCCCCGTCCCGGTCCCACAGGGACACCATGTGTTTTTGCATAGGTTATGAAATCCGAAACAATGAGAAAATAACCGGCAAAACCTGTATTTTTTATTACTCCGAGCTCATATTTCAGCCTGTCCTTGTATTTTTGAACCAGCGCATCTGAAAAATCAGACGAAGATTTTTTTATGGAGTCGATTCTCTTTTCAAAACCACTGAAACATAGTTTTTCAAAATAATCGTTCAGTTCAAGGTTATCTGGCGGGGTGAATTCAGGAAAATGGTATACACCTTCGGTCATACTGACATTGCACATTTCTGCAATTTTTACCGTGTTTGTAAGCGCCTCAGGATATCTCGAGAAGGCACGTTCAAACTCATCTGGCGATTTGAAATAGAACTCTTCGGTCTTAAAACTAAGCCTGTTCTGATCGTTTATTTTTTTTCCTGTCTGTATGCAGAGAAGCAGTTCATGCGCCCTCGCTTCTTCCTTTCTCAGATAATGGCAGTCATTTGTTGCAACAATAGGTATTCCATAATGCCTTGATAGGCTGATGAGTGCTTCGTTGACCTTTTTCTGTTCATCAAGACCATTATCCTGTAATTCAAAAAAGAGCCTGTCTCCGAATATCGAGTAATATTCTTCTACCTTATCCCTTGTTTTTTTCTCGTCGCCCTTGAGTATTGAGTTGGGTATTTCACCCTTTATACAGGCAGTCAAACATATAAGACCGTCACTGTATTGTTTCAGCAGTTCTTTATCGATCCTCGGCACATAATAAAAGCCTTCAAGCTGTGCAAGACTCATAAGTTTTATAAGGTTCTTATAGCCGTTGTTGTTCATGGAAAGCAATATTACATGGTATGCATTATCCTCATCCGTCGAGCCTTTTCTGTCGAAACGGGTTTTTGGAGCGATGTATGCTTCGCAACCAAGTATGGGCTTTATGCCGAATTCTTTGGCTGCAAAGTAAAAATCTGCAACACCAAACATATTGCCATGATCCGTAATGGCACACGCATTCATATTATAAGAGCTGGCAAGCTTGAAGAGCTGGTCGAACCTTATTGCTCCATCGAGAAGACTGAACTGTGTGTGTAGGTGTAAATGAACAAATTCTTTCATCTATTCCCACTCTATCGTACTTGGCGGTTTTGAAGATATATCATAGACTACCCTGTTCACGCCTGGAACTTCATTGATAATCCTTCGTGCAATCCTATCGAGTACTTCATATGGGATTTTTGCCCAATCAGCCGTCATAGCATCTTCGCTTTCCACTATTCTCAGCGCAATCACGTTTGCGTATGTGCGTTCATCTCCCATAACGCCAACCGTCTTTACAGGTATCAAAATAGCAAAAGATTGCCATATATGACGGAACTTTACGTTTCTTTCGACCTCTTCTCTGACTATACTGTCTGCATCTTTCAAGATGTTCAGCCTTTCCCTGTTCACAGCGCCTATAATCCTTATCGCAAGCCCTGGACCTGGAAATGGCTGCCTGTAAACAATATTGTCGGTCAATCCGAGCTCTTTTCCGACAATCCTCACCTCATCTTTGAATAATTCCCTGAGCGGCTCGAGAAGTTTAAGCTTCATCTTCTTGGGTAATCCACCTACATTGTGATGACTTTTTATTGTGGCGGAAGGTCCTTTGAACGATGTGCTTTCAATGACGTCAGGATATAATGTGCCTTGGGCAAGATATTTCATGTCACCAAAACGTGATGCCTCTTCCTCAAATATCTTAATGAACATCCTTCCAATTATCTTTCTCTTTTTTTCGGGGTCTGTAACACCTTTGAGTGCAGAAAGAAATTTTTCCTCTGCGTTGACGTATTTTAGATTTATATGGAGTTTTCCCTCAAAGATATCAAGGACCTCTTCTGCTTCATTTTTCCTCAATACACCATTATTTACGAATACACAAATAAGCTTGTCTCCGATCGCCTTGTGGATAAGGGTTGCCACGACAGAAGAATCAACGCCACCGCTTAAGGCGCATAGCACCTTGTTTTCCCCCACTTCTTCGCGAATCCTCTCAACAGCAAGTTCAACAAATGACCTCGGTGAAAAAAGTCCTTTTACTTTACATATGCTATAAAGGAAATTTTTTAAAATTTGCTTGCCCTTGGTTGTATGATGAACCTCAGGGTGAAACTGCACACCATAAATTTTACTGTCAATCTTCTTTATTGCCGCATATGGCGAGTTGTCTGAATGTGCAAGAACTTTGAACCCTTCAGGCATTTTGAAGATTCTATCCTGATGACTCATCCATATGATATCTCCATCCTTGACACCCTTAAAAAGTCCGTCGGTTTCATCGAGAAAGATATGAGCTTTCCCGTATTCCCTCTTTAACGATTTGTCGATTTCTCCGCCAAAGAGCTTTGTCATCAACTGCAAACCATAACAAATCCCAAGAATCGGTATTTTTAAATTAAAAACCTCATCTGTGCATATAGGGGCATCCACTTCGGTCACACTTCTCGGACCGCCGGAAAGGATAATCCCTTTTGGCTCCATAGAGTTTATTTTATCGAGTCCAATATTAAACGGATAAATCTCGCAGTAGACACCGAGTTCGCGAACCTTCCTCGCTATCAGCTGCGTATACTGGGAACCAAAATCGAGTATAAGAATCGTTTCCTTGTGGTAATCCATTGTAATGATTCCTTAAACAAGCACCAATGTTTTATTCAATCCTATAGTTAGGTGCTTCTTTGGTGATTATAACATCGTGAACGTGGCTTTCCCTCAATCCAGCAGATGTTATCCTGATAAATTTCCCTTTTTCCCTAAGTTCCGACAGGTTATGGCATCCAACATATCCCATGCCGGCCTTTACGCCACCTATTAGTTGGTTTATGCAAATTGAAAGCGAACCCCTGTATGGAACCCTGCCTTCAATACCTTCCGGAACAATCTTAGATTCGATTTCATTCTCGTCGATGCAATATCTGTCTCTTGTTTTGCCTTCCTTCATTGCCTCGAGGGAGCCCATTCCTCTGTATACTTTATAAGTTCTGCCCTGATAAAGAACCATTTCACCGGGCGATTCATCGGTGCCAGCAAAAAGATTTCCGATCATAACCGAATCGGCACCAGCGGCAAGGGCTTTTGTTATGTCACCTGAAAATTTTATGCCTCCATCCGCTATAATCGGTATACCATGTTTTTTAGCAGATTTTGAAACCTCCATTATAGCTGTTATCTGCGGTACGCCTATACCTGCTATGATCCTTGTTGTACATATCGAGCCAGGGCCGACACCAATTTTAACGCCGTCACAACCTGCCTTTATAAGGGCTTCACAACCTTCCTTTGTCGCAATATTTCCTGCAATTAGTTGTACATTCTTGAAGTTTTTCTTTATTTCTCTGACGGATTCAATGACATTTTGAGAATGTCCATGTGCCGTATCGATCGCGATAACGTCGCATCCTGCCTTTAAAAGCGCCTCCACCCTTGCGTCCCTGTCCTTTGAAACACCAACCGCAGCACCTACGCGCAGTCTTCCCAAAGCATCTTTACAGGAGAAGGGAAATTTTCTCATCTTTTCAATGTCTTTTATCGTTATCAATCCCCTGAGATTAAAGTTTTTGTCAACAACGAGCAATTTTTCGATCTTGTGTTTATGAAGTATCATTTTCGATTCCTCGAGGCTGATGCCTTCTTTGACCGTGACGAGATTTTCCTTTGTCATCACGTTTTCTACCTTTTCATCGAAGTTTGTCTCAAACCTCAAGTCCCTGTTCGTTATTATACCTACGAGTTTTTTTCCTCTTGTGACAGGAATGCCCGAAATCCTGTATCTTGCCATGAGCTCGAGCACATCCCTTATCTTATGGTCAGGCGATATCGTTATGGGGTCTACAATCATGCCGCTTTCAGATTTCTTGACCTTTTCAACCTCCTGAGCCTGTTCCTCAATACCCATATTTCTATGAATGATACCTATACCACCCTCCTGTGCGATACATATTGCAGTCTTTGCTTCAGTTACTGTATCCATTGCAGCGCTGATTAAGGGAATATTCAATTTTATGCTGTTTGTAAGATTTGTCGATACATCGATATCTTTGGGCATTATATCACTGAAGGATGGAAGCAGAAGAACATCATCAAATGTGAGACCTTCTCTGATTTCGTTCTCTACCATAATAGTCTCCTTTCTTTATCCATAATGGGCAATAACTCAGACCTCTTTTTTTACAATTAATATCAGACAGTTATAAAATAATAGTTACTTGCGTTTTGCTGTGTTGCCATTTTATATTGGATTAGTATAATGCATAGGGTTAAAATAATCAAAGAGATTTTCATGAACGAGAAGACTATAACGATAAACAACCTTAGCACATCGATAGATACAGACACAGGTATTGTCAGGGCGGTGGAGAATGTCAGTTTTTCTATAAAAAAGGGCGAGATATTCGGTCTTGTAGGTGAAAGCGGATGTGGAAAGACAATGACAGCCTTGTCAATTATGGGACTTGTTCCACCACCAGTCAGGGTTATCGACGGGGAGATAATCTTTGAGGGAAGAGATATTACGAAACTAAGTGAAAAAGAGATGCAAAAGATAAGGGGCAACAAGATCGGAATGATATTCCAAGAACCCATGACTGCACTGAACCCTGTTTTGAGAATAGGGGATCAGATCGCTGAAACGATACAAATCCATAACAATATTGGCAATATGGAAACAAAAGACAGGGTCTTGAAGCTTTTAGGGCAGGTGGGGTTTGATGAACCGGAGAAAAAGCTTGCACAATATCCACATCAACTAAGTGGTGGTCAGCGTCAAAGGGTGCTTATTGCCATTGCGATATCTTGTAATCCACTGCTTGTAATTGCAGATGAGCCTACGACTGCACTCGATATAGCCACAGAATCACAGATATTGAGTCTGCTCAACGAGTTGATTGCGAGATATGGTATGTCTATGCTTTTTATCACGCACAACCTGCACATCATAAGAAAATTAGCCCAGAGTATAGGCATCATGTATGCAGGACGTCTTATTGAAAAAAACAACGTTGAGGATTTTTTTAAAGAGCCTTTGCACCCTTATAGCAGAGGTCTTGTGGACTCTATAGTTGGGCTTTCGGGAACGGAAAAACGTCTTAAAACCATACCTGGCTTTGTGCCGAGGCTATCGGAAATGCCGGAGGGCTGTAAATTTCATCCGAGGTGCATAAGCGTTATGCCTCAATGCAAAATAAGCGAACCCCCAATGTTTAAGATAGGTAATGAAAAATGGATAAAGTGCTTTCTGTATCAGGGTTGAAAAAATATTACGAGGTAAAGAAATCCGCCTTTTCATATAAAAAAGAGATAGTTCGAGCCGTCGATGGTATTGACTTGTCGCTTGAACGCGGGCAAACGCTTGGCATTGTGGGCGAGAGCGGCTCGGGAAAGAGTACGATTGTTCGGTGTATCATGCTCCTCGAGAAACCTGATGATGGAGATATTGTCTTCTCCGGTGTCAATTTAACAAAAACCACTGATAAACAATTAAAGAAGCTAAGAAAGGACATACAGATTATCTTTCAGGACCCCTATTCATCGCTAAATCCGCGCCTTAAAATATACGATGCTATTGCTGAGCCCATGTTATTTCATAAAATCGCAAGTAATAGTGATGTAAAGGAAAAGGTTGCAGGTATACTCAAAAGCGTTGGCATCAGTGAGGATTTTTTTCAAAAATATCCCCATGAGATGAGCGGTGGACAAAGGCAAAGGGTTGCTATCGGGAGGGCGCTTGCAACAAACCCTTTACTGATCGTTGCGGACGAACCAGTATCTTCTCTCGATGTATCCATTCAGGCACAGATAATCAATCTTTTTATGGATATTAAAGAACGCACCAATATTTCGATGCTTTTTATATCACACGATTTAAATGTGGTAAGGTTTGTATCAGATGAAATCATGGTTATGTATAAGGGTAGGGTGGTTGAACAGGGAAAGACCGATAATATTTTTTACAGTCCGATGCATCCATACACACAGATGCTTATAGATTCCATAAAGGGAGGTTTTTCGAGCAGGGCAGGGGACGATAATCATGCGCCTGCTGGGTGTGCATATTACCCAAGATGTGACAGGAGAAAGCCTGTCTGTGCAGAAACACCACCTGAATTAAAATGCTTCGACGGTGGGCACAAGGTTGCATGCTTCGAAGCTCATGGCTGATAGCAAAAGGAACTGATATGTAGTCTTAGACTTTAGCCTGTGCTGTAGCTAAGTGATTAGAATTTTAAGTATCGCTTTTTTATATTTTTCAAAGTCTTTTAGATTCTTACGTAGAATTGATACCACTATTTCGGGGTCAATGCCTTCGTATTGATGTACAATTATATTTCTGAATTTGGCCATCTTTTCCATTTTATTGCCAAGCTCTTTACTGATAATATCGTTTTCCATCAACACCTTAAAAGCATCTGCATAACCCATTGGTAATCTCATATTTTTATCTGAAATAATATGGTTGGCAATGTCCAAACATATTTCAATAAGTATCTGCAATGTTCTTTCAACAATCCTTTGCGTTTTCCAATCTTCTCGATAGCTTTTTACGGAAATATTTGAATATTCATTGATTTGGCTTAGATAAACCTCTATCTCGGCGAGTTTTCGTCCTATCAATAGTTTATCGACCAATTCCATACCTCCTTTTGAGAATATTTTCTTCTTTTATGGAAAAATCAAAGTATTTTCTCAAAATGAGTGATTCATATTTATGTCTAATGAAGGGTTCTTTATCGTGAAGGACACTTCTGTTTTGCAGAATTCGTCCTGTCAAGCTGATTGGCGATTTGTTCAAAATAATCAGATCAACCTCGTCCGTGCCAAGAGCACCGGTTATTTTTTCAAATAAATCAAGGTAATCAAATTTTTTTATATTTTTTACAAAAACTGCGATGTCAACATCACTTAAAGGGTTTTTGTTTTTTCTTAACAATCCACCAAAGAGATAAGCAAAACTTATATTGGGTTCCTTCATCAAAACATCAGATAAAAGATGCATTTTCTGGTGGATGTTTTCTGGAAGTCGTTCAAATCGTATCATAATCAGAAAAGAATAATAGCCTTTTAAAGCTTTGTCAATGAGAAAGAGGCTGCGATTCCCCTTGAACAAACAAGACAAGTTATAGTAATGTTAAACCACTAAATGGATATAAAAGGTTTCAACTTCAAAGAGTTTTTTAAGGAAGAGAAAAATTATTATCTCCTTTATATCTTGTTCCTTTTCTCTTATGTTGCATATTATCTTGTCCAGTGGCCTATCTTTGCCGGCGATACGGATCTATGGTATCACTTGAACGGCGGTAGGTATATCCTCGAACACGGAACAATCCCGAAGGACAGCAGCTTCTTTTCTTTCATAGAACCTCCTCGAGAATGGGTTGATTATTACTGGCTCTTCCAGGTACTTGTTTATAAAATTTACTCTTTTTCCGGTTACTACGGGCTTGTGTTTTT